>Ga0247798_1000052_pt1 | contig 13282 bp, 9 predicted proteins | sample UWRJS197509C6_FD_179929 | JGI IMG/M metagenome (GOLD analysis project Ga0247798, IMG submission 179929) | Soil microbial communities from Arlington Agricultural Research Station in Wisconsin, United States - UWRJ-S197-509C-6 | ecosystem: Environmental > Terrestrial > Soil > Agricultural land... | reverse complement strand
ACCGGCCGAAGTGGCAAAAGTTGTGCTGGATGAAGATAGGGAGCGTATCGAGGTCGTTGTTCCGGACCAGCAGCTGTCGCTGGCGATCGGGCGTCGAGGCCAAAACGTGCGTCTTGCCTCGCAACTCACCGGCTGGGACATCGATATCCTGACGGAGCAGGAAGAATCCGAACGCCGTCAGGCCGAGTTCGAAAACCGTACCAAGATCTTCGTGGAGGCGCTCAACCTCGATGAAGTCGTTGGTCAGCTTCTTGCCTCGGAAGGCTTCGGCTCAATCGAAGAGCTTGCGCTTGTCGACGAGAAGGAAATCGCCGGCATCGAGGGTTTCGACGCCGATACAGCCCGCGAGCTGCAGGAGCGCGCCAAGGAATACCTGGCTCAGCAGGAAGCTGAGCTCGACGACAAACGTAAGGAGTTGGGCGTCGAGGACGCGCTTAAGGACGTGCCCGGTGTGACCACCAAGATGCTGGTGGCGCTTGGTGAAAATGGCGTCAAGACCGTGGAGGATCTGGCAGGCTGTGCCACGGACGATCTGACCGGCTGGACAGAGCGCAAGGACGGCGAGACCAAGCACGAGCCAGGCTTTCTCGATGGTCTCGGCATTTCACGCGAGGACGCCGAGGCCATGATCATGCAAGCCCGCCTGAAGGCTGGCTGGGTCACGGAAGCCGAGCTCGCTCCGCCTCCAGCGGAAGAGGCGGCCGAAGAGCCTGCACAGCCCCAAGCCTGACGGAGTTGGCCCGACGATGCTGGCAATCGCGCAGGACGGAGAACTCGACCGTGGAGCGACGAGTGTCGCCGCCGCGACCGAGCGCACCTGTGCGCTGACACGCGCAGTCAGGCCGATCTCTGAATTGATGCGGTTTGTTGTAGGCCCCGCCGGAGAAGCCGTTCCCGACGTGAAGCGTAAATTGCCCGGCCGGGGCATCTGGGTTACTGCGACCCGCGCTGCGATCGCGGACGCCACCGAGCGCAACGTTTTTACCAGGGGCTTCCGCAGAGAGGTACGCGTCCCCCGGGATCTGGCGGCGCAGACTGAAAGGCTGCTCGAACGCGCGGCTCTCGACGCATTGGCAATCGCCGGCAAAGCCGGCGCAATCGTCGGCGGCTTTGCCAAGGTCGAGGTGGCGGTCGGCCGCGACGACGTCCTGGCCCTGATCCGCGCATCCGACGCGGCAGACAATGGCAACCGCAAGCTTGCCGCCGCTTTGCGGCGCAATACTGGGGGCAAACCGGGTGAAATCGCCATCATCGATACGTTTACCGGCGCCCAATTGGATTTGGCATTAGGCCGCCCAAATGTGGTACATGCAGCCCTGCTTGCCGGACCCGGAAGCGAGACATTTCTCGCGCGCGTTGCGCGTCTGACGCGTTTTCGGACCGGTTTTTCGCCCGATGCAGTTAGCGCGCATGCGCCGACGGACGGCGCATAAGGACACAGTACGGAATGAGCGAGACAAAGAACCCCGGCGAGAAAAAACTTAGCGTCTCCGGCAAGACGCTGACGCTCAAGCCTCGTTCCGAGACGGGAACGGTGCGCCAAAGCTTCAGCCATGGCCGAAGCAAGCAGGTCGTGGTCGAGAAGGTCAAACGGCGCGCGGTCGGGGGCGAAACCAAGGCGGAAGCCCCGCCCGCAGCCGAACCCAAGAAGCCTGCCGGCAAGGCTGCTGCAGCGTCGGCCGCCGGCCGCGCCGCGGTGCAAGCCGAGACGGCCCCCAAGCCAAAGCCTTCAGGCGTCGTGCTCCGCACACTGACCGAAGAAGAGCGGAGTGCCCGCGCCCATGCGCTCGCCGACTCGCGCGTGCGTGAAGCCGAGGAGCGTAAAATTGCTGAAGAAGAGGCCCGCCGCCGTGCCAGCCGCGAAGCAAGCCATCGTACCGAACGCGAGGCCGCGGAAGCACGCAAACGCGATGAAGAAGAGCGTCGCAAACACGACGAGGAAACCAAGCGCAAGGCTGGTGAAGTCGCCAAGAAGCGATTCGGCGTGGATGAAGCTCCGCGCAGCGGACCGGGCGCCCGTCTCACGCTCGAAGCTGACGAAGATGAAGCGCCGCGCAGCCGGCGTGGTGCCGGCCGACCCGCAACCGCTCCGCGCGCGGCGCCTCGTGTTGGTACCGAGAAACAGCGCGGACGTCTTACCGTCATCAATGCGCTTAGTGCCGGTGAAGTTCGCGAGCGTTCAGTCGCCTCATTTCGCCGCCGTACCCAGCGGCTCAAGGGCGTCACGTCGGCGGAGCCGAAAGAAAAGCTCGTGCGCGAGGTCACTATTCCCGAAGCGATCACCATTCAGGACCTCGCCAACCGCATGTCCGAGCGCGCGGTCGACGTAATCCGCCTGCTCATGAAACAAGGGCAGATGGCGACCATCAATGACGTGATCGACGCCGATACCGCTCAACTCATCGCCGAAGAAATGGGCCATACCGTGCGCCGTGTGGCAGAAGCCGACGTCGAAGAGGGTCTTTTCGACGTAGCTGACGACCCGGCGCAGCTCGCGCCACGCGCTCCCGTCGTCACTGTTATGGGCCATGTCGATCACGGAAAAACGTCGCTTCTCGACGCGATCCGCTCGTCGGAAGTTGCTGCCGGCGAAGCCGGGGGCATCACGCAGCATATCGGCGCCTATCAGGTCACCGCGCCGTCGGGCGCCAAGATTACCTTCATTGACACGCCGGGCCACGCGGCTTTTACGGCGATGCGAGCGCGTGGCGCCAAGGTCACCGACATCGTCGTGCTCGTGGTCGCAGCTGACGACGGAGTGATGCCGCAGACGGTAGAGGCGATTCACCACGCCAAGGCGGCGAAGGTTCCGATCATCGTCGCCATCAACAAGATCGACAAACCTGACGCCAATCCGAATCGCGTGCGCACTGATTTGCTGCAGCATGAAATCCAGGTTGAATCCTTGGGCGGCGACGTGGTGGACGTCGAAGTGTCCGCTACCAAGAAAACAAATATCGACAAGCTGCTCGAAATGCTCGGATTGCAGGCGGAAATCCTCGACCTGAAAGCCAACCCGACACGTGCGGCCGAAGGTACGGTCATCGAAGCCAAACTCGACCGCGGCCGTGGCCCGGTTGCCACCGTGCTTGTCCAGCGCGGCACGCTGCATGTCGGCGACCTCGTGGTTGCAGGGGCCGAATGGGGGCGGGTGCGCGCCCTTATGTCGGACACCGGCGATCCGATCGGCAGCGCCGGACCGTCGACACCAGTAGAGGTGCTTGGCTTCTCGGGTACACCCGATGCCGGCGACCGTTTGGCAGTGGTAGAAAACGAAGCCCGCGCGCGCGAAGTCACCGATTACCGCGCACGACAGAAGCGCGAGAAGATGGCCGCACGTGCCACCGGCATGCGCGGCTCACTTGAGCAGATGATGGCGCAAGCCAAAACGTCCGGCCGCAAGGAATTCCCACTGGTGATCAAGGCCGATGTGCAGGGTTCGGTCGAGGCCATCATTGGCGCATTGGACAAGCTTGCAACGGACGAAGTCGCCGCGCGCGTACTGCATTCAGGTGTCGGCGGTATTTCTGAGTCCGACGTCACCTTGGCCGAAGCGTCTGGCGTTCCGATCATCGCATTCAACGTGCGCGCCAACAAGGAAGCGCGCGAGGCGGCCGAACGCGGCGGCATCGAAATCCGCTACTACAACATCATCTACGACCTGGTGGATGACGTTAAAAAGGCGATGTCGGGCCTGCTCGCTCCGACGCTGCGCGAAACCATGCTCGGCAACGCGCAGATCCTCGAGATCTTCAACATTTCCAAAGTCGGCAAGATCGCCGGGTGCAAAGTCACCGACGGCACTGTCGAACGTGGGGCAAACGTACGGCTGATCCGCGACAACGTGGTGATCCACGAAGGGAAATTGTCGCAACTCAAGCGGTTCAAGGATGACGCGCGCGAAGTCGGCGCCGGCATGGAATGCGGCATGGCCTTTGAGAACTACCAGGACATGCGGCAAGGCGATGTAATCGAATGCTACCGAGTGGAGCAGATTCAACGCAGCCTGTGAGTCCGAATCTCACGGCTAGGCGCTAGGACCGCTTCGCTTTTTTCCACCGTCATGTCCGGGCTTGTCCGGGCACCCCGATAAGGAGGGCACGGCGTGTGCCTTCCTCAGCGAGATGGCCAACACAAGGCCGGCCATCAAATGCGATTTTGGATTTGCAATGGCAAGACACAAACAACATCACCGCGATTCACCGCCTGGCGGCTCGCAGCGCCAGTTGCGGGTCGGTGAGCTTGTGCGTCACGCGCTGGCCGAGATGCTCACACGCGGCGATGTGCATGATCCCGTCATCGAAAGGCACATGATCACAATCCCCGAGGTGCGGGTCAGCGCCGACCTACGGCTGGCGACAATCTACGTGATGCCGCTTGGCGGTCGTGACGCAGAAACAGTCGTTGCCGCCTTCGAGCGTCACAAGAAATTCCTGAGGGCCGAAATTGCTCACCGGATCAATCTGAAATTCGCACCGGACATCCGCTTCCGGGTCGACGACCGCTTTGCCGAGGCTGAGCGCATCGACAAGCTGCTGCGCTCTCCTGATGTGCAACGCGACCTGAAGCGCGACGAGGACAGCGAGTGACCGAACAAGATCTGAATGACGTCGATCACGTGCCCTCCGCCCAAGCTCCGGACAACGGCGGTGAGAGGCCGAAGCAGAAGAAACGCGACAAGCGTGACGTGCACGGCTGGGTCGTGCTCGACAAGCCTGTGAGCATGACGTCGACGCACGCAGTAAGCATGGTCAAGCGGTTATTCAGCGCGAAACGTTGTGGTCACGCCGGCACGCTCGACCCGCTTGCTTCGGGCGCGCTGCCGATTGCGCTTGGCGAAGCAACCAAAACCGTTCCATTCGTGATGGACGGCCGCAAACTCTACCGCTTCACCATACGATGGGGAGAAGAGCGCGATACCGACGACGCTGAAGGACGCGTCGTTTCCATAAGCAAGGAACGGCCCTCACCTGAGGCAGTGCGCGCGCTTCTGCCTTCCTACACCGGGCTCATTCAGCAAATTCCGCCGCGCTACTCGGCAATCAAGATCGAAGGTGAGCGGGCCTATGATCTCGCCCGTGATGGCGAGCAGGTGGAACTTGCCGCCCGGCCGGTCGAGATCGGCCGGTTGGAGCTCGTTAACGTTCCCGATCGGAACCACGCCGTGCTTGAAGCCGAGTGTGGCAAAGGCACCTATGTGCGCTCTTTGGCGCGCGATCTCGGCCGTGCCCTAGGCTGTTTTGGCCACGTCAGCGCCCTACGGCGAGCCGCAGTTGGCCCATTCACCCAAGAAACCATGATTTCGCTGGAACAACTTGAGGCTCTGTGCCATAGAGCCGCGTCCGGCGAGGGTAGCCTCGCCGACGCTTTGATGCCCGTTGAGACCGCGCTGGACGACATCCCGGCGCTGGCCGTCAGCCGGGCTGATGCGGCAAGGCTGCAGCGAGGCCAAGCCGTTTTGTTGCGCGGACGGGACGCACCCAATTTCCGCGGCACGGTTTACGTAACGGTTTCGGGCCAACTTCTGGCTCTTGCCGAACTGGATCGTGGCGAGATCGTCCCCAAGCGCGTGTTCAACCTCGCCGGCCTGATGGGCAGAGCCGTGCGCAAGAAAGGATGACCGATGTCGGTACCCGCCGGCCGCAAGGCCGAAGTGATCAAGACGTATGCCAAGAAGCCCGGAGACACCGGGTCGCCCGAAGTGCAAGTGGCGATCCTGTCCGAGCGCATCAATAATCTCGCTGAGCATTTCAAGTCCCACGTCAAGGACAACCACTCGCGTCGTGGATTGCTCAAGATGGTGGGCCAGCGTCGTCAGCTGCTCGATTATCTGCGTCGCACCAATGAGGCGAGCTACAAGAACTTGATCGAGAAGCTCGGTATCCGTCGATGATTTATTCCGCGCAGGGTGTTTGTGCCCTACGCGTTTCGTGCAGCGGACGCGCCTGACGCGTTCGCTCGATTGAGCCGGCAGCGACAGGCGCGGCCGGCGATTTGGCAAGAGCCGATAAGGATCGCCTCTTGCAACAAGGCAAGGTTCGAAGCCATGGCAGGATCGCCAGACGCTGTTGCTTATCGCGCGACGACACGCGACAGCTTCTCGCCGTCTTGCTCATGGCTTTCGGGGCTCGCCGAAAACCATGAAAGAAAGACACAATGTTCGATATGCATCGCGTTGAACTCGATTGGGGTGGCCGGAAGCTAACCCTCGAGACAGGTCGCGTAGCGCGCCAGGCCGACGGTGCCGTACTCGCCACCTACGGCGAAACGACCGTGCTCGCCGCCGTAGTGGCGGCTAAGCAGCCGAAGGAGGGAATCGATTTCCTTCCGCTCACCGTCAACTACACCGAAAAATATTACGCGGCCGGCCGCATTCCCGGCGGCTACTTCAAACGCGAACGCGGCCCGACCGAAAAAGACACTTTGACCTCGCGGTTGATCGACCGCCCGATCCGTCCGCTGTTCGCCGAAGGCTGGCGTTGCGATACCCAGGTGACAGTCACCGTGCTTTCGCACGACATGGAGAACGATCCCGACATCGTCGCCATGGTTGCGGCCTCCGCCGCGCTCACGCTGTCTGGCGCGCCGTTTATGGGCCCGATTGGCGGCGCCCGCGTCGGCTTCATCAACAACGAGTATGTGCTCAATCCGGCACTCGACGAGATGCCGGAAAGTCAGCTCGATCTCGTCATCGCCGGCACCAATGACGCGGTGATGATGGTGGAATCGGAAGCCAAAGAGCTGTCCGAAGAAATCATGCTCGGTGCCGTGATGTTCGGCCACCGGCACTTCCAGCCGGTGATCGAGGCCATCATCAAGCTCGCTGAAAAAGCTGCAAAGGAGCCGCGCGAACTGGCCGTTCCGAACCACAAAGCGCTGGAACAGGGAATCCTCGGCCTCGCCGAAAAGGACCTGCGCGCCGCCTACTCGATCGTGAAGAAGCAGGACCGCCAGGACGCCGTTGCCGCCGTAAAGGAAAAGGTGATGGCACATTTCTTCCCGGAAGGCGCCGAGCCAACGTATGACAAGCTCGCGGTTGCCGAGGTGTTCAAGGAGCTCGAAGCCAAGATTGTGCGTTGGAACATCCTCGACACCAACAAGCGTATCGACGGCCGTGACCTCAAAACTGTGCGCCCGATCGTCGCGGAAGTCGGCGTGCTGCCACGTACTCATGGTTCGGCGCTATTCACCCGCGGCGAGACTCAGGCGCTGGTGGTGGCGACGCTCGGTACAGCCGAAGACGAGCAATTCATCGACGCGCTGCAGGGAACCTACAAAGAGACATTCCTGCTGCATTACAACTTCCCGCCTTATTCGGTGGGTGAAACCGGACGTATCGGCGCACCCGGTCGCCGCGAAATCGGCCACGGCAAGCTCGCCTGGCGCGCGATTCATCCCATGCTGCCGGCGCCGGCCGAGTTCCCCTATACCATCCGCGTCGTTTCCGAGATCACCGAGTCGAACGGCTCCTCGTCGATGGCCTCCGTCTGCGGCTCCTCGCTGGCGCTGATGGACGCGGGCGTGCCGCTCAAGCGGCCGACAGCCGGTATAGCCATGGGCCTTATTCTCGAAGACAAGCGCTACGCCGTGCTCTCCGACATCCTCGGCGACGAGGACCATCTCGGCGACATGGACTTCAAGGTGGCTGGCACCGAAAACGGCGTCACTTCGCTGCAGATGGACATCAAGATTGCCGGCATCACCGAGGAGATCATGAAGGTTGCCCTTGCCCAGGCAAAGGACGGCCGTATGCACATCCTCGGCGAGATGGCAAAGGCACTGACCGCAGCGCGCGCCGAATTGGGCGAGCATGCCCCACGCATCGAGATGTTCAAGATTCCGACCGACAAGATCCGCGAAGTCATCGGAACGGGTGGAAAGGTGATCCGCGAAATCGTCGAGAAGACGGGCGCCAAGATTAACATCGAGGACGACGGCTCGGTGAAGGTTGCCTCAGCCAATGCTGATTCAATCAAGGCGGCGATCAACTGGATCAAGTCGATCGCGTCGGATCCGGAGGTCGGCCACATCTATGAAGGCACCGTCGTGAAGGTCATGGACTTCGGCGCTTTCGTGAACTTCTTCGGCGCCAAGGATGGCCTCGTCCATATCAGCCAGCTCGCGCCACGGCGGGTGAATAAAGTCACCGACGTCGTTAAGGAAGGCGACAAGGTGAAGGTAAAACTGCTCGGCGTGGACGAGCGCGGCAAGGTCCGTCTGTCTATGAAGGCGGTCGATCAGGCCACCGGCGAGGACATTGAAGGCAAGCAGCGGCCCGAAGGCGGCGAGCAGCCGCAGGTGGCGCAAGGCGGCGCTGAGTAAGCAGTTTTTATCAACGAATGCGAAAGGGCGGTCACAGCGACCGCCCTTTTATTTTGCGCGCGGGCGCGTGCCACGCACTTGCGGTGCCGAGCGCTTCCGTGACGATGTCTCTGAGCGCCGTGAAGTCCTTGCGTCGCGGTGAGGTGCGCCGCCATGCGAGACCGACGGTGCGCGCAGGCTGAGGTTCGGAAAAGCGTAACAGCTTAACGCGGTCATCGCGCACCTCGGTTTCAGCGGCAACCTCTGGCAGCAGCGTTACGCCATATCCGTTGGCTACCATCTGCATCACAGTCGCGAGCGAAGTGGCGCCTAAACCGGCCAGCGTATCGCGACGCGGGGTCGCACAAAATGTCAACGCTTGATCGCGCAGGCAGTGCCCCTCCTCCAGCAGGATCAGCCGGCGCTGATCGACATCCGCGACATCGATACGACCGCGCAGCGGCCGTTCGTCGGCAGCTGGCACCGCCAGCAGAAACGGATCCTCGAACAGCTTCAGCGTCTCGACATCGGCACCTTCCGCTGGCAGCGCCAGCATCACGCAGTCGAGCTCGCCGCGTACAAGTTCTTCAAGCAGCATCTTGGTTTGTGTTTCGCGCAGCTCCAGCCGCAATCGCGGATATCTCGCTTGCAGTCGCGGCAGCACGCGCGGCAGTACGTATGGAGCGAGTGTCGGGATGATGCCGAGTTTGAGTTGACCGCTGAGCACATCGCGGTGGCGCGCAAAATCGACGAGATCGCGGGTGGCGGCGAGAATACGTTCGGCGCGCTCCGTCACTTGCAGGCCGGTGTCGGTGAGTGCGATCTCGTTCGGCCGTCGTTCGACCAGTTCGGCGCCGATCTCGCGCTCAAGCTCGCGCACCTGCATCGACAGCGCCGGCTGACTGATCGCGCAATCTTCTGCCGCCCGCCCGAAATGTCTGTGGCGGGCGAGCGCGGCCAAATAACGCAACTGACGCAAAGTGATCACGCCGATAAGTTAGACTTATCACGAGACCCAATCAATACGATTAGACCTTATCAACGGCTCGCCTTAACAACGTCACACCCATCCACACTCGTGAAAATCAGAACACGACGGGAGAAAAAACGATGGACGCAAAGACCGATGACAAGAGCGCGGGCAAGTGCCCGGTCATGCACACTAGGACCAACCGCGACTGGTGGCCGGAAACGCTGGATATCCAGGTTCTCCATCGGAATTCCAATTTGCCCGACCCGATGGGCGAGGACTTCGACTATGCCAAGGAGTTCAAGAAGCTCGACCTCAAGGCCATTATCAAGGACCTGCGCGCCCTGATGACGAATTCTCAGGAGTGGTGGCCGGCCGACTTCGGCCACTACGGCGGTCTGATGATCCGAATGGCGTGGCATAGCGCGGGCACCTACCGCATCACCGATGGCCGCGGCGGCGCCGGCGCCGGACAACAGCGTTTCGCACCACTGAACAGCTGGCCGGATAACGCGAACCTCGACAAGGCGCGCCGCCTGCTGTGGCCGATCAAGCAGAAATACGGCCGGAAAATTTCCTGGGCCGATCTCATGATCCTGGCCGGCAATGCCGCGCTCGAGTCGATGGGCTTCAAGACGTTCGGTTTTGCTGGCGGCCGCGCCGATGTCTGGGAGGCTGAAGAACTCTACTGGGGTCCTGAGGGCACGTGGCTTGGTGACGAGCGTTACAGCGGCGAGCGCCAGCTTGCGGAGCCGCTCGGCGCCGTACAGATGGGCCTGATCTACGGCAATCCGGAAGGACCGAACGGCAATCCAGATCCGATCGCGGCGGCCAAAGATATCCGCGAAACCTTCTTCCGCATGGCGATGAACGACGAAGAGACCGTCGCGCTGATTGCCGGCGGACACTCCTTCGGCAAGACTCACGGCGCGGGCGATCCGTCGCTGATCGGTCCGGAGCCGGAAGGCAGCGCCATCGAAGATCAGGGCCTCGGCTGGAAGAGCAAACATGGCACCGGCATCGGCGCTGATGCCATCACCGGCGGTCCCGAAATCACTTGGACGCAGACTCCGACCAAGTGGAGCAATCACTTCTTCAAGAATTTGTTCGAAAACGAATGGGAGCTGACGAGGAGCCCGGCTGGAGCGAAACAGTGGAAGGCAAAAGGTGCCGCTGCCACGATCCCGGATGCCTTCGACAAGTCGAAGAAGCATGTGCCGACCATGCTCACCACCGACCTGTCGTTGCGCATGGACCCGGCCTACGAGAAAATCTCGCGGCGCTTCTATGAGAATCCGGACCAGTTTGCGGACGCATTTGCCCGCGCCTGGTTCAAGCTAACGCACCGCGACATGGGTCCTCGCGCACGTTATCTCGGCCCACTCGTTCCGAAGGAGATTCTGATCTGGCAGGACCCGATTCCTTCAGTGAACCATAAGCTGATCGGAGACAAGGACATCGCGGCGCTGAAGGCGAAGATCCTTGCCTCCGGCCTGTCCGTGCCGCAACTGGTGTCGACCGCCTGGGCGTCGGCGTCGACGTTCCGCGGCTCCGACAAGCGCGGCGGCGCGAACGGCGCGCGCATTCGTCTTAGCCCGCAAAAGGACTGGGAGGTCAACCAGCCGGCGCAGCTCAAGACAGTTCTGCAGAAGCTCGAAGCAATCCAGAAGAAGTTCGGCAAGAAGGTGTCGCTTGCCGACCTGATCATTCTCGGCGGATGTGCCGCGATCGAGAAAGCCGCGAAGGACGCCGGCTACAAAGTAAAGGTGCCCTTCACGCCGGGGCGCATGGATGCCACGCAGGAGCAAACCGACGTCGAGTCCTTCGCGCCGCTCGAACCACGGGCTGACGGCTTTCGCAACTACATCAGCGGCAAGCGGCAGTTCATGCTGCCTGAGGAGGCGTTGGTGGACCGGGCGCAATTGCTGCGGTTGACCGGGCCGGAAATGACAGTTCTCGTCGGCGGCCTGCGTGTGCTCGGCGCGAATGCCGGCGGATCTAAGCATGGCGTTTTCACCAGGCAGCTCGGGAAGCTGACGAACGACTTCTTCGTCAACCTGCTCGACATGAACACGCAATGGCAACCCGCTGGATCTGACGGCGTATACGAGGGCCGCGACCGCAAGACGAACGCGGCCAAATGGACCGGCACCCGCGTCGATCTGATCTTCGGTTCGCACTCACAGCTGCGCGCCTTCGCGGAAGTCTATGCCTGCATGGACGCGAAGGAGAAGTTCGTGAAGGATTTCGTGGCGGCATGGACCAAGGTGATGAACGCGGATCGCTTCGATCTGGCTGCGTCGCAGAAGAAGGCCGCGTAGGCCGCAGGGCACGATACGAAATGAAACGGCCGGGATTTCCCCGGCCGACTTTTCTGATGATTACAATATCCTGAAGGACTATTGATCCCCGCCGTTCTCGACGCTGCCTCCAGCGGTCTTGAGCGTCTGCGGATGCGGCATGGCGATGACGTTGTAGCCGGAATCGACGAAGTGAATGTCGCCGGTGACACCGGTCGAGAGGTCCGACAGAAGGTAGAGCCCAGCGCCGCCCAATTCCTCGAGCGTCACGCCACGGCCAAGTGGTGAATATTTCTGCTGAAACGCGAACATATAGCGCGCGTCCGTAATTCCTGCCCCAGCAAGGGTGCGAATGGGTCCTGCCGAAATCGCGTTGACACGGATTCTTTGAGGCCCGAAATCGACCGCGAGATAGCGCACAGAAGCTTCGAGCGCGGCCTTGGCCACGCCCATCACATTATAATTCGGCATCGCACGCAGACCGCCATTGTAGGTGAGCGTCACCATCGCGCCGCCGTTCGGCATCAGCGCCGCGGCGCGCTTTGCGGCTTCGGTGAAGGCGTAGCAGGAGATCACCATGGTACGAATAAAGTTTTCGCGCGTGGAATCGGCGTAACGGCCCTTCAATTCATTCTTGTCGGAGAAGGCAACAGCGTGCACGAGAAAATCCATTGTGCCCCACTGCTTCTTGATCTCGGAAAACACGGCATCGACCGAGGCAATGTCCTCGACGTCGCATGGCATCACGAAGGACGAGCCCGCCTCTTCGGCCAGCGGCTTCACCCGTTTGGCCAGCGCATCGCCTTGAAAGGTGAAAGCGAGCTTTGCACCGTGTTGTGCAAGTGTTTTCGCAATTCCCCAGGCGATCGAGTGGTCGTTCGCCACCCCCATGATCAGTCCGCGTTTGCCCTGCATCAGGCCGCCACCCGCGGCAGTATGTTGATCAGCCATGGCCGCTGGCCCACGCGGGACGAATGACAGCAAGTACGGGGAAACGAGCTTGTTCATCCGGAACCCCGAATCGGATTGGTAAGCCCGCCCCACCTATGGCGCGGAGACGACAATCCGATGACGGACGTGATTCCGCCCTACGGCACTTGGACAAAATGATCATGCATCCAGCCGCTTGAACACAACCGACGCGTTGGTACCGCCAAAACCGAACGAGTTCGATAGGACGCAGCTAAGCGCGACATTGTCCTTGCGTTCGCGCACGATCGGAATGTCGGCGAACGCGGGGTCAAGATTCTCGATATTGGCGCTCTCGCAGATAAAACCACTCTGCATCATCAGCAGCGAATAAATCGCCTCCTGCACGCCGGTCGCACCGAGAGAGTGGCCCGTGAGCGACTTCGTGGCCGAGATCGGCGGGCATTTGGAGCCGAAAACCTCACGGATGGCTTCGATTTCCTTGATGTCGCCGATCGGCGTCGAAGTGGCGTGCGGGTTAATGTAGTCGACCGGTATCTTCACATTCTCAAGCGCCATGTTCATGCAGCGCGCGGCGCCCTCGCCGGATGGGGCAACCATGTCGTAGCCATCGGAAGTGGCGCCATAGCCAGCGACTTCCGCATAAATCTTGGCGCCGCGCGCCTTCGCGTGTTCAAGCTCTTCCAGCACCAGTACGCCGGCGCCGCCGGCGATAACGAAACCGTCACGGTCCTTGTCGTAGGCGCGCGATGCCTTTTCCGGCGTCGCGTTGAACTTCGAC
>Ga0247798_1000051_pt1 | contig 13290 bp, 8 predicted proteins | sample UWRJS197509C6_FD_179929 | JGI IMG/M metagenome (GOLD analysis project Ga0247798, IMG submission 179929) | Soil microbial communities from Arlington Agricultural Research Station in Wisconsin, United States - UWRJ-S197-509C-6 | ecosystem: Environmental > Terrestrial > Soil > Agricultural land... | reverse complement strand
CGGCTCCGCCGCAAGGCTCAGGAACACCTCGCGCGTGAGCTCGAGGTCGCGGTAGGCTTCCATGTCGAAGTAGACGAGCTTCTTCTGGGCGGCGGCCTCCCGGCACACGGGAAGCAGACGCGCCCGGACGATCTCCACGACCTGGTCGAAGGCCAGAATGCGGATCTGACTGCAGACGCTGGAGAGCTTGACGCTCACTGCATCGACGTCGGATCGCGCCAAGAGCGCGCGCGTCGTCTCCAAGTAGCGAGCCGCGTCCTCCTCACCGAGCACCTCCTCACCCAGCTGATTGAGGTTGACCGCGTGGCCACGGGCGTGAAGCTCCTCGAGGCGCGCGCGGAGCGCCGACTCGGTGGCGTCGAGCACGAACGGCGCTGATTCGCGCCGCAGCCGTGCGCTCAGTTGCCCCGCGGTGATGCCGGGGATCACCCCCCCCAAGTGCGCCAACGCCGACAGCTGCAGTCGATCCAAGAGAGGCCAAGTCCCATCCACGCCGACGCGTCGCAGCACTTCACGCACACCGGCGACCACGCGCGCCGGGTCGTGACTACGCTGCGCGCGATCCGTCAGGCCCAACACCAGGCGTTGCCGCACCGTCGAGGCGGTCAGCGCCGCAAGAGTCTGCGCCTGTAGCCGATCCTGGGCGTCCTCCGCCTGCCGGGCCTGCGCCAGAACCTCCCCCGCGAGCTCTATTGCGAGTGCGCAAAGTTCGCTTTCCTCCGCCAGTCGGGCTCTTGCGAGGATTCGTTCCATGGGCGTGACTAGAGGATGGACTTGCCCAGGGCGGAGACGACGAGTTCGACCGCGGTCTGTGCGGTGCGATTGCGCACGTCGAGCATGGGGTTCACCTCGACGACATCCATCGATCGGAGCAGGCGCTCGTCGGCGATGACCTCGAGCAACAGGTGAGCCTCCCGGTAGCCGAGGCCACCCGGTACGACGGTGGCGGTACCCGGCGCTTCCGCCGGATCCAGCGCGTCGATGTCCAAGCTCACGTGCACCCGGCCGGGCCCGCGAACGCGCGCCAGTGCTTCACGCGCCACACGACCCATGCCGCGTTCATCGATGTCACGCATGGTGTAGACAGCGACCCCAGCACTCCGCAGTTCCTCCCGCTCCCGCCGGTCGAGGTCACGCACGCCGACGATCGCCACGTTTTCGGGAGCCATCTCGAGCCCGCGACAGACCGCGAGCAGGCGGGGATCGCCCCGTCCCATCAGCACGGCCAGCGGCATGCCGTGGACGTTTCCGCTCGGGGATGTGTCGGGAGTATTGAAGTCACCGTGGGCATCAATCCAGACCAGCCCCGTCGGTCCGGCGGCCATGGCTCCGGCGACGCTGCCGATCGCTACGGAGTGATCACCACCCAGGGTGAGGGCCACCGCGCCGCTACGAACGGACTGTTCGACCTGATCGCGCAGCCGGCAGCACACGTCGGCGATGGCCGGAACGACATCCTGCCCGGCCAAGTGGGCAGCTTGGGGCGACTCGACGTTGCCGTAGTCCGTGACCGAAAGGCCAAGCTCGCGGATCCGCGCCACCAAGCCCGCATAGCGCAGAGCCGCTGGCCCGACGTCGGTGCCCCGCACGGTCTGACCAAGGTCGAGAGGTGCACCCACGATGTGCACCGCCCGCTGAGACTTGCCCGCTGACCCAGAGCTCACGATGATCTCCGTCCGGCCAGGTTCGCTCGCAGGTTGATCATGAAGTCCTGCACGTTGGTCACGATGGGCATGGCTTGCGCCGAGCCTCGATTGGCCAGCTTGTCGGCGGAAAACTCGGTGATGTCCACGATGGTGAGGTAGACCGGCCGCACGCGTTCGGTAGCCGTGACGTGGTAGCTCGGCACCATGTTGCCGAAGGCGATCGAGTGGAGCTGGGTGGCCAAGGTGATCACCGTCGTGGCGCGTCGAGCGTGGACACGCATCGCATCCTGCGCCTGGTAAACGTCGCCCAGCACCTCGGGCAATGGGCCGTCGTCGCGGATCGATCCTGCCAGCACGTAGGGTACGCCGCGCCGCAACAAGGCATGGACGATACCATCGGACCCACCCATCGTCCGCGCTGCCTCTGCCAGCGAACCGGCCAGCCGGGCACGGTTGATCACGTCGAGGTGATGATAGTGGCCGCCCGGGACGAGTTTCTGGGAGTAGACGTCTTGGCCGAGCCCGGTACCGAACACTGCCGCTTCCAGATCGTGCGTCGCCACGGCATTGCCGGCCAACAGGGCATGGCAATAGCCGGCATCGATCAGATCACGGAAGGAATCCCGGCTGTCCTTGTCGAAGGTCACCGCGGGCCCCGCAACCCAGACGACGTAGCCATGCTCACGCTCGTAACGCAGAAGGTCGTAGAGGTCGTCGTAGGAGCGCGAAAACGGCGTCTCGCGCGTGCCCCTGGTGCGAAAGGCGAACTTGTCGTTGCGGGTTTCGGGCGGGTCGAAGCCACCGACGTGAACGACAATGCCGTCCTCGCCCTCTTCGGTGCGTCCGAGCGCAACCTGCTGTCCACGCTGCACTCGGCGCGCCTCGACGACATCGAGACGATCATGCTCGTGGCGAACGACGACCGCATCCATCCGGCTCTCTCGCGGCAACTGCCACCCGCTCTCCAAGTGAAAGTACTCGGGATGGTTGGAGGTGGCGTGAAACCCTTCCGGGAGCACACCGTCGGCCGGTGCGGGCGCGAAGCGCGCCAGCGGAGCCTGCGGAAGCGAGCCTCGAGAAAAATCAGGGGGTCGGAACTCGGGGAGCGAAAACGCCATACCGATACCTACCGCATCATTCTAGCCGATGCCGAGCGAAGCGCTCGCCCGAGCTGCATGCCGCCACGCCGAAGCTACCCTCACGCCAAGGATCGGCCGTGATCTCGGATCAGCTGCTGGTACCAGTAGTACGAGGCTTTGGGGGTGCGCTTTTGCGTCTGGTAGTCGACGTGAATGAGCCCAAAACGTTCCTTATAGCCCTCGGACCACTCGAAGTTATCCAGGATTGACCACTGGAAGTAGCCACGGATCGGCACGCCGTCCCGACTAGCGGCGTGGAAGCTCTGCAGGTAGCGCCGCAGAAAGTCGATGCGACTTTGGTCGTGCACTTGGCCGTCCGCAGCCAGCCAATCGCGACAAGACAGGCCGTTTTCCGTCACGATGATCGGCAGGCCATAGCGCTCGTAGAAGAACTTCGGGCCGTAGTAGAGCGCTTGTGGAACGACCGGCCAGTTGAAGGCCGTGCGCGGGAAACCGACTGGAAAGGGCTGGCGTGAGTAGCCGTGGGGCGTAGTCGTGTCGGGTCCGACGATGGCGCCCTGGTAGGTGTTCATGCAGAACACGTCGAGCGGCTGGCAAATGGTGGCCAGATCGCCAGCGCCAACTCGGGGCGCCGCGGCGCCGTAGAACTCGAGCCCCTGCTCTGGGTACTTTCCCAGATAGACCGGATCCATCCACCACGCGTTGTTCCAACACGTCAGCTCCGTCACCTCGAAGGTGGCGCGACGCGCCAGCTCCACATCGGCCGCAGCCTCGCTCCGCGGCAAGAGCGGGAAGCCGACCGGAGCGTAGCCAATCGTCAGCGGTTGCTTGGCGCTGGCACGCAGCGCCTGCACCGCCAGCCCGTGGCCGAGCAAGGTGTGGTGACCTGCCTGCAGCACCTCTTTCAGAGGCAGCTGCAGCCCGGGTGCATGCTTCCCCTGATGCAGGCCGAACCCGATGTAGACTTGCGGCTCGTTGACGGTGAAGAAGTTCCGCACCCGATCCGAGAAGCGCTCGCCAACGAGCGCTGCGTAGTCGCCGAACCAGCGAGCACTGTCGGGATTCTGCCAGCCACCGCGGCGCAGCAGCTCCAGCGGATAGTCCCAATGAAACAGGGTGACCCATGGCTCGATGCCTGCTTCGAGCAAGCCGTCGATCAAGCGATCGTAAAATGCGAGGCCGCGCTCATTCACCGCGCCCGTGCCGGTGGGCAGGATACGCGGCCAGCAGAAGCTCAAGCGGTAGGCGTGCAGTCCGAGCTCCCGCATCAGCGCGATGTCCTCGGGATAGCGGTGGTAATGGTCACACGCCACACGTCCGCTGTGGCCTTCGAAGATCGCGCCCGGCTTCTCCGTGAACATGTCCCAGTCGCTCGGGCCTTTGCCGTCCGTGTCCACGGCGCCTTCGATCTGGTACGAGGCGGCGGCAGCTCCCCACACGAAGTCCTGGGGGAACTCGTACGTTCGTTCGCTCATGCTCCCGGGGCTCGTACCCCGCCCGCCGCCGCGAGCACAAGAGGCAGCGCTGGCCAGAGCGCGGCGAGCAGACCCGCGGGCATTTGGCCGCCAGGTCACCGCGGCGATCCGTGGCCCGCCGGAAGCCACTGGCACCTGCGGCGCAACGCGATTTGGCCTCGCCCAGCGACCCGCTCCGCGCGGGGCGCAGTTCGCCACCAGTTTGGCTATAGTCTTGGACATGGGGGAGCCGACCAAGGTCCTGATCGTCGACGACAACGAAGGCATCCGCACGGCGCTCTCCGTGCTCCTCGACGTCCATGGCATCCCCCACCTGGCCGTCAGCCGTCCCAACGCTGCGCTCGAAGCCATCCGCAACGAAAACATCGGCGTCGTGCTGCAGGACATGAACTACAGCCAAGACACGACGGGCGGCGAGGAAGGCATCCGGCTCTTTCGCGAGATCCACTCCAACGATCCCGATTTGCCGGTGCTCTTGATGACGGCGTGGACCTCGCTCGAGACGGCCGTGCGGCTCGTCAAGGAGGGGGCAGAAGACTACTTCGGCAAGCCGTGGGATGACGACAAGCTGATTAGTAGCGTGCAAAAGCTACTCAAAGTTCGCCAGCTGCGGCTGGAGAATCGTCGCCTGAAGGCCTCCGACGATCGCGCCCGGCGCAAGCTCGCCGAAGACCACGACCTGTGTGGTCTCATCTATCAGAGCCGCCAGATGCACGAAGTGCTCAATCTCGCGCTTTCGGTGGCCAAGAGCGACGCGGCCGTGCTGATCACCGGGCCCAACGGCTGCGGCAAGGAGAAGGTAGCGCAGATCATCCAGGCCAATTCCCGCCGCAAAGATCGCCCACTCGTGACGGTCAACGCCGGTGGTTTGCCGGACGAGCTGCTCGAGGCGGAGCTGTTCGGTGCGGAAGCTGGCGCCTACACCGGTGCCAAAGTGAGACGGCAAGGCCGCTTCGAGGCGGCCCACGGTGGCACGCTGTTTCTCGACGAACTCGGCAACCTGTCGATGAAAGGACAGATGAAGCTCCTGCGCGTGCTGCAGACGGGCGAGTTCGAACGGCTCGGCTCGAACATCACGCAGAAGGTCGACGTTCGCATCCTCAGCGCAACCAACGCCAACCTGAAACAAGCCATCGCGTCCGGAAGCTTTCGCGAGGATCTGTACTTTCGCCTGGCCGTGATCGAGGTCCACGTCCCGGCTTTGCGCAGGCGCCCGGACGACATCTTGCCTCTGGCGAAGCATTTCCTCGAAATGTACGCAGAAGGAACGGCGCGCGAGCTCAGCCCGGCCGCCATCGATGCGCTCTACGAGTACGATTTTCCAGGCAACGTGCGCGAACTGCAAAACCGCGTCCAGCGCGCCTGTTTGGTCGGTCGGGGCCCGCGTCTCGAACCCGCAGACCTGGGACTCGAAGAGGAAGAGACCTCCGGACCGAACGCCGCGGCGAGTTCTCTGGCGCCGCCCAGCAGCAGCGACACGCCAATGGACGATGGTTTTCGCGACCCTGAGCTGCTCGAGATCGAGGAAGCACTCGGGCGCGCCCACGGCGTGATCAGCAGGGCCGCCGCCGACCTCGGACTCAGCCGCCAGGCGCTCTATCGCCGCATGTCGCGCCTCGGCATTGCCGTGGAACGCCGAACCACCGCGCGGGCCTGAGGAAACGACGTGGCCCAGCCTTCGGCGAAAACGGCAGCGTCGGGCCCGCGCCCGCCACCTGCAAGCACGGTCGAGCCGCCACTTCCACAAAAGGTGCGGCAACTGCGCGCCGTGCTGGCGGCTGTGCTCGTGCTGGCGCTCGGCGGCATCGTCACCCTGACCTACTTTCGCATCGAGCAGGAACTCCAGGCCACGCTACGCACCCAGCTCAACGCAGTACTGGAGGCCAACGTGCGCTCGGCACGCAACTGGCTGGACGAACAGACGGACCTGTCTCGTCGCCTGGCCGCCGAGACCACCGTGGCGCGCGCCGCGGCTCGTGTGGTGCAGTCGAGCGGCCCGGAGAGCCAAGTGGCCGCGAGTGAGTTCGAGCGCGTGACCTACCCGTACCGTATCGCGGCGCGAGTGGGTGAAATCCGCGTGCTCGAGCCCGGGGGGCGGCCACGTACCGGTACGACGCCGTTCCCGACGCTCGGTCCGGTGTCGTTGTCGCGCTTACGCGAGCGCGGCACGCTCAGTCTGTTCCCCGACATGGGCAGCGGTCAGGGACAGCTCGCGACGCTGTCGCTCGTCGGCGATCGGCAGGCGCCGGAAGCCATCTTGGCGCTGGTCGTCGACCCGCAGCGACTCCCCCACAAGCTGCGCGCAGCGACCTGGGGCAAGAGCGGGGAGACTTTCGCCTTCAGCTCCAGCGGTACCTTCATCACGGCACCACGCTTCCAGCGGCCGCGGCAAAAGACGGGTGAGTCAGCACCACTCGGCAGGATGGCGCGGAGCGCGCGCCTTGCTCACAGAGGCGTCGACGTCGACGGCTACCTCGGCTACCGCGGCACGAAGGTCGTCGGCGCTTGGCAATGGCTGGACAGCTACGACATGGGCATCGCCACGCAAGTCGATCATCGAGAAGCACAGGCTTCGGTGCTCGTTCTACGTGTGGCGTTCGTCGTTTTGAGCGCCTTGGTCGGCGCCGCGCTACTCGGCTTCTTGGGCCTGGCGCGCTGGACCCTGCGCGTGCGCCAAGAAGCCGTACTCGTCGGCGAGCGTCTCGGGCGTCTCGGACGCACCATTTCCGCCCTCTCTGCCGCCCTGGAGAACGACCCCACGGCGGTTCTGCTGGTCGATGAGACCGGCACGATCGTCTACGCCAACGCCTCCAGCCATCGCGTGCTGCGCGTGCCCGTCCCGCTCGTCGGTCACCCCGTCAGCCGAGCCCTGGGCAGTCTGCCGCCAGAACTCCAGGCTGCGCTCGACTCGGGCAGCGACTCGATCGCCTCGGGCGGCACCAACGGTGAGGACGAGACGCTCTTGGTCAGCAGCCGCGATCTGCGCATTCACGGCCAACCCCACGTGCTGTTCATGCTGAGGCCCATCACCCAGCAAGTTCGTCGTCAGGAGCTCGAGCATTGGCGCAATTTGCTGCGTGTGCTCAGCCACGAACTCAACAACTCACTTGCCCCCATTACGTCCTTGGTGAGTTCGGCCCGCAAGGTCAACGCCATGGGCCCCAAGGACGCGCAGCTCGACCGGATCTTCGATGCCATCGTCGAGCGCACCGGGCGCCTCCTCTCGTTCCTCGAGAGCTACCGAACCATCGCACGCTTGCCGATGCCCGCAGCCCGCGACGTGGATTTCGCCGCATTCGTCGACGGGCTGGCCTACCAAACGCCGTTTCACATTGCCGGCCCGCCGCCAACCAGCAAAGGCTATTTCGACCCGGTGCAGATGGAGCGGGTGCTGCTCAATTTGATCAAGAACGCCGAGGAGGCCGGGAGCCCGAGCAAGGACATCGAGCTCTCGATTCGCGAAGAGATCGACAGCGTGCGCATCGATTTGCTCGATCGCGGCTCGGGCATGTCGGAGCCCGTACTCAAGCAAGCCATGCTCCCGTTCTTCTCGACCAAAGACGGAGGCACGGGCGTGGGCCTGGCACTCGCGCGCGAAGTCGTCGAGGCGCACGGCGGGCACATGGTACTCGCCAATCGTGAGGGCGGCGGTCTGGTGGTCTCGATGTATTTGCCCAATGCCCCCGCGCCAGCCAGCCGAGGCTCGCTCTCCCGCCTGCGCATCATGGAAAAATCCACTGCGGACCCGGCCACCGAAGCCTGATCCCGCTGTCCGGCCGGTGCAGCAAAAACCCGGCAGAAAACCCTGCGGTCCGCCGCTGAATCGAAAGGGCGCCCGGCTCGGGGCTCTGCTAGGGTCCAAAGGATGCTCTGGGCAGGTCCACGAGGGCGCAAAGGTAAGGTCCGAGCGGGAGTCCGACTCGGGTCCGTCGGCGTGGTGCTGACCTGCCTCGCCCTGCCGAGCTGTGACCTGAACGGGCTCGTGGACATCAGCGACTCCCTGCTCGATCCAGACGCGGCCCTATTGGATCACCCCGGGCGAAAGCTCGCAGCAGGCCACTATTCCGAGCTCAAGATCGCAGGCTCCTCGGAAAGCGGGGGCTACGTGCTGGCTCGTCGGGAGGACTCGGAGGATCCCCGGTTTGCGGTGGTGCCGTTCCTGCTAGGCAGTCCGTGCGAATACGCCCCCGCCATCGACTACGACCGCTTTTCGAGTCGGGTGAACATCGAGCTGCCCGGCACCGTCTCGGTCCTGGTCGATCAAGACGAGAGCGACCCGAACATGGGCACCGTTCGTTTCATCGACTACGAGTGCCACGAGGTCATCGAGGAGGTTCCGCACACGGCACTGCCGGGCCTGCTGTTCCCCGGCATCGATCCAATCGGCATGCTCGCCCGCAGCGCGGACGGCACGCTGTATCTGATCGACGCGGAAGAGCGCACGACCACGGTCGCGGCTCGAGACGTGGACTACGGCGTCGTTGCCGGCAACTTCCTCTTTACCATGGAAAAAGGCGAGGTCGTCATTCGCGACCAGCTTTTGGACGAGGTGGATAGAGTGGGCAGTGGGGTAAGCTTCATCGTTGCCACTGGCGGCGACGACCTCACACTCGCCTACTACGACGCCGGCGGTGTCCACGCATGGACCGAGAAGGGCGGCAGCACGCTGCTCGCAGAGGATGGCTGCCAGCTGTGGTACGCGGCTACCGATTCGGTCGCGTACTACGCCCCGTGTGACTCGCGCCGTCTCGCGCTCACCACGCGAAGCTCCGTCGCATTCGGCGTCGAAGGCGATACCGCGCTCGTGACGGTCCACGGCCCCACGAATGCGACCCTTCCGAGCCTCAAGATCGCATCGGGTGCCTCGGTCTCCTCCTCGCAACTGCTGGAAGTCACGGTCGTCACCACGACCGATCCGACGAGCACCAGCGGCGAGCTCGTGGCGCTTTCGCTACCGGAGGTCGAAGCGGGCGCCGAAACGATCGAAATGACTGCCACGGTGCTCGCGGATAACGTCACCTTCGTCCCACAGCACGGCCTCTACTACCAGGACTATCACGATGGTCGGGGGACCTTGCTCGATTTCGAGCGTGACGAGGACGACCTGATCACCGGCGTGTTTCCGGTTGCGGAGAACGTGGTTTGGACGCCCTACGGTGACCCCTACTCGTATCGAGGCATCCTGGCCGACTACGACGGAACGGTCGGTCGCCTGCTCTGGCTCATTCGCGGGGACGGCAACCTCGTCAGCGAGGTCGTGCTCGGAGAGGACGTCCCACTACAGAACTTCGTCGGGGACTACGAAAACGAGATGGTGGGATACGTCTCGGAGCTAGATGACGAAGGTACTGGCGTCTTGACGATCGTCGACAGTCTCGGCCTCTATCACATCGCAAACCGCGTAGTCATCGACGAGGTGCGTCTGCTCGACGACCCGCGCGGTTTGGTATTTCTGCGCCGGGCCCTGAGCAAGGAAACGTTCGAACTTCACGCCTGGCTCAGGGACGCCGATCTCGACTTGGTCATTCACGAGGCGGTATCGGAGTACATTCCCATTCCGTGGCCATCGCCCGGCATCCTGTACTCGGTGCCGAAAGGCGGCGACGCTGGCCTTTGGTTTGCCAAGGCTCGCTAGGCGGCGAATCGCGTCGCTGTGACGCTCTTCGTGCGCAACAGCAGCAAGAGCCCCGCCGAGACCAGCGACAAGCCGGCGCATGCGACGAAGACCACACGGTGCCCGAACGCGCCGCCGAGTAGACCGAAGGTCAGATAGCCCGCCACCGAGCCAATGCGCTGAGCACTGGAGTAGAGATTGGTCGCGGTACCCGCTTGTCCCGGCAAAAAGTCTTGGAAGAACGTAATCGCGACGCCGCTCGTCACGGACACGATGAGCGCGCTCACGACTTGGGCGCCGTACACCTGGTAGGCGTTGGTCACCACCGACAGCGCCAGGTAGTAGGCGGCAGCGAGCGCAAACGTCACGCGGATCATGCGCACGTGGCGAATGCGCGTGGCCAGCACGCCCACGTAGTACATGAACGGCAACTCGAAGAACGGCGCGACGCTGTAGGCGATCCCGACCTGCCGTTCGCTGCCGCCCATCGTCTCCACCAAGAGTAGTGGCAAATTCAGCATGCCCATGGTCGATGCGACGAAGTAGGCGACGAAGGCGGAGAACGAGCCCAGAATCGCCGGGTTGCGCAGGGTCTGCAGCAGCGGTGCCGGAGCCTGAGGGAGCCCAGGCACTGGCCCCGGAAGCAGCGCCGTTGCACGCCCCGTCCGATCGCCGACCTCCGGCAGGAGAACCTGCACGATGATCGTGAAAATCAGCAGGCAGCATGCCGCAACCAAGAAGGTCCCAGTGAACGAATACGAAGCCATCACCCAGGCAGCGATGGCTGGGCCCGCGGTCCACGCCAGCGCAAAGGCCGAGCGGAGCACGTTCATGTACAGCGGGACCTGGGTCGGCGGCGTTCGATGCTCGTCGAGCAAATCGCGGGCGTAGGCGAACAGCTGTGAAAACGTGACCGACGAGAGTCCGATGAAGAGCGCACCGCACAGCGTGAGCGGCAGCGGGTCGCGCAAAAACGCATAGCCTACGTACCCCACCGCGCCGGATAGCCCACCCAGGACTAGCACGCGTTTGCGAGATCCCTGCACGTCGGAGTAGCGAGCCAGTGCGGTGCTCAGCACGATTCCGGACAGCGCGATCACCGTCATGAAGACGCCGAAACCCAGCGGGCTCATGCCCGCCGCCCGCGTGCCGAAAAGCGACATGAAAGGCATGACGAAGGCGTAGGAAACGCCCAACATCAGCGTAGCCAGTAGCAGGCTCCGCAGTTCCGAGTTCGCCAAGAGCGTACGAATGGGGCGAATCTCGGACATGGGATCTCGCTGCCCCTGCCACGCGAGCGGTGCGCTGCGGTGCGCTCGCGCGTCAGCTGCCGGAAGAATGGCGCCGCTGGTAGGCCGGTGTATCCCAGTCGGTGTCGAGCGACGAGGGGAACGTCGGGCGCTCGGGTCCGCGCGTCAAACTGCGGTCGATGCCCTGAATCGCCGTCGCGGCCGACCCACTGCCTCGTCGCACCAGTGCCGGCACGGGGGCTTCGCTCTGGGGCATCATGCTGCGCGAATTGGCCGAATGGGCCGAAATCGACGGGCGGATCGCCTCCGCGGCCTCGGCAAAGAGTGCGGCCTCTTGGCTAGCCTTGTCGAACCCGGTCGCGATGACGGTGACCTTGATCACGTCGCCCATCGACTCGTCGATCGACGCGCCGAAGATGATGTTCGCGTCCTCGTGCGCCTGCTCCTGAATGAGCGATGCCGCCTCTTGAATCTCCCGCATCCGCATGTCGGCCCCGCCGACCACGTTGATGAGCACGCCGGTGGCGCCGTGCACGGAAATGTCGTCGAGCAAAGGAGAAGTGACCGCCTGCTGAGCGGCGATCCGCGCGCGGCCCTCGCCCTTGGCACAACCCGTGCCCATGAGTGCACGTCCCATACCGCGCATGACCGTGGTCACGTCCGCGAAGTCGACGTTGACGATACCGTCCAGAGTAATGAGATCGCTGATGCCGCGCACGGCTTGGTACAGCACCTCGTCGGCCTTGCGGAACGCCTCGACGAAGGTCATGTCGTCGTCGGCCAGCGTCATCAGCTTCTCGTTCGGGATGGTGATCAGCGTGTCGACGTGATCGCTGAGCGAGGCGAGGCCCTGGTCGGCGCGCCGCATGCGCTGGCGCCCCTCGAAGCCGAACGGCTTGGTCACCACGGCCACGGTCAGCGCCCCGCATTCCCGCGCGATCTGCGCGATCACCGGTGCAGCCCCGGTGCCCGTTCCGCCGCCCATACCGGCCGTCACGAAGACCATGTCCGCTCCCTGCAAGCGCTCCTTGATCAGGCTAGCGTCCTCCAGGGCGGCCTTGCGTCCACGTTCCGGGTCCGCTCCCGCGCCCAGACCTCGGGTGATGTTCTGCCCGATGTGGATGCGCTGCGCCGCGGCATTGGCGTTGAGCGCTTGCACGTCCGTGTTGACACTCAAGAAATCCACGCCTTCCAGGCCAAAGTGGATCATGGTGTTGATCGCGTTGTTCCCCGAACCGCCCACGCCAACGACTTTGATCTTGGCGTTATAGCTAGCGCAGTCGTCTTCGAATTCGATTGAGAAGCTCATCTCTGGTCTGCCTATGTTTGACGTTGGGGCCCGACCTTGGGCCAGGATTCGATTAGAAGGCGCCGCGTAGCCAGCCGATCAAGCCGCGGCCGATGTGAGAGACGGCCGGCGCGGCCGTTTTGCTGATCTGCACGTACTCGGCACGTGCCTCGGCCTCGGCGATCTGCCGAGCCGCGTAGTGCAAAAGACCGACGCTCGCCGCATATTGCGGGCCCTGAACCAACTGCGTGAGTCCGGAGATCCCCATCGGGAAGCCGACGCGAACGGGCATGCCCAACACCGACTCGGCGCATTCGACCATGCCCTCCATCAGATTGGCCCCGCCGGTGAGCACGACGCCAGCGCTGATGCTGTCAATCAGGCCACATTCTTCCATGCGCCGACGCACCTCGTGGAAGATCTCCTCGCAGCGCGGCTCCACGATGTCGCTGAGCAAGCGCCTTTTGACGTGGCGCGGCGCATGCCCGCCGACGCCCGGCACCTCGACCTCTTCGTCGTCGGAAACCATGCGACCCATCGCGCAACCATAGTTGCGCTTCAGCCGTTCGGCCTCGGCAGTCGGCGTGCGCAGTCCAGCGGCCAAATCCGTGGTGATGTTGTTGCCGCCGACGGGGATCACACTGCTGTGGGCGATGCCGCCATCCTCGTACACGAGGATGTCCGTCGTGCCGCCACCGATGTCGATCACCAGGACGCCGATTTCGCGCTCGTCCTCGCTCAGCACTGCGGCCGCACTGGCCAGCGGCTCCAAGACGACGTCGGCGACGTCGAGACCGCAACGTTCCACGGAACGGACGACATTTTGCACCGATGAGGTGCAGGCGGTCACCAGGTTCACCTTGGCCTGCAAGCGCACGCCGCTCATGCCGATTGGGTCGCGAATACCCTCTTGGTTG
>Ga0247798_1000048_pt1 | contig 13648 bp, 8 predicted proteins | sample UWRJS197509C6_FD_179929 | JGI IMG/M metagenome (GOLD analysis project Ga0247798, IMG submission 179929) | Soil microbial communities from Arlington Agricultural Research Station in Wisconsin, United States - UWRJ-S197-509C-6 | ecosystem: Environmental > Terrestrial > Soil > Agricultural land... | reverse complement strand
CAAAGCCAGCGACGCACTCGTTTGCCTACGTCGGGGCGACGACTCGAAGCCGCCCGTCTTTTTCATTCACGACGGCGACGGCGAGACGATCCCCTATCGCAATCTCGCGCTCCGCTTGGACGCTGGACACTCCGTCTATGGCGTCGCCCCCAAGCGCGACCGGCTGCACCCCATCCTGCACACGCGGCTGGGTGAGATGGTGGACGACTACGTGCGGCGCATTCGCCAGACGCAGCCGCAGGGTCCCTACCTGGTGGGCGGGCTGTGCATTGGGGGTTTCATCGCCTTCGAGGTCACCCGCCGCTTGGCTGGAGCCGGGGAGGTCGTCGGTCCGGTGCTGCTCTTCGATGCCGTCCACGTGACAGCCGAGCGCAGGCAGGCAGCCAAGGAGCGCTTGGACCGACTGTCCGGTGCGCTCGAGGGCAGCAAGGGCCAGCCAGTTTGGTCCCGGGCCGGGCGCCTCGTACGCAAGCTGACCGTGGGTGCTGCCAACACCGCGGTCTTCGAGCTCAAGACGGGAATGACTCGGCGCATGAACGGCGTGCGCTTGCGACTCTTTCGCTACTTCCTGGATCACGGGCGCCTCCCGCCCGCCATCATCTCGGACATTGGTGTGAACGCGACCTTGCGCTTCGCCGAGAAGGAGTACGTCCTGCCTCCGGTGTACCCGGGGGAAGTGCTGCTCTTCCGTGCGACCATCACCGATCCCGAGCTGAACAAATTGCTCGATGACCGGCCGCACTCGCAGCTCGTCAAGGAGCCCGAGCTGGGCTGGCGCGGCAAGGTTCAGTCGCTCCGCGTGATCGACGTTCCCGCCGGGCACTCCAGCATGCTCCGCGAACCTGCCGTGGCGCGCCTCGCCCAGGTGGTGCAGGAGCACATCGATGGGGCGATCGGCGCGGCGTCTGGGTCGCGGGGCTAGGCCTGCGGCCGCGTGCGGCTATTCCTTGCTCGGAGGACTGGCGTCGCCTGGGGCCTGGGGGCTCGGCGTCTTTTCGGAGCGCGCTGCCTTGACGGCCGCCCGCACCTGCTCGACGTCGGTCGGATGAGAGCGGGCGTACGCCGCCTGGCTGGCGCGGACGCCTCGCAATGCTTGCTCGACGTTCTGCGGCGTGAGCGCGATGCCGAGGCCCTCGGAAGCGGCGGCTTCGCCGCTCATGATTTCTGCGATGACGCGGTCCCCGAGGTCGGGGTTGAAGTGAACCGCATCGAAGTACCAACGCATCTTGGCGCTCGGGTCCATCTCGCGCGGCACGCTTTCGCCCGTCGTCTCATTGGCCGAACCGAAATCCCAGAGCGGCATCGGGGGCCTGCCGGCCTTTTCGCTCACGCGCGCAAGCAGGGCGACGAGGCGCCGCTTCAGCTCTTCGGCTTGGGGAACGAGCTCGAGGGCCTCGAGCAACTGGAAGTAGCGCGCATGGGCTGGCGCCACGAGCACGGTAACCTGGAGGTCACGCTCCATGCAGTGCTGGAGCAGTTGCTCGAAGCGACCGAGCGCGGTGGGACCTTTTTCACGCCCTTCGAGCGTGAAGCCTCGGAACCAGCCGGCGTAACGCTTCTCGCTCTCCTCGAAAGCACGCCGCGGGCCTCCCTTGCTCCACAGGTCACGGCGCAGATTTTCCGAGGCCAAGAGGCCGGTCGGCTTCAGCCACTCGCTGTCCGTGGTTTGGTGGGTCACCGTGCGCACGGCGAGCTTGATGGCGTCGAGGGAAAACGCAGTTCCAGGCAAATCGGCGAGTGCCGCGTATGGTTGGGCCCGGCCGTCCGGTCCCGCGGGTAGGCGCGCTTCGTTGAAGCCGAAGCTGGTCTGCTTCTCCGGCTCCTTTTCGTTGAACAAGAGCAGGTCCACGACGATGACGACGGAGCGCAGGGTGCGATCACGGTCGGCGACTTGGAGGTAGCGCAGCAGTTGGTACGGGTTCGCCGCGACCAGGCCAGCGTTGTAGGTGCGCTTGGCCAGCTTGCGGATGGCTGGCCGCTCTGGGTCCAGGCCGTACTGCGCCTGGGACGTTCCGACGAGCAGACCGTCGAAGGACCCCTGCCGCAGCGCGGCGGCCTTGACCATGCGGTCCGCCTCGGAGTTGATCTTGAGCGAGTTGAAGCCTGCGATGCGCGGGGAGCCGAAGGTCGCGTAGGGATCGACGGCCACCGTGCCGGCGACGATGATCACGGCCAGAGTTCCGACGAACAGCCCGAGACGTAGCAAGAACGGGGCTGCCGCCGGAGACTCCGGTAGCGGGTGCTGGTCGGGATCGTGCTCCATGGCGAAATGGTGGGGTGACGTCGACACTAGAACTGGAAGTAGAGAAACTCGGACACTTCGCCGAAGTTGAGAAGGGCGATGATGAGCGCGACGGCCACGACGAGTGCCCACGGCGTGGTGAGCCGAAAGCGGATCCAGCTCGGGGAAACGGGCTCGGGCAGAGGGTCGTAGTCCGCCAGCATTTCCTGCGTGTTCGGCATGACCCGGCAGATCAAGTAGGCACCAAGAGACAGGATGGTCCCACGCATCAGGCTGAAGCTCGGCTCGACCACCTGATCGACGTTCACCAGGCCGAGCAGCGACCGGTACATGATCATGGACGAATCCCAGTCCGGCGCGCGGAAGCTCACCCGGCTCATCATCACCAGGAAGAACGTGAAGGTGATGCCGAGCTCCAGCTTGAGGCCGGAAGCCCGCGCGGGACGCTCACCGGGGTGCCGCTTGCGCCAGGCCATCACGTAGAGCCGATGCAAGACCAGGAAGACGCCGTTGACCGCGCCCCAAATGATGAAGCCCCAGCCGGCGCCGTGCCACATGCCGCCGAGCAGCATGGTCAAAAATAGATTGAAGCTCACGCGCAAGGACGAGCCGCGGTTGCCGCCCAGCGGAACGTACAGGTACTGCCGCAAGAAGCGGGACAAGGTCACGTGCCAGCGGCGCCAAAATTCACCGACGTTGGCTGCCTTGTACGGTGACTCGAAGTTCGCGGGCAGCTTCAGGTTGAAGAGGCGCGCTAGACCCACCGCCATGTCGGAGTAGCCGGAGAAGTCGAAGTACAGCTGGAGCGAGTAGGCGAAGACGGCGAGCCAGGCCGATGCCGTCGTGGGCTGGATGCCCTGCGGCAAGGCATCGAAGATTGGCGAGCTGAATCTCGCGATGTTGTCGGCGATGACGACCTTCTTGAACAGGCCGAAGACGAACAACGTCGCGCCAACCGCGAAGCTTTCCTTGTTGAACTTGAGGATGCTCGACTTGAGCTGCGGGAAGAACTCCTGGTGTAAGACGATCGGTCCGGCAATCAGGTGCGGGAAGAACGTGACGACGAAGCCGTAACGCACCAGGGTCGGTTGGCTCTGGAGGCCGTAATAGGCCTGAAGCACGTAGCCGAGCTGCTGAAACGTGAAGAACGAGATGGCGAGCGGCAGCGCGATGCGAGCCAGCTCGACATTGGATCCGCTGAGATAGTTCCAGGTATCGACCGCGAAGTTGGCGTACTTGAAGTAGCCGAGCAGCCCGAGGTCGAAGACGACCCCGGCGAGCAAGTAGGAGCGCCGGGTCCGGGCGTCCGTGATGTTCGGATCCTTGAGCTTGGTGCCGAGCCAGAAGTTGACGGCCACCGACGAGAGGATCAGCGGCAGGTACGCAGGGTTCCAATACGAATAGAACGCGAGCGAGCCAAACGCGAGCAGGCCGAGCGCGCGTTCGAGCCCGAGTCGCTGGCTGAAGCTGAAGTAAATCAGCAGGCAGATCGGAAGGAAGCCGACGATGAATTCGTAGCTATTGAAGAGCATGGTCCGTGCTCGGAAGGCACCCACTTCGCGGCGACGCCGCTCGGCGGCGACCGAGTAGCATGAGTTTTCGACGCGGGTAACGGGGGATGGCAGGACTTATCGTCATGGCCGTGGCGGACCGATACTGCCTTGGCGCGAAACGGTCCGCCCTGCTTCCAGCGTCACTACTTCTCACAGGGGGTTTTCCCTCCCGACTTTTTCGCTGGGCGCTTCTTTGGTCGGCACTTGCCTCCTGGCTCGCCGCTCCGAGGTGCAAAGTGAGCGCACCTCGCGCTAGATTGGCGGAACGATGAGACAGAGTGAGCCACCGACGTTGCCCGTTCGTGTCTGCGTGGTCACAGTCAGCTATCGGACCGCTCAGCTGGTTCGGGAGTCGATCGGCGCGCTCGAGGGGGAACGCAGCCGGGCCCTGGCTCAGGGCTGGGACCTTCACTTCTATATCGTCGACAACGACTCGGGCGATGGGCCGCCTTTGGCGGAGTACGTCGGACAGCGTGGCTTCGAGGACTGGGTCACGGTGCTGGTGTCACCGATCAACGGCGGCTTTGCCTATGGCAATAACTTCGCCATCCGTCAGGCCTACGCGGACGGGCGCTCGCCCGACTACTTCTTCTTCCTGAACCCGGACGCGGCCGTCCTACCCGGTGCGACTCAGGCGTTGATCGACTTTCTCGACGCCAACCCGGGGGCCGGGACGGCCGGTAGCGCACTGGAATATGCCGACGGCACGCGCTTTCCGTACGCCTTTCGCTTCCCCAACTTAGTGGACGAAATCGTGCGCCCGCTGCCGTTCGGCTCCAAGATTATCGCGCGCTTCCTGCCCCGGTTTCAGGTCTCTCACGTGATGGGCGACGGTCCGACGTCCGTCGATTGGTTTCCCGGTGCGGCCATGATGTGTCGCGCACGGGTGATCGGCGAGCTGGGCGGCATGGATGAGTCCTATTTCCTCTACTACGAGGAGACGGATTTTTTCCTGAAGCTGCAACGAGCGGGCTGGGGAAATTGGTACGTCCCGCAGAGTCGGGTGGTCCACCATGCGGGGCAGAGCACCGGAATCACGGGGCCGGAAGGTCATGACAAGCCCAAGCCGCCCTATTGGTACGCCTCGCGCCGCCGCTTCTTTCAGAAGAACATGGGACTGCCGCTCGCGGTGGCTGCGGACTTCTTGTCTCTGCTGGCTCGCGGGGTGGGCGGTGCGCCCAAGGTGTTGCGGGGCGAGTCGGGCGCCGGCCTTTTCGCCGACTTGACACGTTTCTACCGGGGCAGCTCCATTCCTCCGGCAAACTGGCGCCGAGCACCAGTCCGCGAGTTCCGTCCTGGTTCGTGACGACCCTCATGTCGAATTCGCCTCACCGCGTTCTCCTGATTGCGGAAGCCGCCAATCCCGAACAGGTCAGCGTGCCGCTCGTGGGCTGGTCGCACGCCGAAGCCCTGTCGCGCGTCGCGGACGTGCATCTGGTCACGCAGATCCGCAATCGTGATGCAATCGTGAGGTTCGGTTGGCAGGAGGGAAAAGAGTTCTCGTCGATCGACTCGGAGGCAGTCGCAAAGCTCCTCTGGCGGATGTCGAACGTACTGCGTGGTGGTGGCGGCAAAGGCTGGACCACGGTCACGGCCATGAAGGTCCCTTCGTATCTCTACTTCGAACGCCTGCTTTGGCAGCGTTTTCGCGCGGACTTGAAGGCAGGCAAGTACGACGTGGTTCATCGGCTGACGCCACTGAGTCCCACCATGCCAAGCTTCCTCGCCGCGAAGCTGAAGCGCCTCGGCATCCCCCATGTCATTGGTCCGCTCAACGGCGGCGTTCCGTGGCCGCGCGAGTTCGATGCCGAGCGTCGAGCCGAGAAGGAGTGGCTCTCGTACGTTCGCGGTGCGTACCGACTCGTACCGGGGCAGGGCTCGATGAGGCGGAGCGTCTCGGCGATCGTGTGCGGTTCCAGCGACACCTTCGGCGAGTTCGCAGGCACCGCGGGTGACAAACTGGTGTACATGCCGGAAAACGCCGTCGACCCGGCCCGTTTCCCGGAGCTCGTGAGCGCCCAGCCCAGGCTGACCCGCAAACAAGGACCCCTGCGGGTCGCGTTCATTGGCCGGCTCGTTCCTTACAAGGGCGTCGACATGTTGCTCGAGGCTGCTGCGCCCCTGCTGCGTGAGCGCAAGCTTTTCCTGGACATCATTGGGGATGGGCCCGAAGGCGAGCGGCTGCGCAACCAGGCCGTGCAGCTCGAGCTGGGTGAGAGCGTCGAGTTTTCGGGTTGGGTGGACCACGAGGCGCTGTCGCGCCGTCTCGAGCGGGCCGACGTTCTCGGCTTCCCGAGCATTCGCGAGTTCGGCGGCGGCGTCGTGCTCGAGGCCATGGCGCTTGGACTCGTACCAGTGGTGGTGGCCTATGGCGGACCGAAGGATCTCGTCACGGACGGCTCGGGCATCCTTCTCCCCCTGGGGAGTCGCGCCGAGATCGTCGCGGCTTTGCGCGAGGCGCTGTCACGACTCGAGGCCGACCGTGAGCTCACCGGTCGTTTGGGAGCCGCGGCAAAGGACCGCGTGCGGCGCTATTTCACCTGGGACCGCAAGGCAGCTCACACCTTGGAGGTCTACGACTGGGTGCTGGGGCGTCGCGACAAACCCGATTGGGGCATGCCGTACCCGGACGGGTGAGCACCTTCCGGAAGAAAGCGGTCCAGAAGAAAGCGGTCCAGAAGAGCCCTGTCCGAACGAGCCCTGTCCGAACGAGCCCTGTCCGAACGAGCCCTGCCCTGATGGGTGAGCGCGGCGGGCTAGTCGCCCATTTTGCGCCGTAGACCGATCAGGCGGCGCGCCAGGGCGGGAGGAAAATATTCCGTGAGGAACTCGTCCGTCTTCACGACCCAATCCGTGGCGTCGTCCGTGCCGGGGCGCACCTTGAACTGCGTCGTCTTCTCTTGCAGTTCGTCCGTCCAGGTAGAGGTATAGTAGTAGAGGGCAATCGACTTGCGCGAGAGGCCCTCGGGATGGGCCACTGGCTCGGGGTTGCCGTGCATGCTCTCTTGCGTGGTGGTGAAGATCGCGCAGCGGTTCGCCAGCGGCACGATTGCCTGCACGCGCTCGCTCATGTCGGTCCGCCACAGCTCGAGCTGACCGCCGTACTCCGGCTTCCAGTCGCGGTTGAGATAGACCAGCAGGTTGACGCGGCGCTCCAGGTTCATCGGCACGTGGTGGTTGAAGTCCGCGTGCATGGAAAGATGGCCACCGTTCTGCACTTCGTGAAATCCAGCGCCCAAGAAGTAGGGGTCGGGGATGAGTCCGCGAATGCCGGTGATGTTCTCCACCACCTTGATGAACGGCCGGGAGTTGAAGGCGTAAAACAGCGAACGCAGCTTCGGCGGCAGGAAATCCGGGTGGTAGCTGCGCTTGTAGCGTTCCTGGTCCCGGTCGAACTCGCGACCATTCGGGTCGAGCTCTTGCGGGAAGTGCTGCAAAACGTAGTCGACGATTGCCGGTGGCAAGAAGTCGTCGATGACGATGTGGGGGAAAGGGTCGGCCGCGGCGTAGGCGGGACTCAGATCTTTGCCCAGGTCCTTGACGGTTCGGTAGTCGAACACGAATGGGTCATCGGGGTTTCCTGGCAAGAAGGGCATGCCTCCGAATATACCCATTTCAACCGTCGTCTCCAGGCGCCAAGACACAACGAGCCTTTCGTTTCACGCGTGATGGGCAGCGCAGGCTGCAGGTCCTGCGCCGCGCGCGTAGAAGCTGCATCCGGTTCTGCGGTGCTCCGAGCACGTCGACGGATCGCGTCCGGGCTCGCGCCGCGCACGCGCCTCGTCGCTCTGCGTCCTCTGGCTCCAGGTGTCGCCCACCGCACCGCGCAGGCTGGCGGTGATTCCATTGCCAATGGAGGGAGGCGGGAGTTTTCGCGTGCGCCCGCGGCCACAACGCCGGGCGGGGATGCGCGGCTCTCGCAGGGTGGGCCTTGCTGCGTCGTACTCGGCAACGCTAAGCAGCCGGACTCGAAGTTCGGTCTTGCGGGAGCACTTCCCCCTTCCTCCTTTGCAGCCAGCATGCAGGTCCCCGTCTCTCCGATCGCCTTTTTCGTTCCAGGTTGGCCGCTGGAGGAGGCGCCCAATGGGGTCGTTAGCTACGTGGCTGCGGTTCGCGCGGGTTTTGCCGCCCTCGGTGTCCCGTCGTCGGTGGTCGTGCCGCGTCGAGCGAGGCCCGGCGAAGCCGACGTGCTGGGCGCCGATCCCAACTGGACGCTCCTAGAACGACTCGGCAAGTCAGCGCGGCAGAAGCTGGGACTGTCGGTTGGCTTTCCTGCCCCTCTGGTGCGTGAACTTTTGGTTCAGCTTGCACCGGCGGTAAAGGGCGGTTTGCGAGTCCTGGAGATGGAGGAGAGCTTCGGCATGATCGATCGCCTCTCGCTCCCAGGCCTCAAGCGGGTGGTGCGGCTGCATGGCCCTTGGTTTCTGAACGGCCTCGCGCTCGGGGCCACTCTCGACCACGAGTACTCCACCCGCGTTGCCCTGGAAGGTCGAGCGATCGAGCGCGCCGATGCGGTGACCTCCCCGTCGCAGGACGTCTTGGATCAGGTGCGCGCCCACTATCGCCTCGCACTGCCCAACGCACGTGTGATTCCCAACCCGGGGCCCCAGGTGCCCTCCGACGAGGCCTGGACCCTCGAGGGATCGCGACCCAAGCAGCTGGTGTTCGTCGGTCGGTTCGACCGCCACAAGGGGGGCGACCTGGTGATCCGTGCCTTCGTTCGACTTGCGGCGCAGGACCCCGAGCTCGAGCTCGTGTTTGCCGGCCCGGATCGCGGGCTCAGTGACGAATCCGGCGGCGCGCCGCGTTCGCTCCAGGAGTACGTGGCAGAGCACGTCCCCACGGCGCTGCGTCCGCGCCTGCAACTCCTCGGACACACGCTGCCCAGCCGCCTGGCGGAACTCCGGCGCCAGAGCCGCGTTTGCATCGTTGCCTCCCGCTACGAGACGTTCGGTATGACGGCTCTGGAAGCGCTGGCCTGCGGCTGTCCGATCGTCGCTACCGGGGTAGGTGGCATCCGCGAGATCATCGACCACGAGCGAACCGGGCTCTTGTTTCCGCCTGAGGACGTCGATGCCATGGTCGCGCACATCGAGCGCTTGCTCCAGGATCCTGGCCTCGCGAGTGGCCTTGCCGCCTCCGCTCGGGCTGCGTTCATGGCGCGGTTTCGACCCGAGGTCGTCGCGAAGACTACGCTCGACCTGTACGAAGAAATCGTCCAGGCACCGCTCGCCGTGCGAACGTAGCGGGCGATAGCGCTCGTGCACCGTGCCGCTCGTGCACCGTGCCGCTCGAGCCTAGCGCGCCGCGCGGCTCGTGCTCTAGCATCGTACCCGAATGGCACCCTCGTCCCGACTGGCCTACGTTCCGCCTTGTGTCGCACTCGCGACGCTGCTCGCAACGGGCGTACTTGGCGTGGGCAGGCACGGGGACCTGGCCGCCGACCATCGCTACTACGCAGTCGCCGCGGCAACTTGGCTCGAGGGTCGCACCCCTTACGCGCTCGAGACATTTCAGCAGGTGGGAGAGGATCTCGGCGCGGGCGAGTTGCTCTCGTACGCGTATCCTCCCAACTCGTTCGGCTTCGGGGTACTGCTTCGCTTGGGGCCGTCAGCGCTGCTGATGACCGTCCTCACGCTCTCGGCCCTGGCCGCCATCGTCTACTGGTGCGTGCGGCAGATGACGCGAGCCGGCTTCCCACTCTGGGAGCGGCTCATGGCGGCAGCACTCGTGCTCGGCAATCCATTTTCCGCCCATGCCGTGTGGACGGGGAACATCTCCATCGTCGTCGTGGCGGCGGTGATTTGGGCGTGGACGCTCAGCAAGACCGATCACTGGTTCGGTGCTGGCCTCTTGGCGAGCGTAGCGCTGATGAAGCCGCAGCTGAGTCTGCTGGTGCTCTTGTGGTTCGTCCTCGATCGGCGCTGGAAGCTGCTGCTCGTTGCCGCAGTCGCGGCGCTGGCCGCGGCGTCCGTTCCCATTGCCATGACCGGTTGGACCGAGCCTTTTCTCGGCTGGTTGGGCGCCGTTCAGCAGTACTCGAGTGAGCCGATCAGTCGCTACGGCTTCGAGTACATCATCGGGATTCGCAGCATCCTGGCTGCGGCGGGCGTGCCTTGCCCGGACCTGCTGCCCCTGGCGGTGCTCGCGACCGCAGCCCTCTACTGGTCTCGGCAGCGGTTTCCCGACCTCTCGGACCAAGCGTGCCTGGGCCTGCTGCTCGGTCTGAGCGCGGTCTTCATCTACGCACACGACTACGACCTGGTCATGCTCGTGCCGCTTTTGGTGAGCCTTTGGTGCCAGGCCAAGACACGAAATCAGCGCTTACTGCTGCTCGCGGCCATCTTCGCCCTGTGCATCCCCGCGCGGCTGCTGCGTGCGCTCGGTACGCCGAGTCTGCTCCTGCACTGGCGCACGCTGGTCCTGCTGCTCTTGATGGGTGCGACGCCGAGGATGTTCCTCGCTCGTCGCACCCCATCTGCTGCCGACTAGCCGCTTACTCGGAGACGGGCGGTTGGCCGAAGCCTTCCCGGACCCAGTTGACGACCGCCGTGCCCGTCAGGCGCGGGTCCCACACGTAGTCCCCGTCGACGACCGGCTTGCCCGAAGTCGGGATGGGCAGCGTTCCGCCGCGACGCATCGTGACGGCAATGGCCATGAACGTGCGTAGACCCGTTGGGTCGTACGCTTCGCCGGAATCGGCACGAGCAGCGGCCTGGCCGGGATCCAGGTGCGGATCGTCCGCCCAATCCAAACGCTCGAGGCCGAGCACCTCGGTCACGTAGCGTCCGAGCGTGCGATCCGGATCCGTCCAACCTTCGGCGCTCGCGGCGTCCGCACGGTCGTTCAGCTCGTTGCCCGAGCCGACGATCGGCAGGTCCGGTAGGTTCGGGTCATCGACGTAGAATCGATTGTCGTGGATCGAAAGCTGAGCATCGGATGTGGGGGGATCGTTGTCGTTGACGTCAATGGTGCGGCTACCGGCAAACACGTTGTCGAGGACTTCCATCCCGGTGGCCATGCCCCAGTTCTCGTTCGACCTGAAGCCAACGCCACCGCCGTAGACGATGTTGCCGACGATCACGTTGTCCTTCATGCCGTGCAGCTGCCCGTCAGGGTAGGTGGTCTCGCCCGGACCGATCGTGATGCCGCAGCTGACCTCGTCTGCGCCCAAGTCGTCCTTCATCATCGCATTGGAGATGATGTTGCCCTCGATGGTCGCGCCGAAGGACGAGCCCATCAGCGTGTAGCCATCGCCGAGCTGAGCGCCTTCGCTGGACCCACCGTCGGAGTCGGGATCGGCGGGGCTGGGGTAGTCGAGCGACAACTGCACGTTGTTGCGCACGATGGCGGACTCGCCCTCCTGGTTGCTGGGCCACGGGGTCTCCGGGGTATTGCTGTCGGCGGAGCTGAACCAGTAGCCCTCCACGATCAGGCTGTTCTCGATCAGACCGCCGAAGCGCATCTGTGGGCCACCGGACGCGCCGTCCGCCGAGATGATGCCGCGATAGGTGTGGCCCATCTGAGCGCCGCCGCCTTCGTAGACGTTGCGACTGAACGTGTCGCGAACCGGGTCGGAGTTCAGGCGTGGATCGCTCTTGTAGCCGTTGCGGTAGAAGATGACTTCTTCGAAGAGGGACCGCGCATCCGGCCCTGCCGTGAAGTATCCCTGGTTGTGTTCATCGGGATCGAACGAAAAGGCGATACTCGAACGCCGCATCGTAAACTGTCGGGGCGGGTACACGATGCGAGCTTTGTTGTCGTCACTCGACTTGAGGAACGTGCAGTCCTCCACGAAGCCGCTCGACGCGTTGCCGTCCGGATCCTTGTCGGGCTCGAGCGTGGCTCCCGTCGAATAGCCGCCAGCGATGTCCAGACCCACCAGCGCGACGTGGTAGTAGTGGGGGGACTTGCCTTGGGGGTTACTCTTGAAGGGATTCTGACCTTCGGGGTACATGCGCGCGCGACCGTCCGCGAGCGGGCCAAATGCGCCCACGAGCATGGGTTCCTCAGGCGTGCGCCCACCGCCGAAGGGCATGGCAAACTCGCTGTGAGTTTGGCCGCGTCGGAACAGGTACCAGTCGGGGTAGCCCGCCGCGAGACGGTCGAAATCGTAGCCTTGCGACACGAAGTCCCGCTTGTCGAGCAGCGCGCGCCAGGGCTTGATCGCATTCAAGTTCGGTTCGAAGGGATCGGTACCGTACGCCTCACCTTCCGCGTTCTCCGAGCTACCGGATTCGTCGACGATCTTTCCGTCCTCCCAGAAGTAGACGTCGCCGTCCTCGGTTCCGGTCTCGGTATCGAAGTACACGATCTTCGAACCAGTATCGCGACCGGTCGACGGCGTGGACTCGCCGGGGTTACCGAGGCCGTAGCTGCCGTCGCTTTCGACGAGCCACTCCATGAAGTCGGTCCAGCCCTCGGCGTCGGTCGGCGGCATGACCATCATCTGCTCGCCGCCAGAGCCGTTGCCCGCACCCGCGTCGCCCGTCGTCGTGCCGCCGCTGTTGCCGCTACTGCCCCCGCCAGTGCCCCCGCCGCCCGTATTGGCCGGGGACATGGAACCGCCACACGCTGGCACCCCCGCCGCCATGAGCAATGCGAATCCAGAGGCAAACACAAGGCCACGAGGGGCCGACTTCGAACGCGCCAAACGAGTCACCAGCATATCGTCAACACTCCAGTCCAACACATCAGTTCCGTCCCCAACCCAAACTCCCGGCCCAATCTAGGCATGCGTGCCACGCCGGTTCAAGCTCCGTAAGTAGATGGACGGCAGTGCGCCTGCGAAGTGCCTAAGCCCTCTGGCCGATCCTGCGGATGTCCGGCGCGGATATTCGATCGAGCCCATTGCCCACGGCTGTCCAGCACCTCTGTGAAACCGCGACGATACCGTCTCGCCCTCTTGCGATGACGCTCGCTGCCTCCATCGGGGTAGGCACTGACCTGACAGGGCGGAGCTGCAGGGAGCCTGGAAATGCTGGGCTCCCGCTCTGGAGCGGGCTCGGCTACAAGCGCCCCCACGCATGTCGTCCACCGAAGGCCTTCGCAAGGTCGCCATTCGAGCTTCCGCCTACGAGTTCGTTGGTTTTGGCGCGAGCCAGGCCCTCCGTCTCCTCAGCAATCTGGTCCTCACCCGGCTCCTTTTTCCGGAGGCGTTCGGCTTGAGCACGATGGTGGCCGTCTTTTCTCAGGGCCTGGTGATGCTCTCGGACGTCGGCCTCGGCGCGTCCATCGTGCAGTCGCCCCAGGGTGACGACGAAGACTTCCTGAACACCGCCTGGACCATTTCCGTCATCCGAGGCGCCACGCTGTATGCGATTGCCGCGGTCTGCGCCTGGCCGATGTCCGTGCTCTACGGCGAGCCCCTACTTTGCCCACTGCTCATCGTGGGCAGCGCTGGCGTGCTCATTACGGGTTTCGCCTCGACCTCCCTGCTCACACTCCGGCGGCGGGTCGATTCGCGTCTGCTCACCATCGTCGACCTAATCGGCCAGGTGGTCAGTCTGCTCGCGATCGTCGGCACCGCCTATTGGACGCGCTCGGTGTGGGCGCTGATCGTGGGGACCTATGTCAGCGCGATCTTTCGCACTCTCGTCAGCCACTTCTACTTGGACGTGGGCTACCGAAATCGGTTCCATTGGTCCAAGGATGCCGCCCAGGCCCTGACGAACTTCGGCCGCTGGATCTTCCTCTCCTCGGCGCTGCAGTTCGTCGCTCAACAGGCGGATCGGCTGTACCTGGGGCGAGCGGCGGGCATGGCAGAGCTCGGCCTCTACACCGTCGCTGCAACGCTCTCCGAGCTCGGCGGGATGATCGTCTCGCGTCTCACCCAACAGGTTCTCTATCCGAT
>Ga0247798_1000047_pt1 | contig 13668 bp, 14 predicted proteins | sample UWRJS197509C6_FD_179929 | JGI IMG/M metagenome (GOLD analysis project Ga0247798, IMG submission 179929) | Soil microbial communities from Arlington Agricultural Research Station in Wisconsin, United States - UWRJ-S197-509C-6 | ecosystem: Environmental > Terrestrial > Soil > Agricultural land... | reverse complement strand
CTACAAGTTCAGCCAGGGCGCGCTCGAAAAGATCGAACAGGCCGGCGGCAAGGCCGTCGTGCTGGGCGACGGCGCTGCTGGCTCCGACGCTGCCGAATCTTGATCTAAACTCTGCGGGATCTGGGCACGATGGCGCTTTTCGAAGGCTTCTCCAACATCGGCAAGGTGCCGGAGCTCAGGCGACGGATCGCGTTCACCCTGATCGTCGTGGCGATCTATCGCATCGGCGTGTTCATCACGCTGCCGGGCGTGGACCGCAGCGTGATGAAGACCATCATCGAGCAGCAGGGCGGATTGCTCGGCCTGCTCAACATGTTCTCCGGCGGCGCCCTCGAGAATCTCTCGATCTTCGCCCTCGGCATCATGCCGTACATCTCGGCCAGCATCATCATGCAGCTCTTGGGGCTCATCTCCAAGACGGTCGAGGAGATGCGCAAGGAGGGTGAGGCCGGCCGACGCAAGCTCGAGCAGTACACGCGCTACGGCGCCGTGACGCTCAGCATTGCGCAGTCGTTCGTGATGGCCACCGCCCTCGAGGGTCAGAGCCTTTCCGGCCAGGGTGACCTGGTGGCCGATCCAGGCTGGGGCTTCCGCATGCTCACGGTGCTCACGCTGACCACCGGCACCTCGCTGATCATGTGGCTTGGTGAGCAGGCGACGGACCGCGGCATCGGCAACGGTACCTCGCTCATCATCTTTGCCAGCATCGTCAGCGGTATCCCCACCGGCATCGGGCAGTATTGGGCCGCTTCGGCGGGCGAGATCGAGCCGCTACCGATCGCCATGCTCTCGCTGGTGCTGCTGGCCAGCATCGCGATGGTGGTCTTCTTCGAGAAGGCGCAACGCCGGATTCCCATTCAGTATGCGCGCCGCCAGGGCACACGCCGCATCTACGGCGGTGAGACGGCCTTCTTGCCGCTCAAGGTGAACATGGCGAGCATGATCCCGCCGATTTTCGCCTCTTCCTTGCTCGTTCTGCCGGCCACCATGGCCACCATGAACATTCCGGGCATGCAGTTCTTCAGCGGTTTGCTCAACCGTGGCGACTGGGTGTTTCACTTCTTCTTCGCGACTCTCGTCGTGTTCTTCTGCTTCTTCTACACGAGCGTCACGTTCCAACCCGTGGACGTCGCCGAGAACCTGAAGAAGCAGCAGGCCAACATCCCCGGCATCCGGCCAGGCCGACAGACCGCAGAGTACTTGGACGGCATCGTGAGTCGCCTCACCGTGGGTGGGGCGCTCTACATCGCCTTCATCTGCGTGGTGCCGGCGCTCATTGCCCAGAGCCTGCGCGTGCCGTTTCAGTTCGGTGGCACGAGCCTGATGATCGTCGTGGGCGTTGCGCTCGAGACGGTGACTCAGATCGAAACGCACCTCATCTCGCAGAGCTACGAAGGTGTGACCGGGCCGCGCGCTACACGCCTCAGCGGAAGGCGTCCGGCCTGATGTCGGATTCGGCGCTGGCGGCAGGTCCGCTACGTCTGGTCCTGGTTGGACCTCCAGCCAGCGGCAAGGGCACGCAGGCCGCAGTGTTGCGCGAGCGCTTCGCCGCTCCTCAGATCTCCACGGGGGACATGCTGCGTGCAGCTCGCCGGGCCGGGACGCCGCTCGGTAAGGAGGCGGAAGGTTATATGAACGCCGGCCAGCTGGTGCCGGACGCGACGGTCATCGGCTTGGTCGACGAGCGTCTGGAGCAGGCGGATGTGGCCAGCGGTTTCATCCTGGATGGATTTCCGCGCACCGTGCCGCAGGCCGAGGCCCTCGATCGGGTCCTGACCGCCAAGGGAACGCCCTTGAGCGCCGTGGTCCAGATTGACGTCCCGCGGGAACTCCTGGTCGAAAGAGCCACCCTGCGCCGCACCGACAAACGGACTGGACACATCTATCACCTGAAGTATAACCCACCCCCCCCGGACGCCGACCTCGAGCATCGAGCCGACGACCAGGAGGAAACGGTGATCGCTCGGCTCGACCAGTACGACGCGATGACCGCAGCGCTACTCCCCTACTACGCGGCGCGAACTCTGCTCCGCCGGGTCGATGGCGTTGGACCTACCCAGCAAGTGACGGAGCGATTGCTCCAGGCACTCGGAGCCTGAAAATCCGGCTCCACGTTAGAGAAGAAGGAGAGAGGCAAGAAGGACGACGAAATCGAGTGAATGACGAAGAGAAGGGCAGCCTGACCGGCGAGCTGACCGACGGCATAGCCGGAAGGGTCATCGAAGTGCTTCCGAAAGCACTCTACCGGGTAGAGCTCCAGGGCGGTCGAGTCGTAGTGGCTGGCCTCTCCACCTCTCTTCGCCACGTCATCAGCCGGCTCGTCGTCGGCGACCAAGTCGTCCTCCACATCTCTCCCAATGACCCCAACCGGGGCCGCATTACCCAGCGAGCCAGTTAGAGCACCCAAAGCCAGGCCCACAGGAAACCGCCATGAAGGTCCGTCCCAGCGTTAAGAAGATTTGCGACAAGTGCAAGGTGATCCGCCGCCAAGGTGTGGTGCGTGTGATTTGCGAGAACCCGCGCCACAAGCAGCGCCAAGGCTAAGGCACCGTCGCCTGAGGAGATCTAGACAACATGGCACGTATTTCCGGAGTCGATTTGCCGAGGCGCAAGGCACTTGCCTACGCCCTACCCTACATTTACGGCATTGGTCCCGCGACCGCGCGGAAGATCTGCGCCGCCGCCGGCCTGCCCGAGAACAAGATCACCGATGATCTGAGCGACGCGGACGTGAAGGCATTGCGTGACGTCATCGAAGCCGGACACCGGGTCGAAGGCGACGCTCGCCGCGACGTTCAGCAGAACATCAAGCGTCTGATGGATCTGGGTTGCTACCGCGGCCTGCGTCATCGCAAGGGCCTGCCGGTCAACGGACAGCGCACTCACACGAACGCCCGTACCCGCAAGGGTCCGAGGCGCGGCTCGACCCGCAAGTAAGGGCGGCGCGCTGGTTTTTTCAGGCTAAATTTTCCGAGAAGAGCACATGGCTACTGCGAAGAAGCGAGTCGTCCGCAAGGCGGTCAAGAAGAACGTGCACAACGGCATCTGCCATGTGCAATCGACGTTCAACAACACCATCGTCACGTTCACGGACGTCCAGGGAAACGCGATTTCCTGGGCCAGCGCTGGCGCGCGTGGCTTCAAGGGCTCGCGTAAGTCGACGCCCTTCGCCGCTCAGCTCGCTTGCGAGGACGCGGGACGCAAGGCCATGGATCAGGGCATGCGCACGGTTGCCGTGTTCGTGAAGGGCCCCGGCTCTGGTCGTGAGAGCGCACTGCGCGCTCTGCAGCAGGTTGGTTTGCGGGTCAGTCTGATCCGCGACGTCACGCCCATTCCGCACAACGGTTGCCGGGCTCCCAAGCGCCGCCGCGTTTGATAACGACACCGCGCTTTTAGAAGAGAAGACGAAAAGACATGGCACGTTACCTTGGACCCGTTTGCAAGCTCTGCCGTCGCGAGGGCGGCAAGCTCTATCTGAAGGGGGACCGCTGCTTCACCGAGAAGTGTGCAGTCACCCGCCGTCCGTATCCGCCGGGACAGCACGGCCAGGGTCGCATCAAGCTGAGCGAGTACGGCCTGCGTCTGCGTGAGAAGCAGAAGATGCGCCGCATCTACGGTCTGCTCGAGCGCCAGTTCGCAGCCTACTACACACACGCGAGCCATCTGAAGGGCCCGACCGGCGAAGAGATGCTGGGGCTCATCGAGCGCCGTCTGGACAACGTCGTCTACCGTCTCGGCTTTGCCGTCAGCCGCCGTCAGGGACGTCAGCTGGTTCGTCACAGCCACATCCTCATCAACGGCAAGCGCGTTGATATCCCCAGCTATCGCGTGTCGCCGGGCGACAAGGTCGAAGTGCGGGAGAAGAGCCGCGAGGTTGCCTACGTGGCGGCCGCGCTGAAGTCTGCCGAAGCTCGCCCGACCCCCGGTTGGGTCGAAGTCGACAAGGCGAACTTCGCTGGCACGATCAAGTCGATGCCGCTGCGTGACGAGCTCAACGAGCCCAGCGTTCGTGAGCAGTACGTGGTCGAGTACTACTCCAGGTAACCTTCCGGGGCGGATTCGGCGCGGCGTTCACTGGAATGCGGCGCCGAGTTCAGCCCAAGCCGATGCTGATAGCGGCACACGACAATCAGCGAAATTCGGGTGCCGATCGGGCGCCCGCTGCGGGCAGGCCGCGGAGCGAGAAGCGGGAGCTGGTTCCTGCGGCGCTCGGGACGGTCGCGCAGAACCCCACCCAGGCCGAAGAGGCCGAGCAAAGGAGCAGACATGGTCACCCAAATGGTTAGCCGTAACTGGCGCGATCTCATCCGGCCCAAGGCAATTCAGCTCGACCTCGAGAGCTCGACCGAGTTCTACGGTCGCTTTACCTGCGAGCCGCTCGAGCGTGGGTTCGGCGTCACGATTGGCAACTCCCTTCGCCGGGTGCTGCTGGCGTCACTCCAGGGCGCCGCGATCACCGCGGTGCGGATGGACGGGGCTCTGCACGAGTTCACGACCATCCCCGACGTCGTCGAAGACGTCACCGACATCATCCTGAACCTCAAAGAGGTGGTGTTCCGCGCTGAGTCACCCCGCACGTACACGGTGCGCCTCGAGAAGGAAGGCCCCGGCCTGGTTACCGCCGGGGACATCAAGCTGGTCGATGGACTCAGCGTGCTCAACCCGAATCACGTCGTCGCCAGCCTGGACAAGAAGGGCCCTCTGGCGATGGAGCTCAGCGTGGGCGTCGGCCGCGGCTACGTGCCGGCCGAGCGCAACAAGAGCCCCACGATGCCGATTGGCACCGTGCCAATCGACGCTCTCTTCTCCCCCGTCCGCAAGGTCAACTACACCGTTCAGAACGCCCGCGTTGGCCAGCAGACCGACTACGACAAGCTCGTGCTCGAGGTGTTCACCAATGGTGCAGTGCGGCCGACGGACGCAGTGGCCTTCGCAGCCAAGATCCTCAAGGAGCAGCTGAGCATCTGGATCAACTTCGAAGAGACCGAGGACACGGCGTACCTGCCCCCGGGTGGCGACGACATGCCGCTCAACGAGAACCTGTTCCGCTCGGTCGACGAGCTCGAACTCTCGGTTCGTTCGGCCAACTGCCTGCAGAACGCCAACATTCAGCTGATTGGCGAGCTCGTGCAGCGCACGGAGCAGGACATGCTCAAGACCAAGAACTTCGGCCGCAAGTCGCTGAAGGAAATCAAAGAGATTCTCGGCACCATGGGCCTGTCCCTGGGCATGAAGTTCGAGAACTGGCCGGTCATGGTGGAGCGCTGGAAGGCGCAGCAGGCTGGCGGCTGAAGCGAACGCCGCTACTGACCTCAAGCAGGATCCAAGAAGATGCGACACAACAAATCTGGACGCCAGTTCGGGAGGAACTCCAGCCACCGCCGCGCGATGCTGCGGGCACTCACCGCCAACTTGATCGCTCACGAGCGAATCGAGACGACCGACGCCAAGGCCAAGGAGCTGCGGCGCGTCGCGGAGCGCGTGATCACCAAGGCACGCCGTCTCGGCGCCGTAGCCTACACGCCGTCGGACAAGCTCAGCTTGGCTGACCGCGCCCGGCGCCTTGCCGCACAGAAGCAGGTCGGCAAGTTCCTGCAGCGCTTCACGGTGGTGACCGAGTCCGCCGACGAGTCGGAGAAGGTCGACCTGGTCGAGAAGGTCTTCGTGGACCTGGCTCAGCGTTACAAGGACCGTGCTGGCGGCTACACGCGGATCATGAAGGTCGGCAATCGTCGCGGCGACAACGCGCCGATGTCGATCATCGAGCTGGTCGATGGCGACAAGAAGCTCGCTCGGGGCTCTTCGCAGTCCACCGCGGCCGAGGCGAAGGCGCCGAAGGCCAAGCCTGCCGCCAAGGCTGCCGAGAAGGCAGACGCCGGCGAGGCCGCTCCCAAGGCCAAGAAGGCCAAGAAGAAGTCGGACGAGTAAGTTCGAGTTTGCTCCGCGCTCCCGGGCTTTGCAGTTCGGGGGCGAGGGGACAAAAGTGCCGGGATGATTGGAATCCCGGCCACTCTGAGCGGCTCCCGGGTGCACCGGGGGCCGTTTTCCATTTTGCTGCTTTGCCTCGGCTGCCACGCGGGGCCGAGAGCGGGTGAGGCGTCGGAACAATCGCCTGCGCCGGCGCTTGCGCCCGCCGCGCCCACGGACTCCGCGGATTCCGGCGCAGCGCACGGGGCCGAGCAGGAGGCGCCAGCGAGCGGGGAGCCGATTCGAACGGATCTCGCCGTCGCAGGTGCCTTTCCGCTGCTCACCTGGGCACCGTCGGGCAAAGGACCGAGGGCGCTGATCGTCTCGGCGCACGGCGCCGGATGCCTTGCCGAGCAGCACTGCGAGTACTTCTGGCGCTTGCTCGGGGGCCAGGCGATCGTCGCGTGCCTGCGGGGGGAGCCGTTGTTCCGAAACCGACCGGAACAGGGCTTCTACTTCCGAGACCACTTGGCGCTCGCGCGCGAGCTGGAAGGTGCGGTGGCAGCGCTGCAGGCGCATTTCGCCGAGCGCCTGCAGGAGGACTGGACCTTTGCGGGCTACAGCCAAGGGGCGACGATGGGAGCGCTGCTGCTACCGGACTCGCCGCTGACTTTTGCTCACATCTTGCTCATCGAGGGCGGCGGCGAGGGCATGAGTCGAAACAGCGCCGAGCGCTTGCGGGACAAGGGCACTCGGCGTGTGCTCTTTGTGTGCGGAACGAGTGGTTGTCGCGGCCGCGCGGAGCGCACGGCGGAGCTGCTCGATGACGTCGGAATCGATGCTCGCGTCGGTTTCGGACAAGGGGCGGGACACACCTACCTCGGCGCCGTCGAGACCACCGTTTTGGTTGAAGCGAACTGGCTCTGGCCTGGCGCGCTGGACGGAAAATGATAGCGTAAGTTGATTCGAATTTTCCGGATCCTGGCTTTCAATTCGCGGAGTAGTGACGAGTGCGACAGCTTTCCAAGTACCTTCTTGCAGTGGCGTTTTTACCGGCCTGGGCTTGCGCGGGCGCGGGCAGCGACGATGGCGGAACGGGAGATGGCAGCGGCGGCTCGAGCACGGCCTCGGGCGGCACCACGGCCACGGGAGGCTCGTCTGCGAATAGCGGTGGCAGCTCCTCCAGTCACACGGGCGGCACGACCGGCAGCGGCGGTGTCGGCGTCAACCAGACGAGCACCGGAGGCAGCTCGGCTACGGGTGGTGCAGCGAGCGGTGGTGCGGCGAGTGGCGGCGCAGCGAGCGGTGGTGCGGCCAGCGGTGGTGCGGCCAGCGGTGGTGCGGCCAGCGGTGGTGCGGCCAGCGGCGGGGCGGCCAGCGGCGGCAGCGGTTCAGGCGGCAGCGGTGGTGGGCCCGCCTACGAGGGCGACTGTGCGGACAGGCCGACGTTGGCCGAGTGGAAGACGGATCCCGATGCCGCGATTGGGGACACCGCTATTTTCGTTTGCTCCATTCAGCAACTGGCGTGCAAAGCGGGGATGATCGGCGAGCCCTATCTCTTCGAGTGCACCACCTCGCATCTGCCCAACTGCAAGGCTCAGGACCCAACAGCTGGCAGTTGGACCGCGATCGACTCCTGCGAGAACCTCGACCTCGGTACCGGGGGCGCGGGTACCGGGGGCGCGGGTACCGGGGGCGCGGGTACCGGGGGCGCGGGTGACCTGGGTGGCATGGGCGGCGTCGTCCCTTAGCCGGGTGCGCAGCTGATCGACACGCCGACGAGCGGCACCGGCCGCTGGCTCGAGCGAGCTAGGCGCGCTTGCGTGCCGTCCACAGCACCCAGAAGGCCCCGCCCAAGGCCAGCACCGAAACCGTGATCGCCAGGAGGTAGCGGGGTGCCGAGCCGAGCCCCGCGCTTCCAGGCGGCGGTGCGGACAGAGCGGCACGGGCGGCGGCGTTGTCTGGATCCAGCGTGCTGGCCCGCTCGACCAGGCTTCGATCCCAAAAGCCGCGTTTTTCCAGCTCTCGAGCTCGCAAGAGCAAGAGCCGGCTCACGACGCGCGCTCGCGTGCCTTCGTCGTGTGCGATGCGTTCGGCTCGCCGCAGGGCATCTTCGGCCTCGCGCGCCGGCTCGGGCTGCCGCTCGGCGAACTCGAGGTAGAGCTCGGCCATCGTCTCGCGGCCCTCGAACAAGGGGCTCTGAGTCAGCACGCGATCGAAGCCCTGCTTCATGGCCACCAGATCGCCCTTCTTGTGGGCGGCGAGGGCTTGCTCGTAGATCTCGTAGACCTGGGCCAGGCGCGTGCGATCGAATTCGGTGAAGAGCTCGCGCGCAAGGCGCTTCCAGGTCCAGTCGCGGGGTGCATTCCGACCCGTCGTATCCAGAAAGGCTTCCCGCAGCTGCCAGGCCGCCGACTCGCCCAAGAGGACGAGCGCCTGCCTGGCGGCATTGCGCACTTCGAGCCGATCGGTGCCGGCGAAGCTGATCAAGAGACGGGCTGTTTCGGGATCACCGACGCGCCCGAGGGCCACCAGAACCGCAGCCAGCACACTGGGGTCGGTGGTGCGGACCGCTTCCTGCGGGATGGCCTTGCCGCGCAGTGAAAGCTGCCTTTTGGCCCACTCTGCGATCTTGGGCGCCGGATGTCGCGTCGTCTCGATCAGCGCACCGAGCGCCGGGTCCCCAATCCGATCGAGGCGGCGTTGCACGTCCACGCGCAGCAGGTCGAAGCGGACGTACATGCGGACGAGCTCACGGCTGGCCGCCGCTCCGCCAATCGCCTCGAGCACGCGGCCGAGCGCCAGCAGCCGGACGAGGTCTTGCCAGGCTTTGTCGCGGGGTGCCGCCAGCTCCAGAGCGGCGTCGAGGTAGTCGGCTTTCGCCGCGTCGGCCGACCCGCGGCGCGTCTTGTCGCGGATGCGGGTGAGCAGCCGGTCCATTTCCTCGCGATCGGCGCTGTCTGCCAGGGCGTCCAGCTTGCGCGCAGTCGGGCTTACCCAATCGGCTTTCGCCTCGTAGAGTTCCTCTGCCGCGCGCTGCCGTAGCGCCGCATCGTCGGCGGTGAGCCGGGTCAGGATGCCGGCGAGCGCCAGGGCCGCTTCCGGTCGGGGCTCCGGTAGCTCCAGGCTGGGCGCCTCGGGGAGGGGGGCCAGCGGCATGCCAGCGGGGCGCGGGTTCGCCTCCGCCGTGTATTCCTGGTCCTCCTGCGCGCGCTCCCGCGCCGGCTCGGCGTGGCACTCCCCGATTTGCCCCAGGCTACTGGCCAAGGCGAGGCAGGCTAGGAAGGCTCGGCTAGTCGAGAATGCGAAAATCCGAAAATTCACCGGTGAAACCCCGCCAACGCGTCTCGACCTTGTCGACGCGCGCTGCGCTTGGGCCCTTCTGCGCCCAGCCGTGCAGCTCCCGGATGCTGAGCTCCTCGCCCTCTGCGAGGATTTCAACCGAGCCGTCGGGCCGATTCCGCACCCAACCAGAAAGGCCCAGGCGGCGCGCTTCTCGTTGCGTGGAAGCCCGGAAGAAGACGCCCTGGACACGGCCACGAACCTGAAGCTGTACCTGCTTGAGCGCCACCTTCGTTAGTTAGCCAAGGCGGAGCGGGGTCGCAATGGCCGAGGGGGCCGCGGGGCGCCTGACGGTGGACCGCATGCTCCCCGGCGTGCTCGAATGACCGCGTGGCTGCGCGCCGAACCTCGCGAGACGGGCAGGACGGGGCGGCCACGCCGGGCCTCGCGCCGGCGGTTGCCAGCGCGCGCCTGGCTCGCGACGCTCGAGTCGGCCAAGCGCTGCGGCACGTGGCGGCTGCGCTCGGGGCTTCGCTCGAACTCGACGAACTCCTCGACATCGTGCTGAAGGAGGCGGTCACGCTGCTGGGCGCCGAGCGGGCCGTGTTGTTTCTGCAGGACGAGCGACGTCCCGCGCTCGTGACTCGAGCGGCCAGCAGACCGGAGGACTTGAAGCTCCACCTCTCGCTCGGGGATGGCTGGCTCAGCCAGGTGATTCGAACGGGCCTGTCGGAACGCATTGCCGACTGCAGCCGTTCTGCGCGCCCGGTGGAATGGGACATGACCTCGGGCCCTGCCACGGTTTCCGCGCTCTTGTGTCCGGTCAAGAGCAACCTGGGTCGGACCGAGGGCGTCCTGGTGGCGATCAACAAGCGGAGTGGGGGAACCTTCGACGCCGACGACGAAGACATCCTGTCGATCCTGGTCGCGCAGGCGGCCGTCGCCATGGATAACTCGCGGCTGTTCATGAGTCTGGTGCGCAAGAACCAGGAGCTTTCCCAGGCGCAGGTTCAACTCACCCGGCGCGTGCGTGACTTGGAACTCCTGTTCGAGCTCGAGCGTCGCACCGCGCACGCGCGCTCGCAGTCCGATCTAGCTCGGGCCGTCTTGATGAGCCTGACCAAATCATGTGACGCCGACGGCGGGGCGCTCGTCATGGCCGAAGAGAACACCGAGTCCTTCGTGCAGTTCGTGCTGGGCCCGCGCGGGCCGCAAGCAGGGACCGGCTCGGATGGCGCGCTCCGCTCCGCCGTGTACTCCCCCGCCGAGGGCCTGCTCGGCCCCGTCATCCAGTATTCCTCGCCACTCCAGATGGACACGTCGCGGGAGCCGCTGCAACACGACGGCTTCGGCAAAGTCCATTCCGTCATTGCGGAGCCGCTCGAAGCCAGCGACACGCCGCTCGGTGCGCTGGCGCTCTTCAACAAGCGTCAGGGTCCGTTTACGGCCGAGGACTTGGGTCTCTTGCGCTTGGTGAGCGCCAACGTGTCGACCGCAGTTCGCCTCTTTCACGCCAATTTAGCCCGGGAACGCGAGGAACGCCTCACCAGCATCGGGCGCCTCTTGTCCCAGGTGGTGCACGATCTCAAAAGCCCACACACGGTGATCAGTGGCTACGTCGAGCTGATGGAGGCAGCCTCCAGCCGCAGCGAACGCCGCCGCTACGCGGACGAGATCCTCAAGCAGTTCCGTGCTCTCGGCGCCATGCAGAGCGAGGTGCTCGCATTCGCTCGCGGCGAGACTCGCGTGCTGGCGCGCAGGGTCATTCTCGATCGGTTCTTCGAGGACCTGCGCAGTCGACTGGAAGCCGAGCTCGAAGGCACACACGTCCAGCTCGACATCGTCTCGGAGCGACGCTTGGTGGCGCAGTTCGATTCCGAGCGCATCACGCGCGCTTTGCAGAACCTCGTACGCAATGCGGCCGAGGCCATGAGCGAACAAGGTGGTGGCCGGGTCACGGTCAGGGCGGGCGCACACGGCGGCCAATTGCGGATGGAGGTTCAGGACACGGGACCAGGCGTTCCCGCCGAGGTGGCGCCCAGGCTGTTTCAGTCGTTCGTCACCTCCGGCAAGAAAGGTGGGACCGGGCTTGGCTTGGCCATCGTCAAGCGCATCGTCGAGGAGCACGGCGGTACGATTCAGCTGGTCGACCTGCCCGTGGGAGCCTGCTTTCGCATCGAGCTGCCGCAACCGGCACCGAGTGCTCCGCCCGGGCCGCCACCACTCGCGAGCAAGCCCGCCGCGAGCAAGCCCGCCGCGAGCAAGCCCGCCGCGAGCGAGCTCAAGCCGACGCGTCCTCAGCCCAAGAAGAAGGCCTCGCCCGCTCGAGCCAAGCGCGCACGGAGGCCAGCCGAGTGAGCTCTTCCGGCGTCAGTCGTTCCCGGCCTCGCACCGTGGCGAGCCGAATTCTGGTTTCTTATGGCGTCGTCCTTTTGGTCTTCGTCTTGGCTTCGATCTGGAGCGTGACGACTTTTCGCGCTGCGGCCGAGGACGCGGCGCTGATGCGCCAGGGCTACATGCCCCTCGCGCTCGAGGCACGGGACCTGGTGGCGGCCCAGGACACCTGGAATTCCCAGCTCAACCACATCACCGAAGCTCGCAATCCAGCCGACAAGCGCGTGTGGTTCGAGCGAACGCTTTCCATTGGTCGGCCACGCATGCTGGCTGACTTCGAGCAAGCCATCTTGCGGGCACTGTCCTCGCGGGCACTCGCCGTGGATGCCAGTCGCCGTGAGCTCACTACCGACTTGGCGCAGGTCCGGCGCCTGATGGCGCCTGACGGCGAGCTGGTGGCGCAGCTGTTCGAGAAGCTGGAGCGGGGCGATCAAACGGCCGCTCAGCGCTTGCGTGATGCCTTGGTGGAGCGCGGTATCGCCATCTCTCAGAAGCTCGTGCGCATCGAGAAGCGGGTGAAGGCCGACGTCGACCTCTTGCTGCACGAGGCGAAGGCGCGCGAACAGCTGGCTCTCGCGCTTTCCCTTTTGGTCGGCGGGGTCACCCTGCTGACGGGGCTCTTCATGGCCATTTACGCCAGGCGCGTGGTGTCGCCCCTGACGCTGGTGACCAAGCGGGCCGCTGCCGTCGCCAGCGGGGACCTGCGGCCGGGTTCCCCGCTCGAAACCGGCGACGAGATCGGCGAACTCTCCGTGACCTTCGAGGCCATGGTCGGAGCCATCGCCGAAGCCAGGGAAAGACTGCTGGCCTCGGAGCGCTTGGCGACGATCGGCAAGATGGCTGCGCACGTCACCCATGAAGTCCGCAATCCGCTCTCCTCGATTGCCCTGAACCTGGACTTGCTCGAGGAGGAACTTCCCAGCGATGCGCGCGAGGCGCGCACGTTGGTCCGCGCCATTGCGCTCGAGGTACAGCGGCTCAGCGCCCTGTCCGATCAGTACCTCTCGATGGCCAGGCGCAAGGCCCCAGAGCTGGAGGAAGCAGACCCTGGCGAGATGGTGCAGAGCGCCGCCTCCTTCATGAAGCGAGACCTGGAGAAGAACCAGGTCGAACTCAGCGTGGACGTGGCGCCCGACTTGCCGTGGGTGCAAGCCGACGTGGCGCAGGTTCGCCAGGTGCTGTTCAACCTGCTGCGCAATGCGCGCGAGGCGGTTCTCGGCGGTGGGCGCGTTTGGCTGCGTGCGAGCGCAGCGGATGGTGGCATCGCCATCTCCGTCGAGGACGACGGTCCGGGCGTGCCGGCCGGCAGGGTCGAAGAGATGTTCGATCCGTTCTTCACCACCAAGGACCACGGCACCGGCCTCGGTTTGGCGGTGACGCGCCAGATCGTCCAAGCCCACGGCGGCCGCCTGGAGTACCGCACGCGACCCGAGGGTGGGGCACACTTCGAGTTTTGGTTGCCGGTGGCCCGGGGCTCGGATCCCGGTAACGGGCCAGCTGGGGTCGAAGGCACGTGAGCGAGCTCGTCCTAGCCTCCAGGAATGCCGGGAAGGTGCGTGAGTTCCAGGCGCTGCTCGACATCGCCGGGCTGGACATCCGTGCGCTGTCGGACTTCGTCCCGGCGGAGTTCGAGGTCGAGGAGACCGGCAGAACCTTCGAAGAGAACGCGTGGATCAAGGCGAGTACGGTCAGTCAGGTGACGCGGCGCGCGGCCTTGGCCGATGACAGCGGGCTCGAGGTGGATGCGCTCGGTGGGCGTCCAGGCGTGCACTCGGCTCGCTTCGCGGGACCGGGCGCGACGGATGACGCGAACAATCGACTGCTCCTTTCGAGTCTGGCTGGCGTGCCCATGGCCCAGCGGTCGGCGCGCTTTCGCGCGGTGCTCGTGGTCGCCGCGTGGGTCGATGGTCGAGTCGTGCAGATCGCCCGCAGCGAGGGCGTACTCGAGGGGACCATCACCCTGGAGCCGCGCGGCAGCGGCGGCTTCGGCTACGACTGTCTCTTCGAACCGGTCCTCGTGCCGGGCAGAACGACGGCGGAGATGTCGCTCTCGGAGAAGAACGCCCTCAGCCATCGGGGGCAGGC
>Ga0247798_1000046_pt1 | contig 13763 bp, 9 predicted proteins | sample UWRJS197509C6_FD_179929 | JGI IMG/M metagenome (GOLD analysis project Ga0247798, IMG submission 179929) | Soil microbial communities from Arlington Agricultural Research Station in Wisconsin, United States - UWRJ-S197-509C-6 | ecosystem: Environmental > Terrestrial > Soil > Agricultural land... | reverse complement strand
CGGTCCCGGTGGTTCGCCGACGCTCGCCGCGCTCCTGACCGCGAAGATCACGGTGACGCCGACGCGTCCCTCGGCACGCAGCGCGGGAGCGGACCTACCTGCGCGTTTGGATCGAATCGTGCTCTCGGCGCTCGAGCGCGACGCAGACCTTCGCCCGCCCACCGTGCAAGCGCTCGCTGGGCAATTGGAGGAACTTCTGCGCGAAGGCCCCAGGCGCCGCCCACGCGTCGTGATGGCTTTGGGCAGCGCCTTGGTTTTTGCCACGGGCCTTTCCTTGGCTCTGGGATCACTGCTTTGGCAGCGGCCGCTCGCTCGCCAAGAGGTGGCTGCCTTGGATCCAGCGGTCGACATCGAGCGCTTGGTCGAGGCCGTGCAGAAAGCGCCACCGCTCAGCGTACCCGATGAGGTACGAGAGCCGGCCCAGCCGGAGCTCGACCCGCGAGCGGACGAGGTCCAAGCCGAGATTGCCGATGCGCTGGCCCTCGGCGAGCGCGGGCAGAAAATTCGAGCCCATCACCGTATGAAGGAGCTGTCGGGACTACATCCGGCGCACGCCTCGGTGCAGGCGGCGCTCGTGACCACGGCGCGAGGTGTCGGCGCTTGGGGCGAGGCAATCCACGCCGCGCGCCGCTGGGTGGAGCTGGAGCCGAGCGCGCAGGGATTCTTGGCACTTGCAAGATTGCAACGCGCGACCCTCGACCCGGCCGCGAGCGAGACGCTCCGGCACGTTCTGGCCCTGGAGCCAGAGCACGGCGAGGCTCGACGTTTGCTCGAGGCCTACACGCAGAAGCGCGTGGCGGCGCGCTGAGTCCCCGGGGGGCCTGAGCCCGATACTCCCGAGTAGGAGAGAGCGCGGCGGGGAGCTTTTTCTGCACGCCGCCGGCCGGATGCACTAAGCCGTCCTTTCCGCTATCAAGCCGGGCTGGTTGGGGTCCCTGCGCCAGAACGACCGAATGGCTGCTCCTCCCTCGCTGGCCCCCAGGAACATCGTCACCAGCGGGAACCCGTACGCCATCGTGCTTCGGCTGGCCCTGCCGACCGTGCTGGCGATGGTCTCGCAGAGCGTCGTCAACGAGGTCGACATCGTGTTTTTCTCGATGTTGCCCTGCCCGGAGTCGTCGACTGCGCAGGCGGCGCTCTTTCCCTGCCTGATCATCCTGTGGGCGTTCGGCGGCTCGCTATCGGCGATTTCCGTGGGGACTCAGGCCATCGCCGCCCGCAGGTACGCCGAGGGCGAGCGCGAGCGCGCTGGCGCGGTGCTGCTCAACTCTTGGGTCTTTGCGACGATCTCCAGCGTCGTCTTCACCGTGATCGGCTATCTGGCGCTGCCCGCGCTGCTGTCCGTGGCCATCAAGGTGCCGTCCGTGAGGCAAGCCGCGGAGGAGTACCTGCAGTATCGCATGCTGGGCATCACCTCGATGGTGGTGACCTTCTCCTTCAAGGCGTTCTTCGACGGCTTGGGCCGGACCCACGTGCACATGTGGAGCGCGATCGTCATGAACGTGATGAACGTCGCGCTGTGCTACCTGCTGGTGTTCGGCAACTGGGGCGCGCCGCGCATGGGCATGGCAGGAGCCGGCGTGGCTGCTCTCGCTGCCACCTGGGTGGGCCTGTTCATGATGGTCGCCTGGGTGCAGAAGGCGAAGTACCGGCAACAGTACCACCCGTTCGCCCTACGGAAGGTCGACCTGAGCCTGATGCGGGACATCCTGCGGCTCTCGATTCCCTCGGCCGTGGCCACGTTGGCGGTCATGAGCGGCTTCTTCTTGTTTTCGATGATCGTCAGCCATCTGGATGCCGTCACGGGCGCGCGCGTGGTGAGCGGGGGCGGATGTCAGACGGCGGGCGGAGAAGCCGTCAACAGCGCGGCGACCACACTGATCGTGGGCGTGCTCAAGCTCACGTTCACGGCCTGTTTGGCCTTCGGTACCTCCACGGCCACGCTGGTCAGCCAGTCGCTCGGTGAGAACAACCCGGACAAGGCGGTGCACTTCGGCTGGGTCTCCGTGCGTCTGGGGCTCGTGATCTTCGCCGTCGTGGGCGTCCTGGAGGGCATCGTCTTTCCGGAGCAGATCGTCGCCTTCGTTTCCAACAGCCCCGCGGTGCAGCAAGCGGCCATCATGCCCATGCGCATGATGGGCATCGTGACGCCGCTCATCGCAGTGGGCATGATCCTGACGCAGGCCTTGTTCGGTGCTGGCAACAGCATGTTCGTGATGATCGTGGAGCTCGTGCTCCACTTCACTTGCCTGGTGCCGCTGGCCTGGATCCTCGGCATCACCATGGGCTTTGGCCTGATGGGCATCTGGAGCGCGGCAGTCATCTACGCGGCTCTGCTCACCATCGTGATGGCCATCAAGTTCGCGCGCGCCGAGTGGCGGCACATTCGGATCTGAGGCGTGTGCCGGACCGCTCGGTCAGCGCGAGAGAGCCTCTACATCTGCGAGGTCCTGCGCGCGTCCGCTCGCTTGCTTGTTCTTGATCAAGGCGTGGAGGCCAATAACGGGGATGCTCCGGCCGTCGAGCTCGAAGGACGCGTGCTCCGCGATGGCTTCGTCGAATGTGATGCCGTCGGCCCGGAAGAGATCGCGGAACTCTTCATACAGGTCGATCATGGCTCCGTGCGTGGCACGAAGCGGATGGGCAGCTCTGCGCGCGGCGCTGCCACCCATTCCGCGCCTGCCAGACTGTGGGCTTCGCTCGAAAGTCGCGTTGCCAGGGATAGGGCGTCTGGGCCTCGGAGCGGACTGAAGTCCACCTCCGGATCCCCGACGCGACCTTTGTGCAGGACGATGCGTCCGGCGCGCGCAAGCGCTCGCTCCGTTCGCGCTCGGTCTGCAGAGTCCATGGCGATCATTCTAGCACGCCGCGTGGCCGTGGGTGACCAATGCGCTTTCAGCGAAGGTGTCGCGCCCCGCTCGAGCTCCCCCTTGCCGATGTGCCCAAGGAGCCGTGTTGCTCTGCCCTCTGCGGCCCCTCTCTGGGCCGGCATCTCGGGGTCCGGCTCGACTCTGCCTGCAGCGACGGGGCGGCTTCAGTAGCGCTCAGCCGCGATGCGTCCACACGCGAGCGTGCGCCGAACGCGCGAGCTCGGATCTGCGAGCAGAGGCGCGAGCTCTTGGTCGCGCTCGAGGCGGATGAAAGCCTGACCCGCGAGCAGCCTGAGCTCGACCTGCGGCGCTTTGGCTTGCTGCGTGAAATAGGGGAGCACCTCGAGCGAGCCGCCGGCGGCCAGCGCCGAACGAGCTTGGTAGCCCACGCGGTCGCTGCCGCGGGCGAACGTGAGCAAGGCGGCTTCAGCCGGGGGGCGCCACTTTTCGCGACCGAGCAGGCGCGCCCAAGCGATGACCTGCACCTCGGGGTTCGGGTCCTTGGAGGCGGCGAGCAGGGCGGCTTCCGTCTCGGCGGCGGTGGCAGGGAGCAGGCGCAGGGCCAGCCGACGTTCTTCTTCGCTGCCGTGCTGCGCGAAGGCCAGGAGACGGGCCGTCCCGGTGGCGGCCAGGCTGCGCTGGTCGGGCGTCGCCGGTGGACGCATCGCCAGTTGGCTGAGCAGGTAGGCAGCATGCAAGGCCAGGCTACCCTGCTTGCTTTCGCTCGTGCGAAGCAGCGCAGCGTAGCCATCGACCTCGGCCACACCCGGTTGTGCGAGTGCATCCAGCACCGCGAGCTGCAGATCGGCGCTGGGAGTCACCAGCCGATCCACGAGCGCGTGGTGAACGCGCGCTCCGCCGAGCTGCCCGAGTGCATAGAGGGCGCGACTGCGAATGAACGGGCTTGGGTCGAGGCGCGACACTTCGAGCAGAGCGACGAGATCGCTCTCGTCCTTCGCCTCGACGGCAGCTTCGAGGGCCGCTTGCCGCACGCGCTGGTCGTCGTCGACGAAGTAGGCGACGCGCTGCGCATGGTCCGAGCTCGTGTCGCGGGCGGCGAGGGCCCGAAACGCGCCCTCGGGGCTGCTCTGAAAACGCTTGGGTGCAGGGCCGTCGTACTCACCGATTTCGTAGAGCAGGAGCGCGGCCTCACCGCCGATGGCGTCGCGCGTCTTGGAGCGCTTCTCGAGGGGACCGTCGACCTTCAGCGCGCAGGGTCGGAGCGAGGCGATGAACCTGCGATCGTCGATCTCGCGGGACGCCGTGATCTCGTAGGAGAGCACCTCTCGGGAAAGCCGCGCGACATCCGTGCTTTTGCCTTCGGGTCCCGCGAGCGTCTTGCGCAACGCGGCGTAGTCGCCGGCCCGGGCCTGAGACTGGGCGGGCGGCAGCCGGCAGGCTGTCGCCGAGAGGAGGAGCGCGAGCGCTAAGGTCGGGGCGCGCAGGGCGCGTTCGATCGACCCCGCGGAGCGCTCAGCCGACGCAGCGGACCGCTCAATTGACGGTGTGGACGCCCTTTTCGTCCTGCACGTGGCGCCCGCGGCCGGTGCTCTCTCGGCGCGCGATGGCTGCCCGAACGAAGGTGGAGAAGAGCGGGTGCGGATCATGCGGGCGACTCTTGAACTCGGGGTGGAACTGGCAGCCGATGAAATGGGGATGGTCCTTGAGTTCGACGATCTCCACCAGCCGCTCGTCGGGGCTCGTCCCGCTGAAGGTCAGGCCCAAGTTCGACAGCTGATCGCGATAGTCGTTGTTGAACTCGAAGCGATGCCGATGTCGCTCGCTGATCTCGCTCTTGCCGTAGATCTCCGCGGCGCGGCTGCCGCTGACGAGCTTGCAGGGGTACGCCCCGAGACGCATGGTGCCGCCCTTGCTCTCGATGCCGCGCTGGTCCGGCATCAGATCGATGACCGGGTGCTTGGGCCGTTCGCCGAACTCGGCCGAACTCGCGCCCTCCAGGCCGGCGACGTTGCGCGCGTACTCGATGACGGCGAGCTGCATGCCCAAACAGATGCCGAAGAACGGGATTCTGTTTTCTCGGGCGTAGCGAATGGCGGCCATCTTGCCTTCGACGCCGCGGTCACCGAATCCGCCCGGCACCAAGATCGCGTCGAGGTGTTCCAAGTGGGAGGAAAGCGAGTCGCCACGCTCGAGATGGCCCGAGTCGATGTATTCGAGCTGGACGGAGACACCGGCTGCCATGCCGCCATGCACGAGGGCCTCGTGCAGGGATTTATAGCTGTCCTTGAGGTGCACGTACTTGCCGACGACGCCCACCTTTACTTTACCCTTGAGCGGGTTCTTGAAGCGGTCGACCGCGTCTTCCCAAGCGGAAATGTCCGGCTGACGGGACCAAATGTTGAGCTGCTCGGCGATCTGCGTGTCGATGCCCTCCATGTGCAGGGCAATGGGCAGCTCGTAGATGCAGGGCACGTCGACGGCCGGGATGACCCGATCGACGCGCACGTTCGAGAACAGGGCGATCTTCTCTTTCAAGGCCTGAGTGATGTTGCGATCACAGCGGCACACCAAAAGATCGGGCTGAATGCCGATTTCCCGCATCTCGCGGACGGAGTGCTGCGTCGGCTTGGTCTTCATCTCGCCAGCCGTCGGAATGTGCGGCACCAGCGTGACGTGCACGCTCATGCAGTTCTGGGGCCCGGCTTCGACCTTCAGCTGCCTGATTGCTTCCAGGAAGGGCAAGGATTCGATGTCGCCGACCGTGCCGCCGATCTCGATGATGGCGATGTCGGCGTCCTTGGTGGCCAAGAAGATGCGGTGTTTGATCTCGTCGGTGATGTGGGGAATCACCTGCACGGTTGCCCCGAGGTATTCGCCGCGGCGTTCCTTGGAAATCACCGCTTCGTAGATGCGCCCTGTCGTGACGTTGTGCAGCCGCGTCAGCTGGCAGGTCGTGAAGCGCTCGTAGTGGCCCAGATCGAGGTCCGTCTCCGCCCCGTCGTCGGTCACGTACACTTCGCCGTGCTGGTACGGCGACATCGTGCCGGGATCCACGTTGATGTACGGATCCAGCTTCATGTGCGTGACGGTGAGGCCGCGCGCCTCCATCAGGGCGCCGATCGAGGCGGCAGTCAGGCCTTTGCCAATCGACGACACGACCCCTCCGGTCACCAGTACGAACTTGGTTCGGCGGGTCACGGTGACGGCTCCGGGTGGCGCATGACGCTAGAGAACATATTTGCTGCTGCGACTCAACCGCTCTTTTCCCCGCTCGCTGGACCAGCTTTGCAAGCGGCCAGTTGCGGGCTCAGCTTGACAGGGCACAGCCGCGAGTCGAGCGGGCAAGTCGACTGGAAGCGTTGGAAAAGGGCTGCGCTTTGGAGCGTCGCGTCTAAAAGGAGCCCGTCACGACCGCACCGACCGTGCTGGGAGTGAGGACGGGCACGAGTGAGAAGGGTGCGGCGGTCTTTGCATACCCGTCGCTGCCGCTCCCGCTGTAGCGCAGCAGCTGGCGTCCGCGTGGTTGCCGCAGCAAGAGGGCCGTCGGGCCCTTGGACCGGGTGCGCATGAACGTGCCTTCCAAGAGGAGTGCAAGACCGCCGATTTGCCCAATCCCGCTGATCACCGCCAGGACGCCACCCGCAACTTGCGCCGGATCGCTGCAAGGAGTCTGCGACTCGGGCAGGTTGGCACACAGCGTCGTGTGGCCCACCTTGAGCCACGGCCCCACGAACGGGATGCGCAAATCGGCTGCGCCAGGGTCGTCGGACCAGCCATACGATGCGGCCACTGCGCCACCATAGAAGCCGCCGAACACGGCGGCGCCGAGCAAGAGCGTTCTGGTGCGCACCGCGGGGGGCGGCAAGTCGTCGCTCAGGTGGAGCATCGGGACTGGCTCGTCAGCTCGCGCTTCGCGTGTGCCCAGAAGTGAGGCTGCAAGCATGAACCCCGCGAGCCCGCACGATCGGAGGAAGCCAGGCGCCGGCAGTTGCTTCATGAGCGCGACTCATCCCAGGCCTCGCTCCGAGGCGCAAGGTTCCCCCGCCCGCGCTTGAGCTTCCGGCTTTCGTCTGGTTGTCTGCTGGCGTCCATGCCCCGGGCCCAGCTCTACAAGACGTGCCTGCCGCTCGCGTGCTTTTTGCTGCTGGCGTGTGACAAGGCGGCTCATCGGCCGCCCGGGCCAGGCGACGGCGTGGCCCAAGCGGCGCCCGTCGGCGCCACTCCGCCCGCCTCGTCCGCCACCCCCTCGGAGCCACCCGGATTCGCCGGGGAGCTCGTTCCACCCGAGACGGACCCGCCACCCCCGCCGAGCGGGCACACCGCCGTCGGACGCTTCGAGTTTCTGGAGCACCCGGCCGCAGCGGAGGTGTTCGAGCGATTGCGGGGTTGGGTGGCTGGTCGCTCCGGCCGGCTCTACGCCGTGGTCTTGGACCTCGAGCTCGGGCGGACGGTTGCGCTGTCCCGCGGGACCGAGCCTGTGAACCCCGCGTCCAACATGAAGCTGCTCACGGCCGCGGCGGCCCTCGATCTCCTGGGACCGGCCTTCACGTTCCAGACTGAGCTCTTGGCCGACATCGATGCCGCCGGACAAGCACCGTTACTCGTCCTCCGAGGTGGAGGGGATCCTGCACTCTCCTCTGCGGAGATTGTTCGCCTGGCCCAGAGTGCTCAGGCCCAGGGCCTGCGCCGCGCACTGCGCTTGGACGTCGACCAGTCACTGTTCGACACGCCCTTCGTGCCGCCGGCCTTCGCACAGCAGCCCCACGAATGGGCCAGGTTTCGCGCGCCGATCAGCGCGGCGGCGGTCGACGGCAACACCGTGACGCTGAACGTGGCCGCCAGCGATTCGGGACAACCAGCTCGCGTCTGGTACGAGCCGCCGGGCGTCGTCGATTCGCTGGGTGGCATCGAGACGCGAGGCGTCGGCTCGGGCGATCACGTCGCCTGGACGCTCGACCCGAGTCGCGATCCGACCAGGCCGGTCTCGACCTTGGCAGGTGGGATTGCGGCTCGCTTGCCGAGGCAACGCTACACTCGGCGCCTCGACGACCCGCGGCGAGCACCAGGGCTCGTGCTCAAACATTGGCTCGCGGCCCTTGGCGTCGAGGTCCAAGGTGAAGTGGGGCTTTGGGGCCCCGGCGCAGCGGGCAGTCTGCCCTCACGCCTGACTTACGTTTCCTCCGCGCCTCTCGCCGAACTCTTGCTGCCGCTGGGCAAGGACAGCGACAACTTCACTGCGGAAATGCTGCTGGTCGCGCTCTCGCGCAGCCTGCAGGATGGCGCGCTGGCGGACTGCGGGGCGCCTGGCCCTTCGGCGGCGGAGGGCACCTCTCCGGCGGCAGCCCGGCGCAGCTGGTCGAGCGCGCGCGGCGCCAAGGCGCTCCTGAGCTGGCTGGAGACCGGGGGGATTCCGCTGAAGGGGGTCACGCTGACGAACGGTTCGGGATTGTTCGACGCGAACCGCGTGACGGTCGAGACGCTGGCCCTGGTTTTGGCCCGCATGGAGGCCAGGCCCGAGATTTTTGCGGAGTATCTGACGCAGCTGTCGATCTACGGCACGGATGGGACGCTGCGCAAGCGCATGGCAGGCGATGCGGAGCGCAGTCGCGTCCGCGCCAAGACGGGGACCTTGTCGCGCATCGATGCGCTATCGGGCTACATCTTGCGACCAGCTGGCCGACGGCCCGTGGTGTTCAGCCTGGTGGTGAGCGGGGCCTCCGGCGGCCATGGCCCCGTGCGGCAAGCGTTGGATCGGGCCGTATTCGACTGGGCGAGGGCGCTGGCGCTGCCAGCCCCAGGCCAGGGCGGAGCCGCGCAGGGCGGAGCCGCGCCGCGAGCCGCCGCTGCTCAGAGCGAGCGGTGAGCCTTGAGCTCGAGGTAGCGATTCACGACGCTGGTGGAGACCTGGCTGGCCTCGCATTCGAGCACCAGCGCTCCGGACTTTCTGAGGGTCTCGAGCGCCGCGTTGCGAAAGCCGAGCAGCTCCGCTGCGGCGGCGCGCTCGAACAGGTCCGCTTGCAAGTTCGAGTTCGTTTGGGCGCCGTGGGCCATCTGCAAGAGTTCGCTATTTTCCAGGACGACGAGCAGGGGCAAATGCTTGCGGCGTATCTGCCTCAGGTACGTGGCGATCTCGTCCACGGCAGTCTCGTCGAACAGCTCGGTGAACAGCACGACGAGGCAACGCTGCTTGACGCGGGCATCGAAGGTGCGGAGCGCCGCACCAAACGACGGTTCCACCAGCCGCGGTTGCACGTCGAAGCTGGCCCGCACGAGCTTCGATGTGGCATCGGGACCACCCACGGGGGCGACGAAGCTCTGCACCTCGCTGTCGAAGCACGAGATGCCCACCCGGTCCCCGCCCCGCGTTGCCACGTAGGACAGCATCAGAGCCGCGCCGAGCGCGTGGTCGAACTGGGTGATCCCGCCAATCTCGGCCGTCATCAGGCGTCCCGAATCGATCAGCAGCATCAGGTTCTGGTCGCTCTCCAGCTGATATTCGCGTGCGGTCAGCACACCGCGCCGCGCCGTCGCCTTCCAGTCGATCGAGCGGTAGTCGTCGCCCCGCGCATAGTCCCGCAAGCGGGAGAACTCCGTTTCGCCCCCCTTGAGGCGACTCGCTCTCACCAGGGCCGACTGGCGGTGTTCCCGCGCCAAGAGTTCGTAGCTGCGGATGGGGCCGAGGTTGGGGTAGACGCGCACGTCGATGTGGCAATCGACTGCCACCTGCCGAGTCCACAAGCCGAGAAACGAAGGCGACCGCAAATGGATCGGGCCGAGTCGGTGTGCGCCGCGTCGGGTCGGCACCACGTGAAAGCGCCCCCGCACCTGAGATGCGCCGGCCAGCGTCACGCGCAGGGGCAAATCGGGGGCAGCCATCGTGGTCGGCAAATCGCAACGGACCAGCACCTCGATGGGCCTCTTGCCGAAAGCGCGTTCGAACTCCAGCCAAACCGGATTGGGTTGTCCGACGGACAGGACGTCACGCATGTCGAAATGGCACGCGATGGGTTCTGGCCGACTCGTGAAGGCGTCGGCTAGGCAAACCAAGAGGACCGCGACATCGAGGGCCAAGACGGGCCACAGCAGAGTGGCGTCCACGAGTGTCATCGCGGAGAGCAGGGCAGGGACGGTGAAAGCCCAGACCAGACGCTGGGACGGGGCGAGCTCGGACAGGGCGAAGCGCGGTCGCCCTTTGTTCAAGCTGCTGCTCCGGGAACGCTGGTCTCCGCCAAGATCGACGCGATCACGTCGTCGGCGGTTACGCCTTCGATGCCGCTATCGGGATGCAGGACGATGCGATGCCGAAGTACGGCGCGTGCGAAGCCTTTGACGTCGTCCGGAACGACGAAGCCTCGCCCATCGGCAGCCGCGGCCGCGCGCGCCACCCGGAACAAGCCAATCGACGCGCGCGGGGAGGCGCCCACCTCGATCGCGCGATGGGAGCGGGTGGCAGCGACGATGCGCGCGATGTAGTCGATGATGGGCGGGCTCACCTCGACGGTCTTCGGCACCGCTTGCATCTCGAGCAGAGTCGTACGGTCGATGACGCCTTCGACTTGCAGCCGCTCTGCGTCGAATCCCGCCGCGCAGGCGACGAGCAGCTCCTTTTCGACGTCGAGGGTCGGGTAGGAGACATTGACCTTGAGCAAGAAGCGGTCGAGCTGGGCTTCCGGCAGCGGGTAGGTTCCCTGCGACTCGATGGGATTTTGCGTGGCGAGGACCAGGAATGGCTGCGGCAAGGTGCGTGTTGCCCCGTCGATGGTCACGGCACGTTCCTGCATGGCCTCGAGCAGGGCCGACTGTGTCTTTGCCGGAGCCCGATTGATTTCGTCCGCGAGCAGGAGTTCCGCGAAGACCGGTCCAGCATGGAAGTCGAAGGTGCCCTGCTTGGCGTTCCAAACGTTGCCCCCGGTGACGTCGCTCGGCATCAGGTCCGGCGTGAACTGGATGCGGCGAAACTCGCAGCCGAGCACGCGGGATAGCACCCGCACGAGCAGGGTCTTGCCGAGCCCTGGCACGCCCTCGATCAGGATGTGCCCGCCCGAAAGCAATGCCGCCAGCACGTGCAGCGTGACCTCCTCCTGCCCGAGCAGGACGCTCGATATGCGGGTCAGCAGGCGCTGGTGAATCTCTCTGTACTCTTGCAGTTGCACGCGGTCTCGTCTCCCGGCTTGTCACTTTTGGCTGGCGAACTCGTCCACCATCCTACGCAGGATGCGGTAGGCGCGCATCAGCTTTGCCTTGTCGCCACCGAGCTCGGCGGCCGCGCGGGCGCGGAGCAGGATCTGGTGCAGGTCCGCGGGACCATCGGGCTGGTCCGCAGCTCCGGGGCTTCGCCTTCCTGCCAGCGCGAGAGCCAGCGCACGCAGGTCGCTCTGACTGCTGCCCGAGCGCTTGCCCAAGAGCGCCACGGCCCAGCTCGTGTAACGCGCCAGTGCCGCTCCGACGTCGCCCTGCCGCTGGTAGTGTCCTGCCAGAGCGAAAGCGTGCTCGAGGAGTGAGCGCCGCGCCCTTGCCAGTGGCGGGCTCGGTCGACCGAAGCGCCTTCCGCGTGACCATGCCAGCAGGGCAAGGAGGAAAAGCAGATGCAGTAGCCAGGGTCCGACGCTGGATCGCGCGATGCTTTCCAGCGGGTGCACGGCCCCGGTACCCGTCCACGGGCCGATGAACTCCATGTGCCCGGGGGGACTTTCGATCAGCGCGCGCGCGAGGCTCGCGTTTTCCGCCAGCGCGAGCGAGGTATTGTCGAAGAAGCGAGAGTCACCGACCAGCGTCACGTGCCCTTTGCCGAAGGCATGCGTGCGCGCGAAATCCACGGACCCGCAGGCGGCGATCAGCATGCCCCCGGAGTTCGGTGCCAGGCCATCCAGGCTCACGCTCTCCGTATCGGGGGTCTTGATGTCGAACTCCGGCAGCTCGATGGGGGCAGTGCAGGCTGTCGGTTCGCCCTGAAAGCCAAATGCGGAGTTCAGGCCGTCGGCCTGGCCAGCGGCGATCAGATGCCCGCCAGCTTCGACGTACTGCTCGAGTGTCGTCCACTCGAGTTCGCGCAGGTTGGGACTGACCAGGACCACCGCGGTCGTCCCGCTGGGTAGCTCGGTGATCCGGCGGAGTCGTCGCGAGAAGGTGGCCGCCTCGCGGGCCGCGAGCTCCTCGAACAAGGCAAACCCGCGCGGCGCAGTCGGCTCCACGGGCGACTGCGGTTGCTCGCCCGTGGTGCAGCCGGAGAGCGCAGAGGGCCCGAGGATCAGAAGAACGACCAGCAGGCCACTCAACAAGTCGCGTACTCGCTGCGTGAGCTGTCGCGCCGCGTCGGCGTCGACGGCGGGGTGAAAGCGCGCCAAGTCCAGGTCCCAAAGCAGCCCTCCCGCAGGACTCTTTGGTTGCGAGCGGGCGAGAGACCGTCTGTAGTCTCCACTGGTCAGAGCCCGATGGACGCGCAGGACGCCCGCTTGCGCGAGACCGGCCAGGAGCGCGGCGTAGGCAAAATGGAGAGCGCGCCGCGCGTCGCCCGTTTCCAGGTGCCGGCCCGCCTGCTCCAAGAGCATTCCGGCGGGCAAGCCCGTCGGATCGACGTCATCGGCAAGGGCGACGGGCCTTTCGCTGGCCGCGGTCGCGTCGACTTCGCGCGCGCGCTGCATCACGCGCACTAGCTTCCTGACGAGGTAGAGCGCCCCGAGTGCGAGCGCCAGCCAGAAGATCGTACGAAAGGCCGCACCTCCAACGGCGCCGAGCCAGTTCGCCAGGTCGAGCAAGAGGCTCGACGAAGGCGCCTCCTCCGGCGCGTCGTCGCAAGCGGGCCTGGCGCAAGCTGCCGCGAGTCCGGGGCAATCGGCCCCCACAGCGGGCAACCTGCCGCACAGCCGATCCTTGTCGAGTTGCCAAAGGCGATAGGCGTCGTTCGTGCAAAACTCGAAGCGACCGGACTCCAAGCTCGATCGGACCCCGGCTTGCGTCGATCGGATCTCGGTCTGCCTCGATCGGACCTCCGCTTGCATCGCTGGATCCGGCGTGGCGGCGGCTGCCGATGGCGTGGCGGCGGCTGCCGATGGCTCGGCGGCGGTTGGATCCGGCGTGGCGGCGGCTGCCGATGGCTCGTCGGCGGGGGGTGGGAGCGGCTCAGCGACTGCCGGCGGCTCGCCGTGGTCGTCGGCTGCCGTTGCAAGCGCCGTACAGGTGCCTACGAGCCAGATGGCTCGCAAGAGCAAGCGCCAGAAGCTCATGCGACCCTCTGGGCTCGCTCGCCATTGGCGAGTGCGATGAGGGCTACTTGAACGTCCCAGCCATCCTGCACCGTCCGCTCGCTGACGTAGGACAGGAAGCGGAAGGTTGCGGTGAGGGGGACGGAAAGCAAAAGCCCAGCGAGCGCAAAGGGCGAGCCGCCGTCCTCCATCAGCTGCTCGACGTCGAGGTGCACGTCGAGCAGCACACTGAGACCGGCTTGTCCGAGCAATTCGCCGAGACCCACGAGGGTAACCATGAGCATGCCGCGGAGCAGGACCGTGGCGACGCCGGCCACAGTGCGGCGGGCCAGGAATTGGTGCGCTCGGCGAAGTGCAGAAAGGCCGCTTTGGCCTTCGAGAATCAGCACCTCGGGCACGAAGCAATACACGGTGGCGACGAACCAGGGTCCGACCACGGTGATGACGCTGGCGAGCAGCAGGCTGAAGATCAGGAGTTGCGTGCCGAAGTACGCGGGTAGGCGGCCGACGGCTGCTGCGCCGACGGATTTGGTGTCGACTTCGCTGTCGAAGAGCAGGCGGCCTGCGAGCACCAAGAAGGGCAGCTCGAGCAGCGCGTGGCCTGCCCAAGCCGCCAGCCAGACCCAGCCCCATGCCAGCTCTGCGAAATGCCGCAAGGCAACGAGGCCGAGCCAACTGGGCAGGAGCAGGAGCAGCGATAGCCTCGAGTACTGGCGCTGACTGACCACCG
>Ga0247798_1000044_pt1 | contig 13771 bp, 5 predicted proteins | sample UWRJS197509C6_FD_179929 | JGI IMG/M metagenome (GOLD analysis project Ga0247798, IMG submission 179929) | Soil microbial communities from Arlington Agricultural Research Station in Wisconsin, United States - UWRJ-S197-509C-6 | ecosystem: Environmental > Terrestrial > Soil > Agricultural land... | reverse complement strand
AGGTCGGCCACGTGACGGTTCGCGAGCTGCGTTGCCAGTAGTGGATCCTCGCCCGCCTCAAGCGCAGCGGCCGCCGCGAGTCGGGCCAATGTTTGCTCCGCACGTCGCAACTCTGATTCGATCTGTTCTGCCCTCGCTTTGGAGACCGATGCGCCACCCTGCGCACCTGCCCGTGCATCGCGTGCGCTGTCTAAAGCCGTCATCGCAGTGCGCTCAAGAGCATCAAGCATAGACTCCCAATTTGGCCCGAGGACAGCGTGGCGCTTCTCAAGTTGGGCAAGGTCCCTCCCAACCAGTTGGTCCTCATGCGTTGCGACGGCCGCCGCCTGCCGGAGTAGCTCGTCAATCTGGCGCGCCTGGTGCGCCGAGGTTTCGATGAGCTGCGCCACCTCGGCGTTCAGAAAGGCCCGACGGGTGTCTAACTGCTGCTCTTGCGCGGCAAGCCGCGAGGCCTCCGTCAGCCCCGACCGCACGGCAAGCAATGACTCGACCCCCGCCCTCTCCAGGAGGGCACGGCCCGTCTCCTGCCACCGCAGGCTAAGGGCCTCGAACTCTCGTCGTTTCTCGGCGGCGCCAGCGATAATCTCGATGCGCAAGAGGTCGCCAACTTCAACCACGGCCTCGCGCTCAAGTTCCATCGAGACCACGCGAGCGATGTTTTCGACCGGCAGGGTCGGCATCCCGTCTGCGCTGACGCGGACGGGCACTTGACCATGGTTCCGCAACGTGACTGTCGCACCGCCCCCCAAAGCGGCTTGAGCAACCTCCAACTGGCGCTCCAGTAGTTCCGCCGCGACTAAGGCTTCGTCACTCGGAAGGTTGGCAAGGAGGGATGCGCGGCGCCCAGCAGTCCGCGCCGCTTCGTCGGCCGACGACTCAACCTCTGAAGTCTTCTCGTCAAGCTGCGCTTTGCGGTCCGCGATCTGTCGTTGCAGAGCTATTACTTGCTCTTGAGCACCGCGGCCTTGCTTATAGCGAGAGTAGGCACGCAGTGCGTGAATTTCGCTTAGACTATCTGAGGCGACGGCGAACGCATCCACCGAGACAGTCAGCGCTTCCTCGCTCCCCTTGAGCTGTTGCTCCGCGTTCAGGGTTTGCTGCAGCGAATTCGCTGCCGCTTCTGCAGCAATGCATACTTCGGCCAACGACACCTCCCGGGCGCGGGCTTGCGTCAGACGTTGTTCGACCTGAGCTCTTTCGGCCGCCAGCTGCGCCCTCTCGAACTCGATCTGCTGCGCACTGGCCGAGCTTTGAACCTGCCGCAGCCCGTCTCTCGCAGACTCGAGGTCGGCAGTGGCCTTTTCAGCCACGAAGACAAGTTGGCGATGCCGTTCGTCCTGATCGGCCAGCCGTGCAACGGCACCGTCGAGCTCCTGCCGCTTGCTCCTGAGAGATTCCTCTTTCGCATCGAGCCTGGTGAGCTCGGATCGTGCGAGCCTCAGCTCGACCATCGCTGCGTCGTGAGCTGACGCGCGCGTAGCCATGGCGCGCGCTTCTTCCAATGCTGAGAAAGCGAGTGCCCGTGCTTCGCGAGATGCCTCCTGCCGTTGACGCAGGTGCTCAAGCGTTGTTTCTACCTGCCGAGACTCTTCAAGTTTGTTGCGTAGACCAGACAGTTCTTCATTGGACTTGTTGAGGCGTTCTCGCAGTTCAACGAACGGGGAACCTTGGCCGGTCTTCTGGCGTCCCGTGGGGGTAAAGTAGGCGTTCACCTCCTCCTGAACCCGGACGAGAATCTTTTTGAATCGCGGATCCTGCGCCAGGGTCTCTAGCCCCGCCTGCAAGGTCAATCGCCCGGTCTCGTCGGAATCCTGTTTGATGCTTTGCGAGAGAATGAGATCGATGTCGCGTTGCTCGCCCAGCAGCGCACTAGACAGGAAGCTCGTCGGAAGACCTCTCGGGCCGCCTTTGCCCCCGGGCGCGGGGATTCCCCAACCGAGCAGCTTCCGTAGCTGCTCGTCGACCTGGCGTGCCTTGGAGTCCAGCGTGTACTGCATCCCGTCCTTGGAGAAGGAGAGCTCGGCCGAGGCGCCAGTACGCGCGAACGTCTTGTCGACCTTCCAATACCTTCCGGCCTTGTCGACGATCGTCAGTTGCACGCGTGGTGAAGCATCGCGGTGCCAGGGTCGAAAAGCCTCGCCCTCGGCAGACGTCACCGGGACCAACAGAGCAGCTCGTACGGCTGTGGCTAGCGTCGACTTGCCGAAATCATTGGGCCCATAGACGATGTTGAGGCCGGGCCCGAACTCGATAGTAGCGCGCTCCACTGATTGGAAGTCGAGCAATTCAAGGCGTGAGACTCGCATTACTTCTCCCGAAGGGTTCGGTAGAAATGGTGAATAGCGCGCTCGACCTTCTGGCGCTCGATCGGTGCCCTCGTCGCCTTCTCTTGAAGGCGCTGCACGACCGCTCTGATGATCTCTGGCTGATCCGCGAAGACCTGCTCAGCGCTCAGCGTGTCCATATCCAGGCCCTTGCGATCGAGAACGAAGACGCCGACGCGCCCGTGCTTGGCGTCGGTCCCCGCGAGGTCCTCAAGGATGCGTTCGGCCTCATCGTACTCTAGGGGTGGCAGCGTCATGGTCACGTGCAGCTTCAACACGTGATTCGAAAGGTCACTCCGGGCCAAGGCGTGCAATTCGGGCAGCGACCGCACAGTCCGCTCCTCCCAGGTCCAGCGGGCTACCTTCTCAGTATGGATATCGGCGCGACGACGTCGATTGAAGAAGACCACGGCCACCTTGCCGGGATCCTTTTCGTCAAACGCCGTCGGTTCGGGGGTTCCGGGGTAGACCGTGGGCTGATGCGTCCTATCAGCGGGCACCAAGCGGAACCCGTGAGTGTCACCCAGAGCCAGATAGTCTAGGCCGCGTTCGGTTGCCGCGTCCTGAGCAATCGGGAAATCGGTTTGGCAATTCGGCATGTCGAACGTGCTACCGTGCACCATTCCAATGCGGATGCGTTCGTCACCTACCGAGCGTTCTGGGATCTCTTGGGTTGGGTCGTTCTGCCCTGCCATCGACCGACAAGGAACGGCATACAGCACGGCGTCCTTCGAAAGCGGGTACTCCAGGAACTCGTCAACGACATGCACCCATTCAGGCAGCGAAGTCCGAAACGGGTGCTGCTTGCTCCAGACTGAATCAGGCAGGCACGGGTCGTGATTGCCCGGCAAAAGAAAGATCGGTCGGTTCGTCCACCGCAGCTTGTTTAGGAGTTCGGAGAGCCCCTTCCACCAGTCCGTGAGCGGTATCGGTGCGTCAAATAGATCGCCCGCGCAAAGGACGGCGTCGACCGAGTGACGCTCCGCCACCCCAAAAACTCTCTCCAGGACTCGCAGTCTGTCTCGGGCCAAAGGCTTTCCGACTGCAGCTGGAAAGCGGAAGTGACGACCTAAATGCCAATCCGCTGTGTGGAGAATTTTCAGCACGGTATCATCCTCCGAGGCGCTGCTCATTGAACGACCAGCTCCAGGTCGAAGAGCGTCATGATCGTGGGCGGCGTGTAGCGACGACGCTGAATGTGGTCTTGGTAGCTTTGGAAAGGAGCGTCATCTCGCACCTCAAGGCGGTTGATGACCGACTCAATTTCATCGACAACCTTGCCGTGTTTGACGATGTCGAGTTCCACACTACTTCGAGCCGTCGCGGAGGTTGCCCCCTCTTGACGTTGACGGAGCTCGTCCGCTCGGCGTTGCGCGACCTTTTGGCGTCGCCGGTGAAAGAGTAGGCGGTCGGCAACGAAGCGTTCTGCCTGCCTATCAGCATGCTCGAAACGTTCCTGCTCAGGAGGATCCACCTCTTGCTGCATCCGGAAGAGCAGCCCGGACGCCGCGTCATCCAGTGCCGCCGTCTCAATTCCGCTTCTAGGTTGAGTCGAGTCGGACAGCATAGGAGCCCGCAGGATGGCCTCGGCTACCTGTCCTACGACGGGATCCTCGTCGTTGCCGAACAGGACGAAGGGGATCAGGCGTTCGACCTTCTCGAATCCGTCGAAGGTGGCCTTGACGACGCGGAGCGTTCCACTTTTCCCCGCCAGCGGAGCCAGCGTCGGCTCTGCCGCGGACGACACGACCACCACCCCATCACCAACGGATCGCTCACGGGAATCGGCGACCGCAGCGACAACCAATGGGTGGCGCAAGCTCAATGAAGTGTGTGTCTGGGCGAAGCCGAGTGCGCAGTCCACACCGTCCCTCAGCATGGGCGGCAGATGTGCGGAAGCAGAAACATGTAGCAACTCGCCATCTTCTGTCGCTTCGCAGCGGTAGTCGATGCTGCTGGCATCGAGATAGGTGAGAACGAGGTGGCGCAGGTCCCGATCGAACTCTGCCAACGCGCCTCGCAAGTCCTCCTTGCGTTGTTTGAATACGCGACGAACGTCCGCATCAAGATTCTCCTCGATGAGTGTAGCCGTATGGGCATGAGCTTCCTCGAAGCGCCGGCGTCGGTCATCCATGGTCTCGCGCAGATTGCGCAACTCCTTCGTGACTTCATCCAGTGTGCGTGAACGCTCATAGATCTTTCGGAGCTCGCTTTCGAACGAGGGACCCAGGGCGCTTGCGAGGCGCTCGCCGGTTGCACTTGAGCCATGGTGAAGCACTTCATCGGAAGCGCTCAAGACGGTCCCAAATAGTTCAAGCTTTCGACTGAGGATATCGAAGGTGAGTTGCTGTGCTTCGTTGTCGGCGGCAAGGAAGTTGATGACTGTGACCGTGTGTGTTTGGCCATAGCGATGGCAACGACCAATACGCTGTTCGATGCGCTGCGGGTTCCAAGGCAGATCGTAGTTCACGACAGTGTCGCAGAACTGGAGATTCAGGCCCTTGGCGCCGGCTTCGGTCGATATGAACACGCGAGAGCGAGTTGCAAATTCGTGTATCAAGGCGAGTCTAGTCGCTACGTCGGCGCTAGGTCGAAGCCCGTCGTGTGGGATGTCGGCATGCCATCGCTTCAGAGCAGCGTCGGCGCGCGCGTCAGAATTGTCGCCATTGAACAGTGTGATATCTGCATCCTTGACGATGCCACTCTCCACAAGCCGTTGCCGCAGATAGTTCTGCGTAACCTTAGATTCGGTGAAGATTAGGACCTTTCCGGAACTTTTCCCCGCTTTTTCCTGATCGCCGACAAAGGTAATGGCTTGCAGCAGCGCCCTGAGCTTGCTGTCGTCTTCAAGCAACCTTTCGGCGCGCTGGACGAAGCCCTGAACGCGATTGAGTTCATGGCGTATGGCTGCTGGGGCGAGCGCCGAGTCATCGCCCACGCTCGCGTTGTGCACGATATCTTCATCCGGGACTTCCGTGATGTCGGTGTCTTCAAGGTCGTCCATGTCGTCCGTCGACCGTGACTCGCTGGGGGTCGAAGATTCGCCGGCCAACTCCCGCAGACGACGGACCACGCCTTTGAGACTGGCGGTCAAGGCCGGCGTGGACGAGGCCATCCGGCGACGAAAGCCAATGAGTAGCAACTGTCGACTTCGGGACCGAAACGCGGCGAGCTGTGGCTCCAAGAGGTACGCAGATACGTCGTCGTACAACGCACGTTCGTTGGGGCTCATCCGGTACTCGAATGTGCGAGCTTGGCGATCCACGAAGGGGCGTTCGAGGAACTCTTGTGCGTGTTGTCGCAATGTCCTTTGCACGACAGTCTTGAGTCGTGCCCGAAGTTCGAACTCTTGGCCGTCGGCCAGTCCCCGATCGTCTGCAGCGCAGAACATCTCTCGAAAAATGGGCAGTGGCCCGAGAAGTGTGCCCATGGGGTCTACGTACTGGATTAACCCCCATAGCTCGGCCAGGTTGTTCTGGATCGGGGTGGCGGTCAGCAAAAGGGTGGGAGTCCCGGAGGAATGCAGGAGGTCTCGGACCCGCCCTGCCGTTCGAGCGACGGGGGCGTCTTCGCGGTACTCGCCGTTCTTGTCGAAGCGCTTGTAGATGTTTGCGAAGACTTCGTGCGCTTCATCGATGACACACAAGTCGAAGGATCCCGACGCGAAAATGGCTTTGCTGCCTCGTTCGCTTCCAGCGAACTCGCGTCCCACCAGTTTGATGCCAGGGCCGGCAAGCGTTGATATGTCCGCCTCGTCCGCCTCTAGATCGAACAATGTGAAGAGTTCATGCTTCCACTGTCCGATCAGCGCCTTGGGTGCGATCAGGAGAACGCGGGTTGCGCCCTCGGCCAGCAGCTGAGCAAGGACCAAGCCCGTCTCGATCGTCTTTCCGAGCCCTACCTCGTCGGCAAGAATGCAGCCGCCCTCGCGAAGGCGACTCAAGGCGAAAATCACCGCCTGAATTTGGTGCGGGTTGGCGTCAACCTTGGCGGCGCGTTGCGGAGCCGCATAGCGCCTTCGTTCGTCGGACCGCCGGAGGCGGACAAGGTCCTCCGCCAGGTAGCGCTGCTGTGCCGGGTGGAGTGAGTGCAGTGGCCAGTTCGACGAACTCATGATCAGGTCGCACGCGGCGAGGCGGGCGTCCTCGTTCCGCAATCAGAATGCGGAGCAGTCCGACCCGCCGGCCTCTCGCTTGCCTCCATCTGAGATAGAGTAGCTAATTCTTAGGGGTGACCCAAGGCTTGTCGACAAGCACTGGGCCACGCCAAGGTTCCGCTGAGAGGACGGGGACAGGGCACACGCGGCAATGGCGATGCGAGACGTGCCAAACCCGGCGACGCTGGGACAGACGCGCTATCTGCTCGCGCACGAGTTGGCCTCGGAGGAAGGCAACACGCCGACCCTACGCTATGCGACGTGTGAACGTCATCGAGACGGGGTTCGACAGCCGCTCTGCGTCGCCGGCCTTCTCGGAGTCACCTTGGCCTTCCGGGGGCTCTAGGATCGGGATAGGAGTGGCAACACCTGGCGTCCGTCGGGACCAGTTCACTCTGGTCGGGATGGAGCGCATCGCCGCGCAGCTGGCCGCCCTTCAGTGGCTGGCGATCGGCGCGGATCTCGATATTCTGCCCACGTGCTGCGCTGCACGAAGGGCTTGTCTTAAGGGTGAAGAGTGACGACCGTGTTGGACCGGTGCCCAGGATGACCCCGCACGAGTTGCTCGTACGGTTGCTCGACTACATCGAGGAACAAGCGAAGGACATCGACCCGCGGGCCTTCCGGCTGCAGAAGGCGGAGTTCGTCAAGCGTCGGACGCATCTGGCTGGGCTTCCGGGTGTGGAGTTCGATCTGAACACGGAGGGGGACCATGTCTGGCTGCGCGTGCAGCGTCTGCAGGCCAGCAAACCTCCCGCACTCGAGGTCAAGATCGCTGGGCTAGTCCGAGTGGACGACGACCCCAATGGAGCGAAGCCGGTCGTTGACGAAGGTGCGCTGAAAGCTCGACTGGCGACAACCAACTCTGGAACACCGGAGGAGCGTGCTGACCTAGAGCAGCGCAGTCGAGAGAATCTTGAGCGGTGGGTTGCACAGTACACGCCCCTTTGGGAAACATGGGCGGAGGGAGAGAAGCCGTGCCGCCAAAGTATCGACCTCTACGACAAGTTGTTCGCTATTCGGCATCAGACGGAAGCAGCGGAGACAGCGAAACCCATCGAGCTGGTGTGGGGAGTAGGCATCGCGAGCTGGGAGCTGAAGTGGCAGGAGTCGGCGCGTAGCGCGTCGAAGGTCGAATTCGAATACCCGCTGCTCACCCAGCAGATGGAGGTAGCGCTGGACGAGGCGACGATGGCCCTGTCCCTAAGACCACGGGCCACCAAGACCCGATATGAGGGTGATGCTTTCGCGGCTTGCCTGGTGCCCAATGCTGCGGTGGTGGCGCGGGCCGTCAGTGAATACCTGATGCACCATGAGGAGCGGCCGGTGACGCCGTTCGATCCGGAATCGTTCAGGGATATCCTCACACTCGTCGCTGGACGGCTGGATAGTCAAGGCAAGTACCTTTCGATCCCGGAGGTAGGCGGTGGGTCACCGCAGCCTGGTCAGCATCTGGTCGTCACCGATGCCTGGGCCTTGTTCGTGCGACCGCGGTCGAATAGCTACCTTTTGGACGATCTGCATCGCCTGAAGCAGCGCATCGTCGAGGGTTGCACGATCCCAGAGGGTCCGTGCGCCTTGGTTACTGTGCCGGCTGAGGAGCCAGTCCCGTTCGCGAGCATTGCATTTCGCGGCCTATCGAGTCGCGGCGGAGGCAACGGCCAGACACGGGAATTATATTTCCCGCTGCCATACAACCAGGAGCAGGTCACCATCGTCCAACAGTTGGATCAAGGCGAAGGTGTAGCCGTCCAGGGGCCCCCGGGAACGGGAAAGACGCACACGATTGCAAACATCATCTGCCACTACTTGGCCACCGGGCGGCGCGTTTTGGTCACTTCAAAGGGTGAGCCCGCATTAAGGGTGCTTCAGGAGAAAATTCCCGAAGAAGTGCGACCTTTGACTGTCGCATTGCTTGCGAGCGACCGAGAAGGCCTTCGTCAGTTTGAAAGCGCCATCAACACGATTCAGGCAAGAGTCTCTCAGATCAATCCTGAACTGATGCAGCAGGAGGTCGAGATCAGGCGCAGCAAGATCGATTGCGCGCATGCCGAACTGGCAGCCATAGACGCACGCATCGACGCAATTGCAGGTGCACAGCTAGACGACATCGAAGTTGATGGTCGCCGGATGCGATCGCAGGAGCTGGCGGAGCTCGTCGTCGGTGGAACGACCGACCACGGTTGGTTCGATGACGTGATCAGCCTCGCCGGAGCATATGCGCCGCCGCTCTCGGACGGAGAAGGCGGCCGATTGGGTGAAGTGCGTCGCAAGCTCGGCAAGGATCTGGTCTACGTCGAGGCACGAGCCGGTGCTGCAGACGCTCTCCCGCCGGTGAATGAAATGGTGCAGCTTCACGAAGCACTGCTTCACATGCACAGGATCGAGCGACAGATCGAGCAAGGCGCGCTGCTTCCACTCAAGGCTCCAACCCCAGAGATCCTGGGGGTCGTGGGGCACTTGGTGGTGGACATCGACGCCGCGCGCAGTGCCCTTGCTGAGCTCGAGGAGCTTGGCGAGTCGTGGGCATATCAACTCCGCGTGAAGTGCCGGCTGAACTCGTTCCAGGTCGAACGAGGTGCGCTCGAGGCACTCTTCGAAGAAGTCGACGTCCTGAAGGAGGAGCGGGCAACGTTCTTGCGGCGCCCCGTCGAAGTGCCCCCTCAAGCATTCGCGCAACCGAAGGCGTATGAGGCGGTGCAGCGTGCGGCGGAATCAGGTCGCCCGTTCGGAATCGTGTCCTTTGGCGGCGGCGACGTGAAAGACGTGATCGCGAAGGTTAGGATCTCTGGCCTGGCTCCTGCCGGGCTTGACGACTGGCGGCACGCGAAACGCTATTTTGACCTGCATCAAAGCGTTCTATCGTTCGTCGTTCGATGGAACGAAATCGCACCCACCCTGGCTGCGCCACTGCTCGAAGGCGGAGTCACGGAGTTGCGTCGCATCGAGCTGGTTACATCCGCAGCGCGCAGGGCCCATGAGCTCGCCACCCGTCATGACGTTGCGCTCATGCGAAAAGGGGAAGCGGTCTTCGCCCAAGTCCCGGCTGCTCAGCTCCATGGATCTTCCGAAGACCTAGCGATTGTCCGTGGCCACTTGTCGTCCCATTTGGCCAAGGCTGAGCTAGCACGAGCGACCAGCCAGCGGTCGGCCCTCCAGGGCCAGCTGGCTGGGTGGTCCGGCCCCGTGTCGGAGGAGCTAGTTCGGTTCGTGGAGCACGAACTTGGGAAGGAAGACCTGGCTGCTGAGCATGTTAGCGCCCACTACGCCAAGCTCCTTTCCGAGGTGCGTCGCATCCAAGCCCTGAACACGGATTTGTCGTTCGTGCGCGAGGCGGCCGGCCGCATCGAACGTGCAGGGGCGCCGCGGCTCGCGGCTCGCGTTCGGACCGCCCAGGTGTCCTCCAATGGGGACGACAGTGCGTGGCCGGTAACCTGGCGTCGGGCATGGACCTGGGGGCGGGTGAGGGGTCATCTGGCCCACATTGAAGCCCGCGAAGAACTCCTGACCCTCTCTGGGAAGAGGCAGCACCTCGAGGTGGGGCTGGCGAGGTTGTACGGGGAGATGGTCGCGCTCGCGGCGTGGTCGGAGACGAAACGCAAGGCTTCACCGCGCGTCCTCCAAGCGCTCCAGGGCTACGCAACAGCGATTCGCCGTATCGGGCATGGTACCGGACCGAACGCAATCAGGTATCGACGTGACGCGCAGCACCACATGACGAGCGCTGCAGGTGCTGTTCCATGCTGGATCATGAGTCACGCAAAGGTGTCCGAGTCTGCTCCCGCCGAAATAGGCGCCTTTGACCTGGTGATAGTGGATGAGGCCAGCCAGTCCGATCTGTGGGCACTACCGGCTGTTCTGCGCGGCAAGAAGATTCTCGTGGTTGGCGACGACAAGCAGGTTTCCCCTGACGGGGGCTTCATTTCTGCGCAGCGTATTCAAGATCTTCGCTATCGCTTCCTGGCAGACCAGCCGTTCAAAGAGGACATGACGCCGGAGAAGTCCCTCTACGATCTAGCAGCACGCGTGTTCGCCTCACGCCAGGTCATGCTGCGAGAGCATTTTCGCTGCGTGCCACCGATCATCGCCTACTCGAACCGCACCTTCTACAAGGGCGCGGTCCAGCCGCTGCGAATTCCAAAGGGAAGCGAGCGCATCGACCCGCCCCTTGTCGATGTCTACTTGGAGGGTGGCACTCGCAATGGTCGCGACTGCAACCAGGCGGAAGCGGACTTCATTGCCTGCGAGGTCGCAGCGTTGGTCGCTGATGAGCGCTTTGCCGAGCGTACGCTTGGCGTCGTTTCCTTGCTGGGGCCTGAGCAAGCGAAGCTCATCGATGAACGCGTTCGTCGTTTGTGCAACGCGGCCGAGTTGATGCGTCGTCGTTTCGAGTGTGGAGACGCGCGGACGTTCCAGGGCAGTGAACGGGACATCATGTTCCTTTCGATGGTCGCTGACCCGAGCGACTGCAAGGCACTATCCGGCAATAGCGCTGAGCAACGATTCAACGTCGCAGCGAGCCGGGCGCGGGATCGCATGTACCTGGTACGCTCGGTGAGCATCGAGCACCTATCCGACAAGGATCTGAGGGTGTCGCTGCTGCGGCATTTTGACAGGCCGATCATTGCGGACAAGGAAGAAGCGGAGGTTCTCCTCGAGCGATGTGAGTCTGGGTTCGAGCGGGAGGTCTACTCTGCACTTGTCGAACGCGGGTATCGTGTCATTCCCCAGGTGCAAACCGGCGCGTACCGCATCGACATGGTCGTCGAGGGCGGGGGCGACGTTCGCCTGGCGATCGAATGTGATGGAGATGCGTTCCACGGACCCGATCGTTGGCCCCACGACATGGCACGGCAGCGTGTCCTGGAGCGGGCTGGGTGGACGTTCTGGCGATGCTTCGCGTCGACGTGGCACCTCCACCAGGTCGAGGTATTGGCAGAGCTCGTGGAAACACTCACGGCGATGGGCATCGAGCCCGTCGGCGCGCTGGAACGAGTCGCGCAGGTAGTCGAGAAGCGGCGGCTTCCTGCAGTCGCGCAGACTGTCTCGTAGCCCCAGCAGGACCAGAGCGGCGGGCCTTCAAGCGACCTCAAGCAGCCGCGGGACGTCCCGGAGGAACCACTCCTCAGTTGCCAGGAAGTTCTCTGAACGGACCAGCTGTTCGACCGGGAAGACTCTCAGGACGTCGTGGCGGGCGAAGTACACACCGATCGAAGAGACCTCGGGGAAGGATGGCGAAAGCCGGCGCTTCTCGCGACACAGCATCAGGTAGCCCAGTAGTTGCACCTTGCAGCGCTTGGTGAATCCCGACGACTTGCCGGTTTTGAGTTCTAGAAGCCGGCCATCGGAGATGAGGTCGGCGTCTCCAATGAACTGTCCAACGGCGAGGGATGGATTGAGTCTCAGGTCCCCGAGCGTCTTGAACAAGCCGTTCGAGGACGTTTCGGAGCACATGGGGCTCGGCTACGCGTTCACCCAGCGGGGGATGCGGCGCACGTTCAACGACCTGGCGCGCGCCGCAGGGGTGGAGGATTTGGTGACTCGGAGCATCAGCGGGCACCTGACCGAACGGATGCAGCACCACTACTCCACGGTGCAGGGGGCCGAGCAGCAGCAAGGGCTCGCCAAGGTGGTCGACTTGATGACGGCGCGCACGGAGCGGGCGTCGGCATCGACCAATTCGGGGGCTGGTGGTGCCCCTGGTGGTGCCCCACCTTCGGAAGTGGTGCCCCAACGAAAAAACCGGCTGTGAGTCGCCTCACAACCGGTTGAATCTCTTAGCCTTGTCTTGAGCGGGAAAAGGGATTTGAACCCTCGACTTCGACCTTGGCAAGGTCGCACTCTACCACTGAGTTACTCCCGCACTCTGTTCCCTCGGAAGGGTCCCCTCGGAAGGGGTTGTCCCCCCGGGAGGGGTCTGTCGGAGGGCCGCTCGAGGAGCGTTCCCGTCGCCAGGGCCCGAACATCTACTTTCGGGCTTCGGACCTGTCAAGGATGGGCCGCACAACGAGTCGAAAGGAACGGAAAGCCGGCTTTAGGCCGTGTTTCCGCTGCTCGGCGATGCTGCGAGTGGGGCTTTTCGCCGGGGAGCATGGGGCGCCTGGACGCCGTTTGCCGCGCATGGTGGAGATTCTGGGCAATCGGTTCTTTCACCTGAGTCGATTTGCTATGAGGGGCCCCCCCGATTTCAGGAGTGCGCATGCGCGGAGCCAAGATTGTTTGCACCATGGGCCCCTCCACCCTCGCCGAGGGCGTCATTGAACGCCTGGTCGAGGAAGGGATGGACTGTGCCCGCCTCAACTTCAGCCACGGCGAGCAGGCCGGCCATTTGGCCACGGCCCAGCGCGTTCGCGCCGCTGCGGCCGCGGTCGGTCGGCATGTGAGCATTCTGGCAGATTTGCAGGGGCCGAAGATCCGGGTCGGGAAGTTCCCGGACGGTCCGGTCGATCTCGTCGATGGGCAGGAGTACACGCTCACCGGCGACGAGTCGCCGTGCAACGGCGAGCGCGCTTGGGTCAGCTACGAGCTTTTGGCCAAGGATGCCAAGCCGGGCGACCTGATCCTGCTCGATGACGGCCTCTTGGCCATGCGCGTCAAAGAGGTGCGCGGCGGCGATGTGGTCTGCGTCGTCGAAAATGGCGGCAAGCTCTCCGACCGCAAGGGCGTGAACCTGCCGGGCGTCAAGACGACCTTGCCAGCGCTGACGGCCAAGGACATCGCCGACCTGAAGTACGCGGTCGAAGTGGTGAAGGTGGACTACCTGGCGCTGTCCTTCGTGCGGCGCGCCGCAGACGTCGAGCAGGCCAAAGGCTACGCCCAGGGTACGCCCATCATTGCCAAGCTGGAGAAGCCCGAAGCCCTCGACAATCTCGAGAGTATCGTCGACGAGGCGGACGGCATCATGGTCGCGCGCGGCGATTTGGGCGTGGAGCTGGGCTCGGAGAAGGTGCCGATGGCGCAGAAGCGCATGATTCGGCTGGCCAATCAGAAGCGGAAGATCGTCATCACCGCGACGCAGATGCTCGATTCGATGATTCGCAATCCGCGTCCCACGCGTGCCGAGGCGGCCGACGTCGCCAACGCCGTGCTCGATGGCACGGACGCCGTGATGCTCAGCGGTGAGACGGCCAGCGGCCTCTTCCCCGTCGAGTCGGTGCGCATGATGAAGTCACTCGTGCTCGAGGCCGAAGCGGCCAGCGACTTCGCGGTCGATCCCAGGCAGCTGGCGCGGGTGGGCGGCGGCTGGGAGTTCACGGGCGCAGCGGCGCGCGGCGCTGCCATCCTGACCACG
>Ga0247798_1000043_pt1 | contig 13789 bp, 13 predicted proteins | sample UWRJS197509C6_FD_179929 | JGI IMG/M metagenome (GOLD analysis project Ga0247798, IMG submission 179929) | Soil microbial communities from Arlington Agricultural Research Station in Wisconsin, United States - UWRJ-S197-509C-6 | ecosystem: Environmental > Terrestrial > Soil > Agricultural land... | reverse complement strand
CAAACGCTGCGTTCCAAGGTGACGCTCAGTCGGCGCTGAAGCGCCCGCCGGGCTCGAGCTCGCGAGTCCGATGTCGCAAGCGTTGAGCTCGGGTAGGCGCCTCACAGGGCGCTGATGGGTAACCTCAGGGGACGACGTCGCCGTCGGGATCCGTGATGGCGTTCCACATCTCGTTCGACGTCGTTCGTGCGCTCATGGTGTGCGTCCCGTCCGAACCTTCGTTGGCCCAGCCGGCCATGGCGGCGGGAGAACCGATGAAGTCGATGTTCCCGGCCGGGTAGACGGCGAGCACCGGTCCGCTGCCGAGTGGGAAGCCCGTCGTTTGCATGATTTGGCTCTTGTTCGTGACGGTGTTGAGGCGGCGGAACCACACCGTGCTGCCATGCACGTCGTGGTACTCGAGCGCCGGTTCGTCATCGATGCGTCCCATGCTCGCCAGCATCGTCCAGGACGAAGCGGGCGAACCGATGTTGTTCGAGAAGTGTTTGCTGCTGCCCACGAAGAAGTGCGTCTCGAACAGACGGTCCTGGTTCTGGGCGTTCCTGGCGTGCACCACGATCTGGAACGTCACGGGTAGCTTGGCGATGGCCGGGGCACCGACCGGGGTCCAGCCCGTCGGCAGCGTGGGGCCGGTGATCCGACTCGACCAGCTCACGCCGGCCCCGAGAAAGGGAATGTCCCGCGTGTGCGCGTAGATCTTACGGTCGCCATCGCCCATGTGCACGAGCACGACCGCTTCGGGGCCGCCGAACCCGCCCATGGAGAGCGCGGGGCCACCGCCGCTATTGTAGACCGTGCCACTGACGGTCGAAAAAGAAGTCGCAAACGAGGGGTTCGCCTGGGGGCTGTCTGCGTTGGCCATGATGCCCGCGCTTGCGTAGATCTTGTTGTCGGTGGCCTTGCCGGCGATGACGAAGCCGGACTCGCCGGACGCGGGGTCGTTCTCGCGCATTGTGCAGGCCGGCCTCGAAGACCAGGTCTTGGATGCGCCGTAGAGAAGCCAGTTGGGGCCGGCGTACCAGTGGCTCTGCAGCACGCGATACTGATTGTTCGTGTCCACCGTGACGGTGAGCTTGGTGCTGTTTTGGTTGGCGCAGATGGCCGGCGACATCCTGTGGCTGATGTCGTTGGCAGGCTCGCTCGGCAGCTGGCGCGCGAGCGTCTTCCAGGGGCAATTCGGATCGTTACTGGGGTTGCCGTAGGCATCCTTGCAGCGCAGCTCCTGAGTGCGCGTGGACACGTCGTCACCGATCTCGCCCGCCTCCACCGCGCAGCCGCTGAGCCAGAGCAGGCTCGCGCCCATCAACGCCCAAGCTACCTTCATCATTTTCCGCTTTTGTGTCCCGTTTTTCATCATTTTCTCCGTGCTCTGTTCATGGACGACCGCGCGGCGGCGCAGCCGGCGTCCCGTAAGGACGCGGCAGTGCGAACCGCTGCGCAGTGGGCAGGCGTCCGCGCGCGCGTCCGCAAACTACACGTGCACCACCTCCCCGCGAGCGGACTCTGCCGACGAGGTTCCGATCGGTCAAGCGACGCTTACGTGCTGCCGCTCAATCGTTCTCGATTTCAAACGATTTCATCACGCGGCCTCATTGGAGGATTCCCGGCGTTCGCGCACTCGCAATTGCTATCTGCCCATCGAGGACTGTCCCGCTCGCTAGCTGTCGCTTGCTCCGCGTCGCTCGTAGCCACTGACGTGGGTCAGTCCGGGCCCCCGGCCCTGCCCGGACCCTTCCTCCCCAGGACCCCAAAAGTAGTTTGTATACAAACTACTTTTGAGAGCTCCTGAGCGCCCCACCCTCTCGCGACCTCCTGGCTCCGGGGCACTCCCGGGGACCGTCGGCAATGGGAGTCCTGCCAGGCCGACGCCAGCGGTGCGGACATCCCGCTCGTCTACCTCGTGCCGCTGAGCGCACCCTCACCGTGCAGTCCTATTCGACCAACGCCAACACGGACGTCTCCGTGCGCTCGAGCTGGAGTAGGGGCGTGCACCCAGACCGGCGGACTTGTCCCCCAAGGCGCGCGAAAGGTGCTGACAACGTCTGTACGTTTTCGCGCCCGTTGATTCAGGCACCTCGGGCCGAGGCGAACCTGGAGCCGCTTGGCCCTGCACTGGACCCGACGAGCGAAGGTCGCCCTGCGCGGTCCGATGAAATGCGCTACGTGCTGGCGATGCTCACGCTTCGCCCTGCAAAAGCACGCGGACACGCCCACCACGGCTGGCTCGAGTCGTACCACTCGTTTTCGTTTGCCGACTACTACGACGCGGCCCACATGGGCTTTCGCAGCCTGCGCGTCATCAACGAGGACCGCGTGCAAGCGGGCAAGGGCTTTGGCACTCATTCTCATCGGGACATGGAGATCATCTCCTACGTGCTCGAGGGCGGGCTCGAACACCGCGACTCGATGAAGAACGGTTCGGTGATCCGTCCGGGCGACGTGCAGGTCATGAGTGCCGGCACGGGCGTGTCCCACAGCGAGTTCAACGGCTCGCAGACGGAACTGGTGCACTTCCTGCAGATTTGGCTGGTGCCGACGGAGCGCGGCATCACGCCCAGCTACGAGGAGAAGAGGTTTTCGAACTCGGAGAAGCAGGGGCGCCTGCGGCTCGTTGCTTCACCGGACGGTCAGGAGGGCAGCGTCACGATTCACACCGACGCGCGCCTCTACGCAGGCCTCTTTGGCCTCGGCGAGCAGGCGCGCCACGAGCTCGCACCGGGGCGGCACGCCTGGGTCCAGGTGGCGCGCGGCCAAGTGAAGGTCAACGGCGAGACGCTCACAGCCGGCGACGGCGCAGCGCTCTCCGACGAAGCGCACGTCTTGCTCGTAGGCGTCGATTCGAGCGAAGTGCTACTCTTCGACTTGGCTTGAGAGCCCAGAGGCGGACGCCCGCTCAGCTGGCCGTCTCGTCTTCGCCGAGCCAGTCGTAGTCCATCTGGCGCGCGGTCGCGATTGCCAGCTCGGGGCTTGCGAGACGCCGAACCAGGTGCAGGCTCATGTCGAGGCCCGCCGAGATGCCGGCGGAGGTGACGATCGAGCCCAGGTCGATGTAACGGCGCCCGTCGGTGACCTGAACCTTGGGAAACGCGGCTTGCAAGTCCTCGAGGTCCTCCCAGTGCGTGGTGGCGTGCTTGCCGTCGAGCAGGCCTGCTGCGGCCAGCAGGAACGCCCCGGTGCACACCGAGGCCGTCAGCCGGGTGCCTGCCGCGGTGCGCGCGATCCAGGCGATGAGCTTTTCATCCTCGAGCTCGGCGCTGACGACTCCACCGGGCACGAGCAGCACGTCGAGTTCGAGCGGCGCATCGAGCGACGTATCGACCTCCACCCGCAGGCCCCCCCGCGCTCGGATGTGCGCTGCGTGACGGCCGATGAGCAGTACGCGAAAGGGCGCCGCTTCCCCGCGCAGCACCGCCAGCCGAGATGCCGTGGAAAACACCTCGAAGGGCCCAGCAAAATCGAGCACCTCCACTTCGTCGAACAGATAGATCCCCACCGTCAACATGACCCGACTCTACTCCAGTGGGCGGGGCGTCGCCCACCTCGGACCTCGACGCGGTTGGGGCGACGGGCCGGCGAGGGGCCCAGGTCACGCCCGCTCCGCAGCCAGGCCGCCCCGCTGCCGGTCGCGAGGGCGCAGCACGAACAGCCCGAGCGCGGCGTAGATGATGGCGTGCGCCACGAGCGGCACGACATCGTCCGGCAGCGCGCGGTGTGAATTGTTGAGGTGCGCGCCCCAATGTGCGGCCACGGCCAAGAGCAAACTCTGCCCCGTTCCGCGCGCGATCCACGTCATGTAGAGGCTGGCCCCGGTGAAATAGAGCAGCATCACGAGCACCAGGTCGAGCGGCACCCCCAGGCCCACGAACATCGGAATGTGCCACAGGTACCAGGCTACCCCGAGCAGCGTGCTGGCCAAGAACGGGCCGAAGCGCGCTTCCAGTCGCGGCAGCGCGTAGCCACGCCAACCGAGCTCCTCGACTACCGAGATGACGAGGCCGAAGACGAGCGCGCCCACCACGGGGAAGTATTCGATGGGCCCCTGCCGACCGGCCACGCGAAGCAGGCCGAGCACGGCGCTCAAGAGCAGGGCCGGTACGGCAAGCGCGGCGACGTACCAAAGGGCGCTGACCCGCCAAAGCAAGAGCCTGCCGTAGAGCTGCCGGACCGCCCCCTTCCCGCCCTGTCGCGCGGAAAGCACCGTGGCTGCCACGGCAGGCCCGAGCATGCCGAGACCCGCTAGCGGCAGGTAAGCCTCGGAGCTGCCAGGCAAGAGCCCCTGCTGCACGAAGACACCCGGAAGCTGCAAGCCCCAGGTGATGCCGAAGGTCAGCAGAAAAAAGGGAGCGACGGTGCGCGACGAGGAAGTCATCGGGGGGATAGACAGCGAGCGCAGCCTCAGGTTCCGTCCCGTGATCATGGCGACTCCGCTGATGGCGGTGAGCCGAGCACCTCGACTGTGAGCCGATCGAGGTTCTGCTCGTTGCCAGGCACCACGATGTGCGCGATGCCGCGGGCAACGTCCGGCTTCTCGAAGGCCTGGACCCAGGACACGGTCGTTCCCGTCGGCGAGGGCGTGAGCGTGAGCGTGAGCCGGTACTTGGGCTTGGAGACATGCTCGATCACGACCCTGGCTGAAGCCTCCACCTCAGCGAAGACACTTTCGTTGGCATAGGTCCCGCCATCGGGACCGTGCATCACGTAGACCCAGCGCCCGCCCGAGGTGAACTCGCAGAGGCTGAAGGTGTTGGTAAAACCTGCTGGACCCCACCAGCGAGCCAAGCGCTCCGCGCTCGTGAACGCGGCAAAGATCTGCTCGGGGGTGGCGGGGATTTCACGCGAAGTACGAAAGGGTTCCATGGGCTCGCCGCCCGAGAGCATGCGTCCAAGGGGCCGACGCGTCCAAGGGGCCGACGCGTCCGAGGGGTGGCCAAGGGGACACGCACGGCTCCGGGGGGCGGAGGACCAGCTCCCCCCGGAGTCCTTCCGCTACCGCTACGCCCGTGCTCTTCCCGTCACGAGCACCACCGGCCCCAGAGCGAGCTCCTCCGCCACGTCGATGAAGCCGGCGCTCGCGAAGGTGGCGAGTTGCTCCTCGGCGCTCAGGTGCAGGGACGTCGCGCGCAGCGAGGCGTCCTTGGGCACGCCGTCGCACACCATCAGGCTGCCGCCCGGTGCGACCAGCTGGAAGACGTCTCGGTAGAGGCCCGGGACGTGGCGTTTGTGGCGGATCTCGTGCACCGCCTGCATGGCAATCACTGCCGAGTAGGGAGGCGACAGGTCACGAGTCCAGTCGGCGCGCTTGAAGTCGGCCTGAATGAACTGAGCGCGCGGGAAGCGCGCGAGACGCTCACGGCTCAGGGTGAGCATCGGCGCCGAGTAGTCGAGCAGCGTGTAGTCGGCGATGTTGGGGCAGCTTCCGAGCACACATTCAGCGAGAAAACCGGGGCCCGCGCCGAGCTCGAGCACCCTCGAACCGACCGGCAGGCGCCCCAGAAGGTCCACGAAGCGGCTGCGCATGGGCCTCCGCCAGGGTTTTTCCTCCGAGGAAATGACCCACTTGTGCACGTGCTCCTCGTTCAGGAAGTCCACGCCCGTCGGCACGTCGGCGGCGGGATCGGTGTACTCGGTCATCGACCAGCTTATCCCGGCCGGTCCTGACCCCCCAGCAGGCGGCTTGGTGGCCATTTCCGGCAGGCGCGTCGCCCCTGTGACCCGTTTTCCGCGCCACCGCTACTCTACCTATTGGTGCTGCGCCTCTTTCGCTCCCATCCGGCCCCGGAGGCCAAGAAGCGGGTCCTGGCCGATCCGCTCTTGGGTCTCTCGCGGGCAGCCAAAGGGGGGGACGCCGCCGCCACCCGCACTTTGGTCGTGTCCATCACCCCGGCGCTCCTGCGGGCAGCCCGCGGGGTGCTCGGCACCTCGCACACGGACGTCGAGGACGTCGTGCAGGAGGCGGCCCTGGGCTTGGTGCGCGCCCTGGGCGACTACCGGGAGGACTGCAGCGTGCTCCACTACGCCACGCGCATCGGTGCGCTGACTGCCCTGGCTCATCGAAGGCGCCTGCGCGCACGCGGAGAAGGACTGCATCAGGAGCTCGATGTGGAGGCTCCCTCCACCTGCGACTCGCCCGCGGACACCCTCCTCGCCGCTCATCGGCGCCGCATCTTGCGGCAGCTGTGCGACGAACTCCCGAGCGCCCAAACGGAGGCCTTGGTGCTGCATTGCGTGCTCGGCATGAGCGTGGACGAAGTGGCGGTCGCCGCCAGCGCCCCGCAGAACACCATCAAGAGCCGCCTGCGCTTGGCCAAGGAAGCTCTGCGCGCCCGCATCGAGTCCGATGCCCTGTTGCGAGAACTCCTGGGAGTCCAGCGATGAACGTGAGCGAAGTCTGCCCCGACGATCTGCTCCTTTGCGCACGCCAAGGCGAGCTCCGCTTGGTCGACGACGCCAAGCTCGCCTATCACCTGGAGCGCTGCGCTCGCTGCCGCGCCGCGCTGGAAGTCGGTCGCGCCTTCGATGCAGCGCTCGGCGCGCGCGCGGGGGACGATGAAATTGCTAGCGCCGTGGCGGCACGCCTCACGCAACGCCGTAGCAAGCGGGGGCTCGCCTACGCTTTGGCGGCAGGAGTCCTGCTCTCTGGATCGCTGGCGGGAGCTGCGGCCAATCGGGCGGCGATCGAGCGCCTGTTGGGCGTGGCCGAGCAGCCGACGCAGGTGCAGCCGAGGCCCGTAGCGATCCCCGCTCTCCGAGCGACGCCAACGCCCGAGACGGAAGCACCCCCAGTGGACGCGTCGCCCGCGCTCGAGCCCGCGCCGACGACGAAGGTCGCGCGGCGTGCCACGGAGCCCCAAGTCAAAGCCGCCGGCTCGTCGGCAACCGAGCTCTTCCGCGAGGCCAACGCGCTGCGCAGCCAAGGCCAGAGCGCCGAGGCACAGAAGCGCTATGGGCAGCTGCAAGCACAGTTCCCGGGCGCGCCCGAGGCTCGGGTGTCCTTGGTGTCGCTGGGGCGGCTCGAGCTTGCCTCGAAGCCGGCGGAGGCGCTGCGCCACTTCAATGCCTACCTGACGCAAGCCGGTAACCAGACCCTGGCGGAGGAAGCTTTGTTTGGCCGGGCGAGCGCGCTCGGACGCCTGGGTCGGGGCGCGGCGGAACGTGCCGCTTGGCGGGAGCTTTTGGCGCGCTTCCCCGCTTCGGTTTACGCCGAGCATGCAACGACGCGACTCTCCGATTCACCGTGAAGTTCTGGCACGTCCTGCTGGCCTTCCTCCTGCTCCTGTCGGCGCTGGCAAAGGCAGAACCCTCGGCGCCTGCTTATCGGGTAGTGGTCACCGCCGCCGGCGCAAGAGAGCCGACCTCTGCGCTCGAAGCCCGCACGCGGGCGCTCTTGCGCGACTATCCCGTAGAGCTCGAGTGGTCCCTCGCCGCGCATTTTCACCCGCGCGACGTGTTCGAGCCGACTCCGCAGACGCCCCCTAGCGAGGCGCCCACGCTTGCGCGCATTTGGCTCGACGCGCGCGAGACCACGCGGGCCGTGCTCTATCTCGTCGACGATGCCCACGAGCGCTTCTTGGTGCGCGTCGTGCCGCTCGAAGCCGGCTACGACGAAGTCGCCTGCGAGTCAGTGGGCACCATCATCCAAACGTCGGTGGAAGCACTCCTGGCCGGAGCAACGCTCGGCGTCAGTCGGCAAGCTGCCGAAGAGCAAGTCGCCGACCTCGAGGGGGCCGCGCCGGCGAAAGCCGCACCCGAGAAGCCCGTGGGCGCGGAGCCCAGCGTCCGCCCTGCTATCGACAGCGCTGCACCCGATCCGTACAGGGTCGCGCTCGACGTCTCCTATCGCGGCCAGCTCTTGAGCGCTGGGCCCGAGATCCTGCACGGACCAGAACTCGGCCTCAGCCTCTTTCGTAGGGCCGCACGCTTCGGGGGCCTGGGCTTCTTGAGCATTGGCTACCGAGCGCCGCTGCACTGGGACGAGGACGGCGTCGGCGCCACGTTCCAAGGGCTGGGTGGGCGCGCTGGCATTGGCCCGCGCTGGGCGGTGGCGCAGCGACTGAGTCTTTCGCTGCTCGGCACCGTTGGCGTCGATGGGCTGCTCGTACAGCCGGTGGTGAGCGAGCCGGGTGCCGCAGCACGCCGCGCGTTCTGGATCGCCACGGCAACCCTGGGCCTCGGCCTCGAGGCAGAGCTGGGTCTGTCACGCAGGGTGTCCTTGTGGCTGGCCCCTGGCGCCGAGGTGGATCTGTCGGGCCACCATTTCGACGTGCTCGAGGGCGGCCAGCCGGTGCCGGTACTCGAGGCCTGGACGGTGCAACCGGTCCTGCGCCTCGGCCTACGCTTTCGCCCCTAACAGGTGCGAAGTCAGCCCCCCACCCACCAAGAGCAGAATTCGCACTCCCTTCATGACCCATTTCCCCCGCGGCCATCACAAGAACAGGGAGGGAACCATGCGAGCACTCTGGCTACTGGGCGCTCTGAGCGCCGCTCTGTACTTTTTTGGCTGTTCGACCTCGAACGTCATCGCCGAGCAGGATGGCGACGCCGGCTCTGGGAGCGACGGGCCGGACGGCACGGGCACCGGCGGCACCGGGCCGGACAATCTGCCCGATGAGCCAGCGTGCGAGCCGAGCAGTGATCGAGAGGAAGACTGCGAGGGCGGCAGCGATGAGGACTGCGACGGCTTCACCGATTGTCGCGACAGCGAGTGCGACGGAGAGAGCTGCAGTGCCGACTCGGCCTTCAGCTGCATTGCCGGCGCCTGCCTCGGTGCGGCTCCGGCCCTACCGGAGCTGCCCACGATCCAGAACGTGCGGGTCAGCATGAATGCCGACACCGCGCGCATCGAGTTCGAACCGATCCCAGGCGCTCGCGACTACCGCATCTATCCCCTGCCTGCCGATGACGACATCTTGGTCGGCGAGCAGGGCGAGCTCGTGATTCGGGACGCCATTTACCGCTGCTCCGGTGATCGACCCTTCACACGCCGTGTGGACGATCCTGCTGGATTCTACGATGCTTCCCTGACCGCCGACGTGCACGGCTACGTCCGCGGTGAGGACGAAGCGATCCTCGGCTACGCCTACCTCACGCCAGGGCCCGATCGCGAGCCCGTGTACCGCCTGGCCGATCCAACCGGCAAGGGCGGCTTCGCTTGGGACTACATCCAACCTCCCGGCAGCGAGTACAACAGCGCCGACTACGTCGTGGGTGAAGAAGCACGCGACGCGCGCATCGCAGAGGGCTACCGCGACGATGGCATCGCGTTCTATGCACCGACGGACGGCACGCAGCCCATTTATCGTCGGCAATATCCGCCAGCCGAAGCGGGCGGACCGAGCAGCGTGATCTACTACACCGACGGCCCCGAGTACGATTCGCACGAGCCGGGGGAAGACGAAGAGCCGGAGGAGGTCCTCGACGTGGCCGAGCGCTTCCGGCTGCTCGAAACGGAGGACGACGGCGCGGTCCCCATTTACCGGGTGTTTTACCTGGCCGACAACGCCTTCGACGTGCTTGCCGCGGGTGACGCGCGCTACGAGCGCGCGCTCGAGCAAGGCAACACGCCGCTCTGGTCTCTGACCTGGCCGGGCCTCGCCGGCCCGACGACCCTGGTGATCGAAGCGCTCGATCAGGGTTGCCCCTTCCCCGGCGGCTACATCTCGTACTCGGACGCTCCGGGCAATCCCGACGAGGACGGCAGCTACCCGTCGATCACGCTGGACGAAGCGCGCCTGGAAAGCGGCGAGGTGTTCATCAACGGCCAGCACGATGGAGAAAATCGCCCGCGTCCCGTGGCGCGCGCCCTGGTGGACGTCACGCCCGAACCGGACCCAGAGATGGACTACTACGAGGGCTTCGACCCGGACGCCGAGTGGGCGCCGTTCGATCAGGTCGACACCTTCAACAATGGCATTTTTCTGCGCAAAAACGCCGACTGGGTGGTCGAATACTCCGGCTGTCACGAAGGGAACACGATCGGACCGGTGCTGGGGCAATTGGTGTTCGGCGGCGGCGACTACGGCTCCAGTTGCAACATGAGCATCGTGCCCCGGGGCATCGAGCCCGAGATCAAGACCGATTCGTACTTGCACGTGCGCACGACGACGGAGATCCCCTCGACGCATCGGCGCTATCCGCAGATCATGCTCACCACGGCCAAGCTGGCCAACGTCGGCGACTTGAACGAAAATGACGTGCCGGTGCGGCATCGCTTGGGTCCACTCCCCTTCGAAGAGACCTACGTGCCGCACAGCGGCAGCGAGCAGACCATCATCGTGCAGCCGTTTGCGTCGACTCACGAGCTGCAAATCCAATTCTGCGATGGGCGCGGCTGGGGCGTCAGTGCTCAGTGCCCGCGCGCCAACGTCTATGGCTTCTTTGCTGGCAGCTACGAAGAGGAATCCAGCGAGCCTTGGCGACCTGTCCCCGTCTTGGGTGAGCTGGCAGGCCATGACCGTCCGGTGCGCTTCGATGTCTATGTCTCCACCGCGCGCGTCTACGTCACGCTCGACGGCAAGCCCGCTGGCTGCGCCATCCTGCCCGAAGGCCGCCTGGGCGCAGGTCCCGTTACGCCCATCTTCGGCTCCGTCATCTATCACGGCGGCATCGACGAGGCGGTGACGGCGGAGACTTCACCCCACCAGTATCTCCGCCAGTACAGCTTGGTTCACTACGACCGCAAGATCGACGACCTCGGCATCGACCTCGAATCGGACGCGCCGCCTTGGGACGAGTCGGTGCTGCCGTGTGGATCGCGGTGGTACGGTGCCGAAGAGTAAGCTGCTCCTCGCGCGCGCAGTCGTGCTCTCGGGCTGTGTTGTTCTCTCGGGCTGCAGTCCAGCCGCGCCGGGCTCGGGCGTGGACGTTGGGGGCGCCGGTGGCGAGGCGTCCGCCGACCTCAGCTCGAGCACGATGAACGCGCTGCGCGCGCTGCGCTACGACGCGGGCCCTCCGCCGCCCGACCCCAGTAATGCGGTCGCGGACGACGCAGGGGCTCAACTGCTCGGGCGACGCCTGTTCTTCGACCCATCGCTGTCGGGACGCCTGCTCGAAGGGGACCACGACGGCGGCGGCGGAACGCTGGGGCTCAAGGGGGAGACCGGCAAGATCAGCTGCGCCAGCTGCCACGTGCCCCACGCCCACTTCGTCGACGTGCGCAGCCCGCACCGTCAGATCTCGCTCGGCGCGCTGTGGACCCGGCGGCGCACGCCGACTTTGCTCGAGGTGGCTTTTGCGCCGCTCTACAACTGGGACGGGCGGCGCGACTCCATCTGGGGGCAAGCCCTCGGCGTCATCGAGAGTGAGCGCGAGTTCAACTCGAGTCGCTTGTTCGTGGCGGAGCGCGTGGTCGAAAGCTACGGCCCAGAGTACCGAGCGCTGTTCGGTGAGCCGCCCGAGCTCGGCGATGCCCAGCAGTACCCAGCGCTCGAAGCGGAGCAGAACGGCTGCAGCGAGCTACTCAACCAGGACGGTGTCTACTACGACTGCGTCGGCCGCCCAGGGGACGACGGCCCCTACGACGGCCTGAGCAGCGAGCAGCAACAGGCGGTGACCGAGGTGGCGGTCAACGCGACCAAGGCGATCGCAGCCTACGTCCGCCAGCTGCGCTGCGGCAGCGGCCGCTTCGACGCCTGGCTGGATGGAGACGAGGCGGCAATGTCCGCAAGCGAGGTCCGAGGTGCCGCGCTGTTCGTTGGCAAAGGTCGATGTATCGACTGCCACTCGGGCCCGAACCTGACGGACGGCGCGTTTCACAACGTAGGCTTGCGGCCGGCCGTGGTGGCCGTAGCCTTCACCGATACGGGCGATCGAGGGGCCGCCGCCGGCCTCGCTGAGCTCGCCAGCGATCCGCTGAGCACCTCGGGCACATTCAGCGATGGCGATCGGGGGGTGATTCCGGAGGACGTCGACCCAGCGATGGAGGGCGCGTTCCGCACGCCAACCCTGCGCTGCATCGCCGAGCAGCCAAGCTTCCTGCACACGGGCCAGCTCACCTCGCTCGCCAGCGTGGTGTCGTTCTTTTCACGCGGGGGAGACGGCCCGGGCGGCTACCCGGGCGAAAATGAGCTCGAAGAGCTCGATCTCAGCGCCGAGGAGCAAGCCGACCTCGCGGCGTTCCTGGGTGCACTGATGGGACCAGGGCCGGCAGGTGCCCTGCTGTCCCCTCCCGGCGACGCGCCCGAGTAGGGCGACATGCCGAGAGCGGGCGGACCGAGGGGCCGGCTGGCTCAGGCGTCGGGATGATTGCGCAGGAAGGTCGCCAGCTCGAAGAACCGAGCATCGAGGAAAGCCCGCACCTCGCCGCGGACGCCTTCCTGGTCCAGAGCAAAGCTCATGCTGCGGATCCAAGCGTCGCGTTGGGCGGAATCGATGGCCACCCGCGCGTGCCGCATGCGCAAACGCGGATGCCCTTCCCGCGGCGAGTAGTTGGCAGGTCCGCCCAGCCACTCGATGAGGAAGCGCGTGAAGCGCTCCTGGGTGCGCTCGCTGATCCGTCCATCTGGGTCGAGCTCGTGCACCTGCGCCAGCGCGGGTTCCGCCTCAGCCATGCGCGCGTAGAAGGCCCGAACGATACGAACCACCAGGTCTTGTCCCCCGCCCAGTAGCTCGAAGGGAGTTTCGAGTTTCGGCTCCGTCATGAGAGCTGGCTCATACAGCGAAGTTTGCTCGTAGGGGAGCCCGGCCGCGGCGCTCTGCTAGCCTGCCGCCCGGAGCCGAGGAGGGCACACTCGCTCCAGGAGGACGGGTCAATTGTACGTGGTCATCTTTCGCGCTCGCATCAAGCTGCTCGACGCCGAGTACGAACGAACGGGCGAACGCATGCACCAACTCGCCTTCGAAGAGTTCGGTTGCCTGGACTTCCACTCCGTCGCCAGTGAAACGGAGGAGATCACTCTCTCCTACTGGCGCGACCGCGAGAGCATCGCCGCGTGGAAGGCGCATCCCGAGCACGTGCTGGCCCAAGCGCGTGGCCGTGAGCGCTGGTACCAGGCGTACACGATCGACATCGCCGAGGTGGCGCGTCAGTACCAGTTCGAGACCCTGCCCGGGCCGCCCAGCGAGCCGTAGCGCGCGCCACAAAAGCAAAGTGTCCAGAGAGGCAAGCCTCCCTGGACACCGTGCAGGTCCGAGCGATCGCTCCCGCTCAGAGCGCGGGGACTGCGAACGTGGCCAGCTCGAGCGCTTGCTCGGGGAACCACACGCCAGCGGCAGGATCCATCATGCCGCGCACTGGGTCCGGCGAACCGGCAGGCTCCCAGCGGTTGCACGAACCATCCGATTCACCCGGCGTCTTGATCCAGAGGTAAGCATCGACCAGGTCGACACCGGCATCGGTCGTGGGGCGCAGACCCAAGCCGCGGTCCGGAGGATTGCACCAGTCCTGCGCGTCGCCGGCCGGATGATCCGCTGGGGGCGTCCAGGGGCCAACGCCGTTGCGGCTGGTGTCCAGGACGAAGGGCAGGTCCACGACGATCGGGGCTGCCGTGTAGTTCGTCAGGTGACCGGCGTACTCGGCGTCGACCGCCGCCACGTGCTCGGGGGTGTAGTTGAGGACGTAGGCGCCCGTTGCGTCCGGAGCGTACTGCCCGGGGCACCACAGCGGATCCCACCAGGAAACGCCGCCTGCCAGATCGAGGCACGACGACACCCAGCGGCCGTAGATGAGCGACTCCTCCGTCGAGCGGTAGTTGGAGGCGTTGTAGAAAACGCCGGTGGCGCGATCGACACCCGCCTGCTTGAGACGGCTGGCAATCTCACCCACGCCGATCCAGGCGGAGTGCGTTCCGTCCAG
>Ga0247798_1000042_pt1 | contig 14157 bp, 9 predicted proteins | sample UWRJS197509C6_FD_179929 | JGI IMG/M metagenome (GOLD analysis project Ga0247798, IMG submission 179929) | Soil microbial communities from Arlington Agricultural Research Station in Wisconsin, United States - UWRJ-S197-509C-6 | ecosystem: Environmental > Terrestrial > Soil > Agricultural land... | reverse complement strand
TGTCAGCTCAGCTTCACAGCTTTGACTGATTTGCCGGCTGAAGGGGTAACGCTGACTCAAGGTGCGGTGACAGCGACCATCAAACGAACACTGGTGATATCCGGTGATATCAGCGACGATACTGCTGCTGGTTATTTTGTGTTGAGCAACGTTGTTGGTGGCAGTTTCATTGCCGGGCCGGCCACTTTCCCGGGTGGGACAGCCACCCTCAGCGGCGCGCAGACCGCCATCACGTTGTTACCCGGTGGCAAATACGATTTCACCTTGGGTAACTTCTCAGCCTATGCGGCAAGTCGTCGCATCTACGGTGCTGATGGGGTGAATGACGGGTTCGAATTTGATGGTACAACCTACGTGCCGATCCCTGTTCCCGGGATAGCTATCAAGCCGAATTTTGTTGAAGTCCATGCCAACCACCTTTTCTTTGCTATCGGTAGTTCGCTGATTCATTCGGCTTTAGGCAACCCTTATAATTTCGAAGTAATCAACGGGGCTGGTGAAATCGGCACCGGCGGTTACATCACGGGGATGTTGATCCAGCCGGGTAACCAAGGCACGCAGGCTTTGATGGTCTTCGCTCGCAATTCGACTTGGACCCTGTACGGCACCTCAGCTCAGGATTGGAACTTCGTCAATTTCAATGTGGGCATTGGTGGTTGGGAATACACCGCACAGAATCTCTTCGATGCCTTTGCCTTGGACGATCGCGGTGTGACGATGATGTCGCAGACGCTGAAGTACGGCAACTTCGAAGCGGCTACATTGACCCACAATATCCGCCCGTTCATTGAGAGTCAGCGCGGCCTTGCGACCTATTCAGGGCTCAATCGTGAGAACTCTCAGTACAGGGTATATTTCTCCACCGGATATGGGCTCTATGTCACCACAACGCCGGGTGGGTTGATTGGCCACGGCGTTGTGTTATTCCCGAACGTACCGCTTGTTTATTGGGATGGTGAATATAGCACCGGTGAGACCGTTGCTCTGTTCGGCGACAAGGATGGGTTTGTCTATCGCAATGATGTTGGGACCAGCTTTGATGGCAAGAAGATTGGCGCTTACCTGAACACCAACATCAACACCGCGAAGAGCCCGCGTTTGCGCAAGCGTTTCCGCCGTTGCGTCCTTGAGTTGCAAGGTCTGTCCTACGTTGAGTTGCAGGTGGGTTACGCGTTCGAATGGGCCAGCGAGAAGATTCTGCCACACGTATTCGAACCGGGGGACATGAGTTTTGCCGGCCTCGAATTCTGGGATCAATTTGTTTGGGACGCCTTCTATTGGGATGGGCGAACCAATGATGTGGTGTCGGTTGAATTGAATGGCACCGGTGAGAACATGCAGATGATGATCATCTCGGATAACGACTATGTTCAGGAATTCACTCTACCGAGTGCGATATTCCATTTCACCCCAAGGCGTGGGAATCGGTGAGCAGGGTGTATAATCGTGCAACTATTGTGAGGGCTTTTTAATGGCCAACGAATACTTCCAACCCGGATCAGTGCCCGCACCGAACTCCCCGGGTGCATCTGCTGTTGTTCGAAATGAATTCGGCAACGTTGCTGCTGGCTTTGACAAGCTTCCGGCAATGGCTGGCCATGAGAATGAATTCGTGGCTGTCAATCCGACAGGCACCGCGCTGATCACTACGGGTGCAACCATCGCCGATTACGTAACTGACGATGGTGTATTCACGCTGACCAATAAGACGATAGCTTGGGACGACAATATCTTCCCGGGCTTCGGCACAGGTGCCACCAAGGATGCAGGTCTGCTTGCTGATAACGTCCTGTTGTTGGCTGAGGACAATAAGCTTCCGGTGATAGATGGTTCAAACCTGACTGGTTTGAACACCGGGATGATCACCGGCATTGTGCCGATTTCAAAGGGTGGTACAGGGGCCACTGATGTGCCGACAGCGCAGATCGCTCTTGGCATTAACCTGAAGGCTCCGATCTTCAACCCGGTCTTCACGGGTGCGCCAAGCGCTCCAACACCGCCGACTAATGATTCTTCCACCCGATTGGCCACAACCTTCTTTGTGACCAACACCTTGGCTGCCATCGGTTCCATGACGCCGGGTGACGATGACCCGCTCATGGATGGGGTTGCTGCGCCCGGTGTTGATCCAACGAAGGCTTCCCGGCAGGACCACGTGCATCCATCGGACACGAGCCGTGCGCCGGCCAGCGCGGGCACTGCGGCAGGCACCAGCTTTGTTCCGGCAGGTGATGTTGGGGCAACCGATGTTCAAGCTGCAATTGAGGAACTTGATACCGAGAAAGCGCCGCTCGATTCCCCTATCTTCACCGGTGTTCCTGAAGCCCCGACTGTCTTGGACAACAGTGATTCGACCGACAAGATCGCTACAACCGCTTGGGTACAGACCCGGTTGGTGCAACTGCCAGTTGGTGTGCAGGTATCCGATAGCCCGCCTGAAAATCTTAATGCCACACCTGAAGCCGGTGTCGGCGTTGAAGCTTCGCGCTGGGATCACCAACACCAGTTCCCGATAGCTGGTGAGATTCCATTCACACCGAGTGGTGGGATTGTGGCAGATGATGTACAGGAAGCTATTCAGGAAGTGGCTGCCAAGGGTGGTCAGATGTATGGCACCGCTGCCAATAAAGCTATCTACTTCAACAACCAGTTCATCAACGAGAATCTGACAGTGCTAGCTGGTAGCAACGGTGGCACTTTCGGGCCGATAACCGTGAATAACGGATTTACTGTAACTGTCGAGAACGGCAGTGTCTGGAGTGTGGTATGACTACTCAAATATCAGGAGATACTGGTGTCTCTCAATGTCAGCCGAATAGTGTGAGTCAGGGTGACTTAATCGCCAGTGATTTCTCAGGAACATACACGCCGACGCTGACGGGTATTGCAAACACTACCGTATTTTCTGTTGTAGGTCCGTTTCAGTACATGCGAGTTGGAAACGTGGTTACAGTGAGTGGTGCGGTAAATGTGACTGCTACTGCCCCGGGTATCTTTAATCTGCAAATAACACTTCCGATTGCAAGTAATCTTCCAGACAGTTATACCTGCTGCGGAGCGGGTGGGTCGATAAACTCGGCTGAGAATATTAATGGAGTAGCCGTTATAGGGGACGGGGCTACAAATACCGCAAGGATGCTGCACTTCGCTGCTGGTACAGCCAGTAATCAGTATTCCTTGACATTCACCTATTTAGTCACTCCATGAGGGCCGCATAATGTCTCTTGTCAAATCAATCCGTAAGCAGCTCGGCCTCTCAGTCACCCCTGATAACAACTTCACCTTTGATGCGAGTGCTGATAATGGCACGATGAAGCTGGCGAGAGGGAATGCCGGGGCAACGACTCAAGATATTCTGACTGTGGATGCGGCGGGGACCATAACCCTAAGAGCATTAGCTGTACCGAATTTCGCTGATGATGCTGCCGCAGCCGCAGGTGGAATTCCAATTGGCGGGTTATACCGTACAGGAACTGTTGTGAAAGTGAGGGCCACATAAATGACGATCTCTCTCAAAGCAGACGCATCCGGCACCTTCGGCTCGATTCAGGTGGGCGGGGTTGATAAGGTCGGTATTGGCCCAACTGGGCTATTTAATGCTGTTCCTATTGCCAGTTATGCTAATGATGCCGCCGCGGCGGCCGCTGGAGTCCTTGTCGGGGGGCTGTACCACACGACCGGAACTGTAAAAGTCAGGCTAGTGTGAAATACCTCCTGATTATCTGCCTCACAGGCTATGCCAATCTGACGGAGCACACCATCACCAGTCTTCAGCACTTCGGGTTCAGGTGATGAAGTGGTAGAGTATCAAGTGTCGCCGCAATAAAAATAGAAGGAGCAAGTCATGCCAATCGCAACCCCCGTTATGGAAGATGCCTACGCGCAGAATGTCAATCCAGCTCAGGTGGGTTCGGCCACGCTCGGTACGGCAACAACTTCTGCTCAACAACTTGCCGGGATTCTGAACAAGGGCGGCCCCTTGATGCAGCAATCAGCAACTATGGGTAACTCCCAAGCAGCCAGTCGAGGGCTGTTGAATTCCAGCATGGGCATTCAGGCTGCCCAAAGCGCAATGATTGGTGCGGCCGCGCCTATTGCCCAGACCGATGCAAGTCAGCTCAACAACATGAGCCAGTTCAATGCTGGCGCTCAGAATCAGGAAAAGCAATTCAACGCCAGCAATCAGCAGCAGGCTAACCTAGCCAATCAACAAGCCAACAACGCGATGAACCAGTGGAACGCCGGTCAGCAGAATCAGGCAACCTTGCAGGCGATGGACACTAATAGCCGTGAGAGCTTGGCCAACATCGAGGCGAACTACAAACAATTGATGCAAGTCAATTCCAGCGCTGAGAGCATGTACAACCAAGTGCTGAAGAACGTTGCTGATATTCAGGGCAACAAGGATATCACCGACAAGCAGACGGCCATCAACAGTCAGTTGAGTTGGCTGCGCAGCGGAATGCAGATGGTCCAGAACCTCAACGGAATTTCTGGCCTCATTACCTTTTGATAACAGGGTTTGACACATTCTAACTTTAGCGGACTCCTGACTTCCTAATGTTCATCCCTTCAGACATTCGCTGCTACAACGCTCGCGCGCAACGCTACACCGGTCCCCGCGGGCCTTGGCTCGAACATCTGGTCGAGGATGAGGGGATGACCTACGAAGAGGCGATGGAAACACTGAGCCATTGGCAGTGCATCCCGTTCATTGATGAAAAGCACGGGCACATGGCCACGTTGATTAAGCAAAATCGGGAAGTGCATTTCGCAATCTATCGTCGCTTCCGTCACAGATCACATGTGAATGTGGGTCGTATCAAATCCTTCCTGCAACCTTTGCTCGATGAGAACATTTTCCTCGTGACCAAGGTGGGCAAGGAAGAGAGTTGCCGCTTTATTGAGCACTTGGGTTTTCAGGAACTCGGAACTACAATGGACGGCGAGATTCGCACCTACATTTTGAATGAAATAAAGTACCCGAGGGCCGCATCATGCAAATGAAGAATACCTTTGAAATGGCGCGCTATGGTGCTGAATTGAAGCTGCGCCTACATGACATGCCAGTCGGTGATCCGATGTCGGGGGCTGCCTACGGTGAGCAACTGAAGAGCAAGGGTGTTGGAATGCTCATCGGCATTGTCGCCTCAGTGGTCACCATGGGTGCTGCCGCGCCCTTGCTGGCGGTTGGTGCGTCCTTGGCTTCTCAAATTGCCGGCGGTGTAATGATGGCCGGCGGTGTGCTTAGCGGTGTCGGTGCTGTCACCGGCAACAAGAAGCTGGCCAAGATTGGCGGCGTGCTTTCATTGGCCGGTGGTATTGGTAGCCTTGCAATCGGTGCGACAGGTGGGGCTAGTGGGACGCTTGGTCAATCACTAGGTAAAGGCTCAGATGCTGTTGCAAGCATGTCCAGCAGCTTCATGGATTCGGCCAGTGGTATGAGCGGTGGCCTGCTCTATGGTGATCGTGCTGCCGGTGCTGCCGGCGCTGGTGCAGCTAAATCAGGTACTGAAGCCGGTAACCTCCCTCTGTCTGAAAATATCAACCCCGCTGCCGGCGAACAGACTCTGGCCGGCACAACAACCACCGGTGATCCAAGTGCTGTTAAGGCTCCGGTAGCAGGTGAGCTAAAATTAGCCGGCACTGATGCAGCGGTTGATCAAAGCACCAAGCTTGGTGCAGCTGGCCCAACTGGCGTACCACTGGAAGGCACCGCTGCTCAACCTGTCACGGCCCCGGCTGCCCCGGGGGATGGGTTGAAGTTCAGTGCCAATGATCCGAACGCAAGTGCGATTTCAGAAGCGATGAAGGGTGGTGTTCCTTCACCCGAAACATCGCCCACAACTCCACCCGGTAAAGAGGACAAACTCTGGATGGGCATGGACAAGACCGAACTGTTCAAGACCGGCACTGGTTTTCTTGAGAAAGCAGCTGGCGGTTATTTGAACAAAGACGCTGAAGCGGCCAAGACAGATCAAGCTCAAGCTCAAACAGATTATTACAACGCAAATACTGAGATCAAGAAAGCTGAGCTTGGCAACATGGCTGGTCAGGTGGTTGTGCTTTCCGAAGATGATGTCGATCTTCAGGCCAAAATAGCAGCTGCTGAAGCGGCCGGTAAGAAGGTCTCCATCATCCCGGGTATCGGCAAAGGGGGTGTCAAGGCAGTCAATACCCCGCTCATGCAAGCCCAGCAAATTAGCGCTCAAACCCCCGTTCGTCAGGGTGTGTTTAACAGAGCCACCGCATAATTCAGGAGCAGGACATGGACCCCACCCAAATGCAACAAGCGCCCGCACCACAAGCTCAAGGCGGTGGTCAAGCACCCGCCCCCAGCGCGCTCCCCGCGCCGAACCCGGAGATCATGAGCCCGCTCGTTCAAGCCCACGCTGATGAGTTGGCTCAGATGACCAATAACATGACCGGCAAGATGGGCGATGCTTACGATCGCGTGGTCACGGCCGGCATGAAGATGTTGTACAGCAAAGACAACGCCCAGATGATGCAGGAGTTGATCGGCAACGAAGAGATTCCTGTTGAGAATAAGCTCGGTGAAGGTATTGCCAACCTGATGGTCATGATGGACAACACGGGCAATGGCACCATCCCCAAGGAAGTTCTGGTGCCGGCCGGTATCACCTTGATGTTCGAGGCGGCTGACTACCTCTACGAGATTGGTATCGAAGTCACTGAAGATGACTTCGGCAAAGCGCTTGAGTTGTTGATCAAGGGTATCTTCGTCGGCTACGGTATTGACCCGGCCAAGGTTGATCAGGTGATTGAGGCGATGGGCAAGAAGCTCGGCTTCAAGGAAGATGAAGAGTCTGTCACTGGTGAGCCACCTGAAGGTGAGTCCGGTATCACGCCGATGGATGAGGAAGCCGCCATGCAACAGGGCTTCAAGGAAGAGCGCGCCAAGCAATTGGGTATTCAATAAGGAGTAGGGTCATGGGTTTTTCTCTCGGTCGGGCTTTGGCAGCAGGTATCGCAGGTGGGGCACACGCCGCTGGCGAGGTCTATGATGCTCAGCTCAAAGAGGCTGTAGCTGACCGCACTCGCATCTCTGAAGAGGAAAGCAAGTTTCGTCAGCTTGATCACGCCGATGAATTGTTGGCTGCCCGTGAAGCTCGTATTGATGAGATGAAAGCAGTACGTGCTGAAAAAGAACAAGGGAAATTATCAATTCAATTAAAAGAAGTGCGTGATGCTACTCGCGCTTTAGGTAAAGACCCGGATACCTACGAAGGTATGAAGGTCGCGGCCGGCTTGGCTGATGAAAAAGGCTACACTTCGATTGCCGATAAGTGGCGTTTGCGTTTAGAGAACGAGCGCTCACACATGGCCAATGAAGCTAATCGCAAAGAGTCTGCTGCTTTTAGAAGTGAAGCTGCCCGTGCTCGTCGTGAAGATAAGATGGGTGAAGAGGAAAAAGCTGCGATGGGTAGTGTGCTTCGCATTGCTGATCGCCTGACCATCCCGGGAGCTCGTGATGAAAACGGTAAAGTTATCGGTGATAAAGACCCCTCAGCTGCAAATGCAGCTGCCGCTTGGGCTGAATCCGAGCGTGATAAAAAGCGTAGTTGGAAATCAATCAAGTCTGATCTTGTGCAGATCACTGATGGTTTTTTTAAACAACCTGAGTCAGCTAAAAAGTTAGACCCGGCAACTCGATTTAACGCTGCCTTAAAGTTTTATCAGATGTCTGACGAAGATCGTAAAAAGCTCAGTGCTGGTGGTGGTGCTAGTGGTGGTGCAGCGGCCAAGAAGGTTGAGACTGAATACGAATCTCGCCAACCGGGCGGTAGTAAATACATACCCGGAATACTTAATACTCCTTCAAGAACGGGCAATCAGGGTGATCAAACTCTCGATCAACCACGTGATGTGGAATGGGGTGATTAATGTTGGTTCTATAAGAACCGCGATGGTATGATCACCGGCAACATTAAAGAGGTGGATCATGTCAATTTACGATGACCCCGCGTACTCAGAGTTTTTGAAGGGATTCAACCCACCACCCACCTCTGACGAACCGAAGAAAGCGCCCAAGGGTTCGTATGGCGGTGATTTGGTTGCCAGCTTCGGCTCAGGTGCTGGCAATTTAGTTCAAGGGGTTGGTACATTCTTTGGTGGTAGTGACAGCGCTGTTGCTGATATCGGTGCGACTGCTCAGGAATATTGGAACGAGCGCAAGTCAGAAAAGCTAAGGGCCAAAGAGGCTGAGCTTGGCCGCAAGATGCGGGACAAGGATACCGGTATCCTTGAAACCATTGGTAGTGTTATTGCTGACCCTTATCTTGCTTCCAGTATGTTGGCGGGTTCTGCTCCGACAATGGCGGTCGGTATGGGTGCCGGTGGTCTGGTTGCCCGTGGCATGGCAAGTGCCGGCCTCATGGTTGGGGAAAGTGGCGCTCTCACTTCTTTAGGGGCTCGCACCGCGGGCGGTATTGGTGAAGGTCTGACGATTGCCCCTGATGCCTATACGAGCACACAGGGTTCCGGTGCTGCCGCTGCTGGAGGCCTTGCGCTTGGTGTCGTTACCAACCTTGTCACCCCGGGTAATTTGGCCAGCTCAGCCGCGCGCAAGATGGGTGGCGGTGTTGTTGATGATACCGTTGCTAACGCCTTCAACCGAACCGTTGCGCGCCGGGCTGGTACAGCAATGCTTGCTGAGGGTGCTCAGGAGTTTGGTCAAGAAGGCGGACAGGCTGCGATTGAACAGCTCGGTCGTGGTGAGGCTCTTGATCTTCAGTCGATCGCTAAACAAGGTGGTGTTGGTGCTGTTCTCGGTGCTGTCATGGGGGGCGGCTTGCACCCTGTTGTTGGGGAAGGTGCGCCAAGATATCAAACGGTCGAAGAGCGCGATGCAGCTGTGCGCGCCAAGGCTGAAGCTGATGCACTGGATGACAATATCACCGCAGCACAAGCTGCTTCCGATGCAGTGCCGACTGACCCTGTTGCCAAGGCCAAGCTTGAAGCCTTGCAGGCAAGTAAGAATGTCAATCTAACATCTGAGATTGCTAGGGTAAATCCAAACGAACAGACGGCCAAACAACATGAGTTGGCCAAGGATCAACTTGCCGTAGCCACTGCCACGCTGGCAGCTGCGGAAGACCCGACCAATCGAGAGGCTTTCGATACCGCTGAAACCATGCGGGCTGAACTTGCTTTGAAAATCGCAGGGCCGCAAGGTGTCAAACAGGCTGCCGATGTTGCACTCCAAGCTGGTTTGGGATCGATCGCAGCTGCACCTGATTTTAAGAATGCGATTGCCGCATTCGGTGCAACAGATCAGGCAAGTAGCACCTTGCGTATCACCGTGCCTGCCATTCAGAACACCCGTGCCGGTGTGCAGCAAGGCGCTCAGGATGCGGTGATTGAAGCTGCTCAGGGTGAGGCTGATCGCGTTGATGGTGTGAATAGTTTGGCTCGGGCTGAAATCGAGACTGAACACCAAGCCACTTTGCGCAAGGAGCGTGAGGCCAAGGCTGCGCACCAGACCGCTCAGGCAGCGTTGAAGGTTGATCAGGAACGCCAGAAGCTCGGGTTCCCGCCGCTCAACGTGGAAGTGCCGACTGCCACAGGTGTCCCTGTTGAAACTACCGCTGGCCCGCAAGCGCCTCAATACACCGTAGCGATGTCATCCGATGGCAACACTGCTCATGTCTTTGACAATACTGGGCAGATTGTTGATAGCTACACCGGGAAAAATGCAAAGCATGATGCCAGCTTGACGGCAGGATTGTGGAATTCTGCTGAAGAGATCACTGCCACGGAAGTTGCTGAGCCCACCGTCACGGAAGTTGCTGAGCCCACTGCTTTCAACACCGCACCACAAAGTCATTACACAATATCAGCATCTCCTGATGAACAGATTGTTGATGTGGTTGATTCGGACGGTGAAATCTTTGACACCTACCGTGGTAATGGGGCGATGCAGGATGCTCGACGCACGGCCGACCATCTGAACAGACGTGAGGTTGGCCAACCAACTCCGACAAACCGTGATGCGGCTTTGGCTCAGGGAGATTCGATTGATCAGATTTCCTATCCGGCGATTGATCAGATTTCCTATCCGGCAACCGCCCAGCGCACTACATCCACGCTGGCTGAGGCGACGACACGCTTCCGTGAGATCGCTCGCCAGAACGGTCAATCTGCGAGCAACACTGACTCCGCTATTCGTGGTTTAAATATCGTTGCCAATAGTGGCACTCAGGTGGCTGAGAAAGCTATTCAAAATTACGAGGACGACAACAACCACAGTTCGGCTGAACTGCTGCGTGCCATGTTGGATGAGCGTGACACAGCGCACGCTGAGGCCAGCCCTCTTGTGCAGGCTGCGGCTGACATGCTGGCTGACGGATATTCACAAGTGGCTGTTGATGAAGTTGTGAATAGCACAGACGCCCAGTTGCAAAATACAATGAATGACATTGGCGCTAAGCGTACCAAGCGCACTTTGGCTTTTGAAATTCTTGCAGATCGCAGTTTTGATACGGGCATGTCACGCCGGCAATTTGACGCTCGTGAAGATGCGTTAAACAGGGAGTTGGCAATTGCTGCACCACTGTTCAATAGAACTGAGCAAGAAATTGCAACTAACCTTGACAGTCGCCCGCTTCCGTATCTTGTTGAGCTGGCCAACGGTACGACAAGACCGGCTGATCACCCCAATGTTCAAGCAAGCTTGGCTCGTATGGGTGTTGCTTATAAAACAAATTCTCACATGGGGAATGTGGATAATCATATCCCAGCAAGAACTGCTACCCCTACTCGCACTACCCCTACTCGCACTACCACTGCACCTGCCACTGCACCTGCACCTACCAACACGGCCGGCCAAAGACAAGTTGAGTCCGATTTTAAAACCAGAGCTGAAGCGGCTCTGGCAAATGGCGTTCTGAAAAAGCTGGGTGAGTTCTGGACCACTGTGATGGCTGGTCGCGGGCAACGTGTGTTCAACGTGAATACCAGCAGCTTGACCAACGTGGCTCGTAATTTCAGAGAATTGACCCAACCCCAACTTAATAGCTTGGTCGATATTTACAATGACGAATTGAACAGACAGGCTCAGGCTTGGGGCAAAGCGAACAATCAGCCGGTGACCTCTCTGGTGAATCCCGTTGTCTCAATTGGTAAAATCGGCTCCAGCATTGTCATTAAGGTACATAGCCTTGGGCGTAATGAGCAAAACCCGTACATGGTCCCAGCTGATGATCCAAATGTGGGTACGGCAACTGTTTCAATGAGCGACGGGCACATGACGACGGTCGATCTCGAAGCCGCCAAGGGTTCCTCCAATCTGGCTTATCGCCTTGCTGCTGAACTTGGCAACATGGCCAACGAGACCGTTCCGTCTTCAGGTAGTTTGCTGACCAACAACCGGATGCGCCGGCACATGCAGGCTGTTTATATCGACTCCCTGTTCGGGCCGGGCCGATTGTCACCGATGGGTGTTAGTGGCGAACAGACACCGCACGGTGTTCCACCCGATGTATGGAGAAATTCAAGCCGCACTGAAAAGATTGGCTTGAACATTCTGCGCGCTGCGCACCAGATTACAGAGAACCGCTCGTCATCAAAGACAATTGCCCGCTTCCTTGAAAACTTGCAGTACAACCGGCAAGGTGAAATTGTCGCGGTGACCGAACCTGTTCATCGTCGCGGCTTTCCGAAAGGAACAAAAGTCACTGATGAAATGTTGCTGGCAAAGCTTCGGGAAGCTGACCCCGACTTCAATAATGAAAACGGTACTGCCGGTGCAACAGCTCTTGGTAGAACCTACGCCGGCGGTGTTGGGCCTGATACTGCCAAGCTCGGCATCTTGACCAACACAATCTTGGCAAGAATCGAAAGCGATCCAACCAAAACCATCCCCCAATCTTGGGCAACACAAGCTAAACAGATTGGCCGTGAGATGGGTGGCTGGATGTTCTCCGAGGCTGAGCAGGAAGGCAAAGCCAAGGGTGTCACCTACGATGAAGCAGTCGATCGCGTTCGGGAGATGATTGGCAGGAACGTCGCTGGGATATTACTCGATACCGGCATGATTGACTTCGTTCAGACTGGCGAAGAACTGACCGGTGAAACCTTCTCCGACGCTAACGGTAAGGTGCAGGGTGCCACGATGCCTGATGGCAAGATCGTCTTGGTGCTCGACAATTTGAGCGCTGAGACCTTCGATGGTGTGCTGGCTCACGAGGCTATCCACTCCACCCTGAAGACGCTCATCGGCGAGGACACCTACAACGTCCTGATGTCCCGCCTCGACACGATGTTGAAAGCTGGTGGCGATAAGGCCAAGTGGGTGCAGGAAGCCCGTGCCCGCATTCCAGCCAACACTAATCCGGATGATGTGCTTGAGGAAATCGCAGGTTACGCTGTTGAGCAGAGTGTGCGTGGCGGCGTTGGCACCCGTGGTAATCCACTGATCCAGTGGGCTAAGGATTTCATGTCGGCCTTGCGTGCAGGTATCATCGCCAACAAGAATTTGCCGAAGTCCTTGCGCGAATGGGCAACCAAGAACATTCAGCCGCAAGACCTTACCCGCTTGGCCATTGCCGGCCTGAAGCGTTCGGCAGCTGGTGAGCGCGCTCAGCAAGCCCGCAGCGAAGCACCGCGCGATTACGCCCGTGAGATCGAAGCCAAGTTGGCTGAGCACCGGGCAGAAGGTACGACCGGGGATCGTCGTTCAGCGCTCAACCGTGAGATTGCTCAGCTGCGCACTGCCCAGCGAGTGCAGGGAGATACCGACTACGAGCAGTCACGTGCTCCCCGGTTGTCCGTTGCTCAGCAGCAACAGGTCGATGACACACTAAATCAGGTCAGCCCGACGCCAGCAAACGAGATTAACGTTTTGGACCGTGGCCGTAGAACTGGTGTTGGTAGAATTCTTGAGAAGTTTGGTGAGATGCTTGTGGATAGCCACATCACACTGGACCGCATCCAACGTCTTGCCAAGGTGACGCTTGAGCATACCAAACTTGACACGATGGGTGCCCTGCATCGCTTCGGTTCGCGGGTGATGGATCAGCAGAAGAAGCTTGTCAATCAGCCGATGGCCAGAATTGAAAGTATTCTGAGCAAAGAATTCAAAGCTGAAGATGCGCGCAAAGCAATTGATGATCTATTGATCGCTCGTCATGCAGCTGAATACAACGCGGCTGTCAGTGAGATCAACCCCGCCAAGTACGATGCGAACGGCAGGAGAACTGAAGGGTACGATGCTGCGAACCCGGCTTCAGGTATCACAGACGAGGAAGCAGCGGCAACGATTCAGCGCTTGACCGGCACTGATGATGCGAAGAGCAGGGCTTTGCTTGCGGCCGAAAAGGAATATCGGAAGATGATCACCGACCTTCAGGACTTCTCGGTTGAGCGTGGTCTGGTTTCGCGTGAGTTGGTCGATAACTGGAACAAGAAATATCCCAACTACACCCCCTTCCTTCGTCAGCATGACACATCGGAAGCCGGTGGTATTGGTACAATGCCGGGCTCTCAGGGCTTCTCGTTGCGCAGTGGTATCTCGCGCCAAGCAATGGGCTCTTCGCGCGATATCGTGTCGCCCACAGCAGCCACAACAGCCTTTGGTATCCGAACAGTGCGGCGCGGTGAGAGCGCCAAGGTGGCTCAGACCTTCCTTGAATTCGCCAAAAACTTTGTGCCGAATTACCTGAATAATGCGGGTGATCTGAAGCCAATGTGGGAGGTGAATCAGGTTCCGCAGGGTCGCGTGATCAAGCGGGTCAATGTCTATACCGTGACCAAAGCTGACGGCTCAACTTCAAACGAGTTTTATAATCGGGAAGACGCGCGCAATTATGCTGATGCACAGCAGCAAGAATGGGTGCGCAACAATCCGAACGAACCTGTTACCGACAGCCCTGTTGATGTTGTTCGCCCATACAATGAGGCGCAGCGCCGGGTGTTCGTGGAGCCAAAGCCAAACTACCTGAACGATCCAAATGTGATGGTCATTCCGGTAAATGGTGAAAACGCCATCATCACATTCGACAAGGAGTCTCCGGATGCGATGAGAATTCTTGAGGCCTTCAAGGGTGAGAAGGGGTCGATCGAAAAGAACGCCTTGCTGGTCATCCCCCGCATGTTCTCGCGCTGGGTCATGGCCACCAGCACAGGGTTCAACCCTGT
>Ga0247798_1000041_pt1 | contig 14370 bp, 9 predicted proteins | sample UWRJS197509C6_FD_179929 | JGI IMG/M metagenome (GOLD analysis project Ga0247798, IMG submission 179929) | Soil microbial communities from Arlington Agricultural Research Station in Wisconsin, United States - UWRJ-S197-509C-6 | ecosystem: Environmental > Terrestrial > Soil > Agricultural land... | reverse complement strand
TCCCTGCGCACCGAGCAGGCCGCGCAGCATCCACACCACGGGCTGCTGGGTGCGCAGGGACTGTCCACTGTACGCGGCGACGGCCCCGACCAGGACCAGAGCGGTGGCGAAGCGGACCGCGACGGTTTCCGCCGAGGACCAGCCGTGGTCGATGGTGAGCTTGACGAAGACGGGCTGAATACCGAGGAGCAAAAAGCCGAGGGTCATCGTGGCGATGCCGCGGGCGGTGGAGGCTGGCCCTATCACTGGGGTTCGACCAGAAGCTCGCGATACTCGTGCTCGAGCTGAGCTCCAATGCGCGACCAGGAATATTCGGCGCGCACGAGCACGCCGGCGGCCCGTCCTCGCAGCGCGAGTTCCTCGTCGGTCAGGGTCCCGAGCGCGCGCAAACCCGCTGCCAAGCCTTCCGCATCGGGCAAAATGGGCAGCGCGGCGCCCACCGACTGACCAATGTCCAGGTGGCAAGCGGGGGAGATCAAAGCGGGCTTTTCATGGGACCAGGCCTCGAGCACGGTCATCGGCAGGCCCTCGCTGTGGGACGGCAGGACGAACACGTCGGCGCAGGCGTAGCAGAGGTGCCGGGCGTCCGGCCCCTGACGACCGATGAACTCGCTGGCGCTCGCCGAACGCAGCCGCTCGCGCAGGCGTGCCTCGTCCTTGGGCTCGCCGAAGCCGGCAATCACCAGGCGCCATTCCGAGAGCACCGGTGCCAGGCGCTCGAAGGCGTCGACGAGGTCGAAGACGCCCTTCTTTTCGTGAATGCGCCCGAGGAACAGCAGCACCCGGCGGCGGGGGCTGGGCCCCCAAGGGGCCCGAGCGAGCCCTGCCCGAACGAGCCCTGCTTGGGCAGGTCCAGCCCTGTCCGGCTTGGGCAGGTCCACGCCGTTCGGCACGATGGCGATCCGCCCCGGCAGGTCGAGTGCCCGGAGATCGGTGGCCTCGGCAGGGGTGAGTGCCTGCAGCAGCCGGGCGTGTGCGAGGTGGCGTCTTTCGAACAAGAAGCCCGCGACGCGCTTCTTGATGCTCCTGTGGCGGAGTGCCCACGGGTCCAGCATGCCGTGCGGAGAGATGACGAGCTGTGCGCCCGTGCTGGCGCGGGCACGCAGCGAGCTCAGCGAAAGGCCCGTCCAGATGCCGTGCGTATGCAGGATGTCGGGACGGAATTCGGCGATCCAGCGCTCCAAGCGCGGCGAATAGCCTTGGGGAATGGAGAGCCAGGTGCCGGTCGATCGCACGGGCAGGTCCTGCCAATCGGTGCCGCTCCCGGGAGGTTCGTTCGGGGGGTCGTAGCCGAAGACCATCACCGTGTGTCCACGCTGGGCCAGCTCTCGCGCTTGCGCTTTGACGACCTCGAGCACACCCGCTGCACGGCGTGAGACGTGGTGGATGAGGTAAGCGATGCGCATGCTGGGCGAGGGGGCTGCTTAGCACGGGGCCGACCCTGGGGTCTCGGCCTTGCGCGCGACGTAGAAGACGGAGCCGGGGCGAAACTTCTGCCAGTTTTTTTCGCTGGCGTAGCGCTGGTTCCAGGCGAAAAGCTGGCTGAACAAGGCGTCGATGCGGATGGTCGCCGGCTGAGCGTAGGACATGCCGAAGCGATGTCCTGCGGCCATGAGCGGGGAAAATTGGCAGGGGGCGACACGTGCGAGTTCGAACCCGATCGCTACGAGTCGCGCGGTCATCCAGCGGCGCGGGATGCCGCGTTCGTGGGGCGTGAGGCCGGGGCGGGGCTTGGTCCAGTCGCCCATGGATGTCGAGGGTTCGCGCATGAGCAGCCAACCGCCCGGTCGCAAGATGCGATGAAACTCGCCGAGGATGTGGGTCACGTTGGGGATGTGATGCAAGACACCAAAGCAAGTCACGAGGTCGAAGGTATCGGCTGAAAACTCGAGATCTCCCGCGATACCCGCTTTCTTACGCTGCACCTGGACGCCCAGCAGGTCCGGCTCGTCGAAGGACTCCGAAGAGTCGAGCAGGGTCACCTCGCGTAAGCGCCCCACGAGCGGCTCCAACTCGCGACCATGAGCACTGCCGAAAGCCAGGACGGCTTGCAGTGGCCCCGCTGGCAGGTGTCGGTAGCCATGCCAGCAATTCAGGGCGTGGTAGTCGTAAGCGCCCGAGCCTGCATGCCACAGGTTCGCATAGGCGTTTTCTTCATCCCGGAACCAGGCCGCGATGGCATCCGCGTCGAAGTCGTCCCCGTAGAGGTCTTTGCCGGATCGAAAACGCTCCTCGATGGGGAATTTTGGCATACCGAGAGAAGATTTAGCAGGGATAACGTAGGGGCTGGAGAATCAGTGGAAATCCCGCGAGCGGGCGCGTAGGCCTTCCGAGGCCGGCTGCAAACCAGGCGGCCGTCCGAGGGGCTCCAGGTGCCGAACGATGACGTGAATCACCGGGGTGATGGGGGCGCCGTCTGGATGACGAGCGGTATCCGGCAAAGGCTCGAGCCCTGCCCGATCGAGCCCCGCCCGATCGAGCCCCGTCGGTCGCGGCGACATCGGTAAGTGATGGTCGCGTTCGATCTCTCCTTCGATGAGCAAGAGTTGCGCATGCCGCGCCACGTGTTCGTAGCGCTCGAACACCGAGCTATAGACGATGAGATTGGCGGTGCCCGTTTCGTCTTCTAGCGTGATGAAAACGACGCCACTGGCGGTGCCGGGCCTTTGCCTGGCCATGACCAAGCCGCCGAGTTTTACGGCTGTGCCGCGCGGCAAGTAGAGCAAATCTTCGGCCCGCCGGGCCCCCAGACGGCGCAAACGCCGCCTGTAGTAACGCAGCGGATGATCGCCGAGCGACAGACCTTTGTGCTCGTAGTCGAGCACGAGCTGATCGGCCGCACGTAAGAGCGGCAAAATGGCGGGCGGTTCGGCCGCATCGACGTCGGAGAAAAGTCCGGGAGTCCGCGGTGCGCGCGCGCTCCACAGCGCCGCTCGTCGTCCCGCTTCGATGCGCTCGAGAGCCCCTGCCTCGGCCAGGATCTCGACGTCTCGAAGCGAGAGCTGGGCCCGCCTCGCAAACTCAGTCACGCTGGTTGGAGCTGTTTGTCCCTGCAGCCCGCCGATGCGGGCGCCCACGGCCGCTGAGAGCCCTTTGACGAGACGTAAGCCCAGACGCAAAGCGCGGTGAGCGCCGGGAGCCTGGCTCTGCACGCGATCCCGCTCGGGATCGGGCGCCTCGAGCGTCGAGTCCCAAGAGCTTTCGAGCACGCACACGTCGCGCACTTCGACTCCGTGCTGCTGCGCATCGCGAACGAGACTGGTGGGCTGATAGAAGCCCATGGGCTGTGCGTTGAGCACGGCGCAGGTGAAGTGCGCTGGATAGTGGCACTTTTGCCAGGAGGACGCATAGACCAGGAGCGCGAAGGAAGAGGCGTGCGACTCGGGAAAGCCGTACTCGCCGAAGCCTTTGATCTGCTCGAACAGGGCCTCGCCGAAAGCCGGCGAGATGCCCTTTTGGGCAAAACCAGTCAAAAGACGCTGCTTGTGCCTGAGCAAACGCCCCGTTTTCTTCCAGGCGGCCATGTCTCGCCTGAGCTGGTCGGCTTCGCCCCCGGTGTAGCCGGCTCCAACGATGGCAATTTGCATGACCTGCTCCTGAAAGAGCGGCACGCCGAGTGTGCGATCCAGGATGGATCGCAGGTCCGGGTGCGGACAACTGATGGTTTCTTCACCATTTCGACGTCGCAGATAGGGATGCACCATGCCGCCTTGGATGGGACCCGGCCGCACGATGGCCACCTCGACGACCAGATCGTAGAAACTGCGAGGCCGCAGGCGCGGCAGCATGGCCATTTGGGCTCGGCTCTCGATCTGGAAGACGCCCACGGTGTCCGCCCGACAGATCATGTCGTAGGTGGCGCGGTCTTCAGGGGGGATGCGCGTGATGACCTCCAGCGGATCGAAGGGCGCGGGGCTGGAGAGCTGGCCAGCGGCCAAGCTGCTCGTGCCACTGAGCAAGCTCGTGGGATCTGCGAGCCCCCCCGAAGCGGTGATCAGCTCGAGCGCTTTGCGAATGGCGGTCAGCATGCCCAGGCCCAGCACGTCGACCTTGAAAAAACCGAGCGCGTCGATGTCGTCCTTGTCCCAAGGAATGATGGTCCGTCCAGGCATGCGAGCGGGCTCGATGGGCGCAACCTCCGACAGGGGACGTGACGACAGGACGAAGCCTCCAACGTGAATCGAGAGGTGCCGGGGAAAGCCTTGGAGCTGTCCCGCCAGCGCGAGCACCTGCTTGAGACGCGGATCATCGACGTCCAGGCCCGCTTGGCTCAATCTGTGATCGGTCGTCTCGCTCAAACTGGTCCAGCTCACGGTGCTGCTCAGCAGATCGACCTGCTCCAGGCTCAAGCCAAACACTTTGCCCACTTCACGAAGTGCGCTCTTGCCCCGGTAGCTGATGACTTCCGAGACCATGGCGGCGCGATCGCGGCCGTACGTTTCGTAGATCTCCTGGATGACTTCTTCTCGTCGCTCGTGCTCGAAGTCGATGTCGATGTCCGGCGGCTCGGCTCGCTCTTCGCTCAAAAAGCGCTCGAACAAGAGATTCGAACGGGACGGATCGACGGCTGTGATGCCCAGCACGTAACAGACGGCGCTATTGGCCGCGCTTCCCCGTCCTTGGCACAGGATCTTGCGGCGACGGGCCATCTCGACCACGGACTGGGTCGAGAGAAAGTAAGGAGCGACCCCGATTGTCTTGATCAGCGCGAGCTCCTTCTTCAGCTGCTGGCGTAAAACCGGGGGCAGGCCCTTCGGGTAGCGGCGCCCCGCGCCTTCCCAGGTGAGCTCAGCGAGTCGCTCGTCCGCCGTTTGACCCGGCTCGAGTTCACAGGGGAAGTGGTACTGAAGCTCGGAAAAATCGAACTGACAGCGCTCGGCGAGGGCGCCCGAGGCATCCACCCACTCGGGGTGATCGCGAAAGAGTCGACGCATCTCCGCCTCGCTGCGCAAGAAACACTCGGCATTGGCGGCAAGCTCGGTCCCTGCTTGGTCGAGCGTCTGCCCGCGGCGAATGCAGTGCAGCACATCCGCGAGCGCTTGACGGCTCGGCAGGTGGTAGTTCGGCCGGGACGAAGCCACGAGGGGCGCCTCGAGCTGCTCGGCCAGATCTTGGGCCCAGCGCTCGCGCGACCGATCGAAGCCGTCCAGATGCCGATAGACGACCACGGCGAGGCGCTCGCCGAAGACGTGCCGAAGCGCTACCCCCAAGGAGCTCGCATCGGGACGTTGCCTCTTGGGCGGAATCACGAGCGCCGAAAGCCCGCTCGCTCGCTCTTGTAAGTCCGCGAGGGCCGTCTGACAGTGTCCCTTGGGGCGACCCTGCCTCGCGAGCGTGAGCAGCTCACACAAGTTCTGGTAACCGCTGGCGCTCTCGATCAAAAGGGCGAGCGTGGGGGCATCTTCTTCTCCTTCGCTGGCGAGCGTGAGCTCCGCGCCCACGCAGTACCGGAAGTGGGGACAGCGATCGCCCAACTCGCGCAGCGCGGTCCAGGCGCGGACCGAGCCGTAGAGACCATCCAGGTCGCACAAACCAAGACCTGACAAACCGAGATCGAGGGCTCGCTCGATCAGCTCTTGGGGCTGAGAGGCGCCCCGCAGAAAGGAGAAGCACGAGCGTCCGAGCAGCTCGACGAACATCTTCGGGTCTCTATACTGTTCATTGGTTCAGGTAAAGAAGAACAGCAAAAATGAATTCCAACTATTCGAATTAATTGTTCTTAATTCGCATTCCAACGCACCAAGCGGAGCCGCGCATCGGAGCGACCGCGATTTGGAGTCCGCCCTCCCCGGCAGGTACGGTCCCCGCCCCGCGCTCGGGCCGCACGTCCTCGGCTCTGCTTCCTCGGCTCGACGGCTCGGCCCTGCTCGTTCGGCCCTCCTCTCTCGGCCCTCCTCTCTCGGAAAGGCTGACCTCACAACTCACTCCCGAATCGGCTCGAGGCCCCCGAGGCTCGGTGTGCTGGCCGCGGGCGCCCCAGCGGAGCGTCACAAACGGCAGAGAAAACCCAGCGCGAAACTACAGAGAAACGAGTTTTCCGACCGCCGTGAGCCGAGCCGCCCCGTCGGAAGCCATCCAGAAACTTGCTCTGCGGCCTTTCACTCGGAAACACAACAGCCCAATCCAGCCAAAAAAAGCTGTCGTCGTTGCCGTCCGGTCCAGTTCAGAGAAACACCGAGGCAACCGGCCCAGGGCCAGTGATGAGCCCGGGACAGTCCCCAAGGAGAACCACTCGTGAAAGCAATCCACCCCACGCTTCGATTCATTGCCCTGCCGCTCGTCCTCGTGACGACACCCAGCTGGGCCCAGACCCCGGCCGCTCCGGTTGCGCCTCCCGCGGAGCCAGCCCCCGAGGCACCGGCGGCGACCGAAGCGCCCGAAGCAGCACCGGCCCCTGCCCCCGTAGAGCCCGCTCCGGCCCCGGAAGCAGAAGTAGCACCGGCCGCCCCCGAACCCCCGCCCGAGCCCGCTCCCGTCGCGGTCGAGGCCAAGGCCACGGAAGCAGCCGCCGCTGCCACGACGGACGTACCGGAAGCGCCGCCCAGCCTGGGGCCGTTCACCTTTGGCACCTCGACCTGGTCGCGCTTCGAAGTGCGCGAGGGCTACGACCGCCTGGGCGTCTCGCCGCCCGCCATTACCAATCCAGCCCGCACGCGCTTCACCGAAGGCGATCAGACGGTGTTTCGCGCTCGCATCTCGATGACCAGCGCCGACCTGCCCCTCGGCCCCAAGCTGACCGGCATGGTGCAGTTCAGCCCGCAAGCCAGCGGCAGCTTTGGCACCTCGGGCCTGAACGGCACCATCGGCGAGGCCAATCTCGGCATCTACGAAGGGTACTTCAAGTTCAAGAGCGAGCGCTTCGAGCTCAAGGGCGGCCGCTTTGCCATGAACTACGGCGAGGCGCTCGTCATCGGTAACCTCGATTGGCATCAATCGGGACGCGCCTTCGACGGCGTGCACACCAAATACAAGATGAAGAAGGGCTACGTGGACGTGTTTGCCACGCAGACTGCGTCCGGCTTCGGCACCCAGACCGATCCTTTCCTGGCTGGTGACAGCTACTTCTGGGGTGTCTATTCCGGCTTCGGCGGTTACATCAAAGAGGGCATGGATCTCGACGTCTACCTGCTCGGCCTGTCGAACGCCTCGAGCGAGGCCTTCCCGGGGACCGATGCCGTAGCCGGCGCCTTCACCTACCAGCGCGATGGCGCCACCTTGATGACGGCCGGCGCCCGCGCCAAGCAGAAGCTCGGCGTCATCGACTACCGCGTCGAGGCGGACCTGCAGTTCGGACAGACGGCGGGCACTTCGACGGACGCTACGGTCACCGACGTCGCCGCCATCAGTACCCTGGCCTACCAGGCCGAGGCCGAACTCGGCTTCGCCTTCAGTAAGAAGGTTCGCCTGGGCGTCGGCGGCAACATCGCCTCTGGTAACGATGCGGCTACGACCGACAACGAAGCGTATAACGAGCTCTTCCCGACGACGCACAAATGGCTCGGCCTCATGGACGTCATCGGTACGCGCACCAACGTGGGCTCCGGCTTCTTCAAGTTCAGCGCCGGGCTGGGTGAGACCTTCAGCGTGATGCTCGACGGTCATCTCTTCGCGCGCCCCGGAGCCGGCGGCCTCGGGCGGGTCATGGGGTCGGCCTCTGGCTTGGCGGGCGGCGAGCTCAACCTCCAGCTGAAGAAGCAGTTCGGCAAATGGGGCTCGCTCCGCGGCCTCTACGGCATCTTCCTCGCCAACGGCGACCACTACGCCACCGACGAGGCGGCGCACTACGTCGAAATCCAGGGCGGCATCGACTTCTGAGAGTTGAGCTCCGCAGCTCGCGGCCTCGCGCCTTCTTTCGAAGCTCGGGGCCGCCTGCTATTTGGGCAGTCCGAAAGCCCTTTGCGCGCCGGAAACCTGCGGCTAGGGTCACCTGGATGGGTTCTGCGCGGGGTCCCTTCGCCTGCCTCTTGGCGTTCGTTCTGCTGCTGGCGGGGCCGGCGGCGGCCGTGGACGAATCCACACGCAGCATGATCCGTGAGATCAGCGGCGAAGGCGTGGCCGCCTATCAGGACGGCGACTACGAGCAGGCGCGGCAGAAGCTGGATCAGGCCTTCTCGATGTTGCCAACGGCGCCCCTCGGGCTGTGGTCGGCGCGCACGCTCGAGAAGCTCGGGCTCCTGGTCGAAGCCCGGGAACGCTACCTCGCGGCCGAGCGTGCCCCCATCGACCCTGGCGGTGACCGCGAGCTGCAGAAGAAAGCCCGCGAAGAAGCCGCGAGTGAGCGCGAGGCGCTGCAAGCGCGCATCCCCAAGGTCGTCGTGCGCTTGCGCGCTGGCCCCGAAACCGAAGGGGACCCCAATCAGGAAGTGACGCTCACCGTAGCGGGCAAGAGCTTGCCCGCCGCCTTCGTGGGTACGGCGATCCCCGTCAATCCCGGCACGGTGGAGATCACGGCGGTGCGCAAGGGTGAGCGCGCCAGGAAAACGATCGACATGGAGGCGGGCGAGCGCCAGGAGGTGATCCTGGTGCTCCAGCCGGCGCCTGCGGGAGAGCCTGCGCTGGAGCCAGCCCAGGCGACTCCCAGGGCGGAGCCCGGAGCGGTGGACGACGAGCCAAAGGAGCCGAAGAGCAAGGGATCTTGGCAACCGGTTGCGGGCTGGATTGGCGTCGGCTTGGGCGTGGGGGGGCTGGCGCTCGGCGGCATCGGCAGCGCGCTCGTCTACGACAAGCTCGCTACGCTCGAGTGCGACGAAAGTGGCTGTCCGCCGGGCACGAGCGCGGACGAGATGGCTGCGGGCAACTCGCTGCGCACGATGTCGACGGTGGGCTACATCGCCGGCGGTGTGCTCTTGGCGACGGGAGTGACGCTGCTCCTCACGGCGCCCAAGAAGCAACGACAGGTCGGCCTGCGGCCCACGCCCGGCGGCGCAGCAGTCGTCTTCAGCGGGACCTTTTGACGACGACGACAAGGAACCGCGTGCGCTTGCCCTTCTTACGTAAGACCTCTGGCTGGCTGCTCTTGTCCGCCCTCACGAGCGCGTGCCTCGCGCCCGAGTTTCGCATTGCGGGCGGCGGCAGTGGCGGCGCCGACACGGATGGCTCCGGCGGCGAAGAGGACGACGGCTCCGGCGGCGCTGAGGAGGGCTCGGGCGGCGACACGGCTTCCGGCAGCACCACGGGCTCGGGCGGCGACACCGACACGGGCGGGACGGATACGGGCGGGGACGAGGGCACGGGCGGGGACGATACGAGCGGAGGCGGAGACAACGGCGGCGGGAGCGGCGGCGATGGTTCGGGCGGCGGACCCGAGCAGGCGATCCTGACCGGCGTCGAGACCGTGGGTGCGGATTGCACCGTGCAGACGCTCCCGGCTTTCGCGAGCCTTCCCACGGACGCGAAATTCCCTGACCCGTTCACGACGCTGGACGGCGCGCCGGTCGAGACCCTGCTCGACTGGGAGTGCCGGCATCGCGAGATCTCGGCCCAGCTTCAGCGCTATGAGCTCGGAACCAAGCCCGAAAAGCCCGCGAGCGTCGTGGGCTCGCTCGCGGGCACGACGATCACCGTCGACCTCAGCGATGGGTCCAAGAGCGGCCAGTTCACGGCAACCATCACCTACCCCACGGATGGCAGCCCGGGGCCGTTTCCCTTCGTGATCACGCTGCAGGGCTCGGCCGGTTTCGCTCCGGCGCGCCTGCAGAGTCTGGGCGTGGCTCTCGTCAACTTCGACGTGACGGGGAAGATTCGGAGCGACGACAAGGACATCGATCGGGCCATGGGACTTTTCAGCACCTTCACCGGCGAGACGGATGCCGGCGCCTTGGTGGCGTGGGCCTGGGGGGTCAGTCGCCTGATTGACGCGCTCGAGGGCCTCGATGAGGCCAACCTGGACGTCACGCGCATCGGAGTCGGCGGCTGTTCGCGCTTCGGGCGGGGCGCGCTGGTGGCGGGCGCCTTGGATGCCCGCATCACGCTCACGGTCGCTCGTGAAACCGGCACCGGCGGGACCGGAGCGTTCCGCGCGGCTGCTTACGAGAACGTGGACGCGACCGTCACCTGCACGGACCGGATCTCGGACCCGCCGACCGGATGCGCCTGCACCACGGCGGGCGACTGCGCGGGGACGCTGGAGCAGACGTACAGCGAGGAGAACTGGTTCTCGCCAGCAATCGAAGAGTTCGCCGGCGCGGTGGACCGGCTTCCAGTCGACCAGCATGAGCTGATGGCCCTGGTCGCGCCTCGCCCGCTCGTGGTGATCGGCAACGACGCGCTGGCCTTGCTGGGCCGCTACAGCATGGCCCAGGGCGCGCATGCAGCACGCGAGGTGTACCAGGCGATGGGCGTCGCCGACCGCATCGGCTTCGTCGAACAGACTGGAGCCCACTGCTCGGGCACGGACAACACGGGCAGAACGGATGACCCCTACGACGCAACGGATGCCTTCGTCCGCCGCTTTCTGTTGGGGGAGACCGCCCTGAGCACGGACTTCTGGGATGGCGACATCTCCGTCGACCAGGCACGCTGGATCGACTGGACGACTCCGTCGCTCGAATGAGCGCAGCCAGCCGGTCTTTCAGTCCTTCAGCGCCGCCGCGATCCGGCTCCTGACCGACTCCCGTAGCCGCTCGAAGTCCGTGAAATCGGGCGGGGCAAGCGGCGCAAGCACGCTGACCCGCACCACTTGGCCCCGCTGCACCCGACCCTTGCCCTTCGCTAAGATGTGCCGCGTGCCGTCGATGGCCACCGGCAAGATGGGAAAGCCCGTCGCCTTTGCAAACTCGAAGCCGCCGCGCTTGAAGCGCCGCACCACTCCGTCGGGACTACGGGTGCCTTCGGGCGAGATGGCCAGCGAAAGGCCCCGCTGCTGCATGCTGATCCCGGCCTCCGCCAGCGCCGCCCGAGCTCGCTCGGGATCTTTGCGGTCGATCTTCACGAAGCCCGCCGCCGTCATCGCGCGCCCCCACACCGGTACGGAGAAGAGCTCGGCTTTGGCGGCCATGCGCAGGGACAGCGGCAGCGCCACGAACAAGGCGGGGATGTCGTAGAGCGACTGGTGGTTGCTCATCACGACGTAGCTCGCCGCGCCGGGCAGGAGCAGGGAGAGGCCGCTGACTTCGAGCTTGACCTCGGCGTGGTCGAGCAGCCGCCCGGACCAGCTGCGCAGCATGTCGTCGCAAGAGGCGTCCGTCAGCGTGCCGCGCTGCGCTCGCCACACGGCGGGCAGGCTGATCTTGGCGGTCTCGATCAGCGCGTGAGAAATGGTGCCCAGCGAGAGAAACACGGGCCAAGACTAGCAGGGCGCACCCGCAGGTGGAGCTAGTCCGCCAGACCCTGCACGTAAGCCCTTTTGCTGCGTCGATCGACGAAGAGCAGCACCTGCAGGCCCCCCGATGATCCGGACAGCCAGGCCCACACGTAGTCGCGACTCTGGGCAGAGCTCGTCCACCAGGAAATGGACTCGAGCCTGGTGGCAAACTCGAGCTTTTCGATGGTGTAATAGCTCTGGCCCAAGACGAAGCTTTCCCCGACGCGCAGCGGTACGGGTAAGGCTGCGGGCGCCGCGAGCAAGCGGGTGGCACGAGCCAGCGGATCGGGCGGAACGTCCCGCTGTGCGCGGGCGCTGGCTCGCTTGGGACCAGCGCGGGGTCCGATGGGCTCGAGTCGGGAGCGTGCTTCCGGCGCATGAGCGTCTTCGATGCGTAAAATGCCGATATTTTCGGCGCCCACGTCGGTCTCGAGCTCGGAAAGCAGCACGGGCAACTCCTGCAGCCGGCGGCTCGCCCCGCGCGTGCCCAGCTCGAGCTGGACGATCGCTTGGGCCGACAGCCTGCTCACACAGAGCGAGACCCCGAGCGTGGGCGCGGGCAAGGTGGTGCGTTCGAGTCGAGTCCTGAGCACTCGTTCGAACTCGACGTCGCGATGAATGGGCGAAGCGAGCTCGAAGCTGATCTTGGTTTCCGGCGCCACGCCGCGGTAGCGGCTGATGGCCGGATCGTGCCGCAAGCAGAGTTCGAGCAAGGACGCCGCCTCCCCACGCCCTTGCAGGCGTGCGCTCACCCGACTGGAAAGGCCTCGCAAGACGAACAAAAGCGGCTCGAGTCCGAGGAGCGGCTCGTCCCATTCGAGCGAGACCTCGATGTGTCGGGGAAACTCACAGGGGAGGAGCGGCTGGTCATCGACGCCGCGCGCGAGGGCCAAAATATGCGGAGTCTCGGGACCGAGCCGGGCAGCGAGGGTGCTCGGCGGCAGATCGAGCAGCTGCGCCACGTCCAAAAGACCCAACCGGGCAAACCAGCTGGCACGGTCCGCCGAAAGCAGCGCCTGCAAGGGCAGCTCGCGCACGGCGGCCGCATCTTGTCCTGGGACAATGACCCGCGTCCCGCGCGCATCGAGCCGCCCCATGCGCGCCACCGCTGCGGCAATGCGCGGCCCCGAAGCCAGCGCCACCTGGCTTACGTGCCCGAGCTCGCGCGCGCGAGCAGCGAGCTCTCGACAGAGTTCGAGTTCGCCTCCGTACAAGTGGCCGACTCCGCTGACGTCGACGAGCACCACATCGGGCCCTGCGATGGCCACGGGGCTGCCGAAGGCGCGCAGCACCTCGCAGAGCTCGAGCAGGAGGGCATCGAGTCGGGCCGGCTGGAGCGGCAAAACGCCGAGAGCCGCCACGAGGGCGCGGGCTTCGGTCACCGTTTGGCCAGACCGGACTCCTTGGCGGGCGGCTCTGCTGCAGACAGCGGTCAGACGATCCGTGGGTTCGACCTGCTCGCGTCCGGGCGGCAAGAGCACGACGGCTTGCGGGTGGGCGTGCGGATGGGCTCGCAGCGGAGTTCGCGAAGAAGTGGGCCGCGCCTTCGCTGCACCCGCCGCGGAGCCTAGCGGCGCGGGACCTTCGGGCTTAGTGCTCAGCGCCCCCGCCGCCAGCAAGAAGATCTCGGGCAAGACGAGCGCTGCTATGCGGCGGCCGGCTCCCTCTGGAGAGGCACCAGTCGCAGAGACCCCGAGAGCGCTCTCAGGCGACATGACTTGCTCGCATGGCTGGCAAACGCCCCGTTTGCGCGGGCGTAATGGCCGCACCTTCGCCTCGGGCACCTTCCCGCGTGCGGGTAATGCGATACGCGAGCTGATCCGGAGCGGGGCGAGTCAGCTCGACGCGGAGCCCGACGCGCAGCGGGAAGGGCCGCGGCGCGTCCTTGTGAGTGAGCAAGAGGACGCGTCCCGAAGTGCCTTCGAGAGCACGGGCGAGCCGCCCGACGACTCTGCCCCACGGCCCCAGGGAAACATCCAAGGGGCTCGTCGGCGTGCCCACCAGATCGACAATCACGAGCGGCAGGCTCTGCGATTCGACCAGACGCAGGGTGACGCGCGCGAGATCTTCGGGACGTGGGCGCACCACGAGCAGGTGCGACAGCCGCACGCCGGCTCGCGCAACACCGGGGGCGTAGAGCGAACCCGACGGATCCACGAAAGCGCACCACGAGGGCTCAGGGGAAAAGAGCGCGCCCGTCTCCTGCACGAGGCGGCAGGCATTGAGCGCAAGGCTCGTCCCGCCGGCAAACCCTCCCACGAGACTGAGCTCGCTCACCAAGCCCTCGGGCCAATCGCCCGACAGCAGCATCTCGCCCCACGGATCGGGGCGCAGCTCCTGTCCGAGTAAGCCCTGTCCGAGTAAGCCCTGTCCGGACGAGCCCTGCCCGGGTAAGCCCTGCCCGGCTGAGCCCTGCCCGGACAAATCCTGCTCGGGCGAGCCTCGCGCGGAAAGGCCCAGCTTGAGGGCTCGTGCTGCCGAGAGCTGCTCCCCGGTCGTCAAAAGGCCATTTTGACGGAGTCGGGCAGGCAAACGGTCCAGGACATGTGCTGGGAGTGCCATATGCTGAACAAACTAGCAGCCCACCCTGCCCGCGCCAGTCGAGCCGAGCTCAGCTAGGACAAACAATGCCCGATAAGGCCCTAAAACTCGCGCAGAAACAAGCGCTTGTGACCAGCGGCCCGAGGCGCTCCCCGCAGGGATCGCCTCCCCCTGCCCAGCGCTGCCGCCCGTTCCTACGCGGGCGACTACTGCGCCGCCGAGGCTGCTGCCACTTGAGCCAAGGCTGCCAGGCCCTTGTCGAAATCGGCACCGACGAGCGCATCCATGTCCATCGCGAGCGAGAAGGCCTTGCCGATGAAGTCGTTCTTGCCCGTCATGCTCCACGTCGCGCGCGTTCCGCTCCCTTCGGGCTCGAAGCTGAACACCGTCGGGTTCGTGGCCTCCCACGGCTCCAGGAACTCCAGCTTGATCTCGATGCGGCTGGGCATCGCCGCGCTCACGATCGTCATCCGGCCCTCGCCGACCTGATCGTTGCCGACCCAGTGGTAGCTCGTCCCGACGCCGGT
>Ga0247798_1000040_pt1 | contig 14699 bp, 9 predicted proteins | sample UWRJS197509C6_FD_179929 | JGI IMG/M metagenome (GOLD analysis project Ga0247798, IMG submission 179929) | Soil microbial communities from Arlington Agricultural Research Station in Wisconsin, United States - UWRJ-S197-509C-6 | ecosystem: Environmental > Terrestrial > Soil > Agricultural land... | reverse complement strand
TCCGCTGGTTCACGCCTCGACTCCGGAAATCGGAGGGTCAGCGTGCGACAGCGCATCCAACTCCGCGAGAGTTCACAGACGCGGTGTGCAGCCTCTGGCTGAGGTTGCGCAATGTCTTTGAAACAACTCACAACGTTAACAACCGGCCCGCAGGTCCGACTCGTTGGGCGGACGCGTGCGGCCCAATCGGGCGCTGTGGAGCGACCCGTGGAGGAGCGGGGTTCCGAAAATCGGAAATGCGCCTTCCGCCGTTCGGAGGCTCGTCGGACAGACCAAGGGCAACCCCGACGCTCAGGGCGGTGGCAGATGTCCGAGGTGCTCCAGCATCTCGCGCGTACCGTTCTGCAGACGGCCGTCGATGCCGAAGGAAAGCGGCTCGGTGGAGATACGCTTGCAGGTTTTGACCTTCACCTCGAACGGGCAGGCAATGCCCGGGATCGAGCCGCGCAGGGTGGCACCCGGCGGGAAGGGTCGCGAGCTTTGGAGCACCGTGCGCAAGGCGGCGAACGCCGCGACAGCGCCGACCCCACCCCCCTCCAAGGTGAACTCGTAACCGGGCGGATGGCTGTCCACGCTCAGTAGTCCTTCCTTCCGCGGACCATGGCGGCTCGGGCCTCTTCGTTGGCGGTTTTCTCGCGCAGGCTCTGGCGCTTGTCGTGCAGCTTTTTTCCGCGCGCGACGGCCAGCTCCAGCTTGACGCGCCCGGTCTTGTAGTAGAGGCGCACGGGGATCAAGGTCATGCCCTCGCGTTCGCTGGCGGCGCGCATGCGATCGATTTCACGTCGATTGAGCAGCAGCTTGCGTGGACGCAGCTCATCGTGGCTGAACGCCGCGTGCGGCATGGGAGCGATGCGCATCTGCTTCACCCACGCCTCGCCGTGGCGGTCGACTTCGACGAAGGCCTCGCCAATGCCAGGTGAAGTCGTGCGGATCGAACGAGCCTCGCTGCCGATCAAGCACAGCCCCGCCTCGAACTTCTCGCCCAGCTCGTAGTCGAAGCTTGCGCGGCGATTGGTCGCCAGCACCTTCTCGCCGCTCGGTCCGACGGCTCCCTTTTTGCTCTTTGACTTGGCCATTGGCCTCACACCCCCCAAGCCGAGGGGGGTCCGCCGGTGAGCCAGAGGGGCCTCGGGGACTGCCGAATATGCCGAGGGTGCGCGCAAAGGCAAATCGGGCCCGCAGAGGCGGACCGCAGCGGAGCCCGGCCGCAGCGCACTTGGACCAGTGTGGAGCTGGATGGCGGTGGAGCGGGGCGATCGAGCGGGGCTGGACCCGGGCGCGCCGCCGCCCGTTGAATTGCCGGCTCTCGCTGCCATGCTGCGGGGCCGATGCTCCCTACGCGACTCCGCGGCGCGCGCACCCACAACCTACGCGCAGTCGACGTCGACATCCGGCCAGGGGAGGTGACCGTGCTCACGGGCCCCTCGGGCTCGGGTAAGAGCAGCTTGGCCCTGGACACCCTGTACGCGGAAGGCCAGCGCCGCTTCGTCGAGAGTTTTTCGCCGTACGCCAGGCAGTTCTTGGAGCGGCTCCAACGGCCGCCCATGGACGAGCTCGAGCCCGTTGCTGCGGGGGTGGCCGTGGACCGCAGCGCCCCCGTGAAGAGCTCGCGCTCCACCGTGGCCACGATGGCGGATCTCGAGCCCTATCTGGCCGGACTCTTCGCCACGGAATCGACACCGCACTGCCCTGAGCACGGTGAGCCGGCCGTGGAGATGACCATCGGCCTGGCGACCAGCGTCGTCCTCGCTCGTTTCAAGGGTCGTCGCATCAGCGTGACGGCGCCCCAGCTGGTGGGGGATCGGGTCGAGTACCTCGCCGTGCGCGATCAGCTGGTCCGTGAAGGGTATCGGCGCGTCCTGATGGGCGACAAGGTCGTCGACCTGGATGAGCTCAAGCCGTCCGTGGCCGAAAAGGCGGGCCGCTTGTACGTGCTGCTCGATCGATTCGCCGCGGTGGAATCCGAGCAAGCGCGACTCAAGGAAAGTCTGGAGATTGCCTTTGCGCGCAGCAAGGGCCTTTTGACTCCGGGCCATGCCTACGTCTTCGCCGAAGGAGAAAGCGAGCCGCTCCACCTGCGACAAGGGCTGTCCTGTCCGACCTGCGCGCGCGGATTTCTACCACCGAGGCCCGGGTACTTTTCCTACGAGTCGCCGCTCGGTGCTTGCGACAACTGTCGCGGCTTCGGCCGGATCCTCGGCATCGATGCCGAGAAGGTGATCCCCAACGACGCGCTGTCGCTCAAGGAGGGTGCCATTCGGCCTTGGCGAGGTGACAGTACCGCCTGGGAACGCAAGCAACTGGCGCACTACTGTGAGCAGCAAGGCATCCCGATGGATGTGCCTTGGGCGCGCCTGCCTGCCGCGGCAAAAAAGAAGATTTGGGAGGGCAAGGGCGGACGCGGCAGCGAGCGCTATTGGGGCATTTCCGAGTGGTTCGGCTGGCTCGAAGGCAAGGCCTACAAGATGCACGTACGCGTGCTCCTGTCGCGCTACCGCTCCTACGATCCTTGCCCGGTGTGCGAGGGTACGCGGCTCAACGAGTCGTCCCGCTACTACCGACTCGGCGGCCTCGACCTTGGACAGTGGCACACGCTCGAGATCGAGGCAGCGACTGCCAAGCTATCCGCACTCCAGCTCAGCAGCGGCCACGGCCAGATGCTCGGCAGTGAGCTGTCCACGCGACTCGAGTATTTGCGCAAGGTGGGCCTCGGCTACCTGACGCTCGATCGTCCAGCGCGAACTCTGTCCGGTGGAGAGTCGCAGCGGGTCACCCTGACGGCTGCGCTGGGAACGTCGCTGCACAGCGCGCTGTTCGTGCTCGACGAGCCGACGGTTGGCTTGCATCCGGAAGACGTACTCCCGCTCGGAGAGCTCATCCGCGAGCTTGCCTTGCGGAACAACGCCGTGATCGTGATCGAGCACGATCCATCGCTGATTGCCCTCGGCGATCGCGTCGTGGAGCTGGGGCCGGGTGCCGGAGATCAGGGCGGGCGTCTGGTGTTCGACGGCACGCCAGCCTTGGCACGCAAGGAAAACGGTGCGACGGCCCGTGCGCTCGCTGGGCCTCGCATCGCCGCCAGGCCGAGCGGCGAACCGACCGGCCAGCTTCGTCTGGTGGGTGTCACGGCGCACAACCTGAAGGGCGTGACCGTCTCGATCCCGCTCGGGCAGATCGTGGCCGTGTGCGGACCCAGTGGCTCGGGCAAGAGCAGCCTGGTGGTGGACGTGCTGTATCCCGCGCTGGCGCGACAGCTCAAGGTAGCCGACGCCCCGCGCCCCGGCGCGCACGAGGCGCTCGAAGGCGCAGAAGACGTACGCAGCGTGGAGTTGGTCGATCAGTCACCCCTCGGTCGCACGTCGCGCGGCAACCCGGCCACCTACACCAAGGCTTGGGACGTCATTCGTAAGGCGTTTGCCGCCGAACCCGAGGCAGCTGGACTAGGCTATTCGGCCTCCCATTTCTCGTTCAACGTGGCCGGTGGGCGCTGCGAGGCGTGCTCGGGGGAAGGCTACGAGACGGTCGAGATGCAGTTCTTGGCCGACGTCTCGCTGGTGTGCCCCGTGTGTCAGGGTCGACGCTTCAAGGAGGAGATTCTGGCTGTGCGCCATCGCGGCCTCAGCATCTTCGACGCGCTCGAGCTGTCGGTGGATGCGGCGCTGAAAGTCTTCGAGGACTCGAAAGCGGTGCGTCGGGCGCTGGCGCCGCTTTCGACTCTGGGTCTCGGCTACGTGCGTCTTGGCCAACCGCTCTCGACGCTGTCCGGCGGTGAGGCGCAACGACTCAAGCTGGCCCGGGCACTCGCGGACCCGCGCCCCGGCACGATGTATCTGCTCGATGAACCGAGTGCTGGTCTGCACGCCGACGAGGTCGAACTGCTGCTGTCGGCGCTTTCCGTCCTCAAGCGTGCGGGCGGGTCGATCGTCCTCGTGGATCACGATTTGCCGCTTCTTCTTGCCGCGGATCACCTGATTGAACTCGGCCCCGGCGGCGGAACGCGCGGCGGAAACCTGGTGTTCGAGGGGCCGCCGGCAGGAGTCGCGAGCGCGGACACCCCGACCGGCCGCGCCGTGCGCGCCAGCTTGAAGGCGGGAGCAGAGCCCGGTGACTCTGGGCTTTCGGGTCGGGGCAGTGTGCCGAGTGGCGCGCGCAAGCTGGCGAAGGCCGAGCTCACGGTGACCGGCGCGCGTCAGCACACGCTCAAGGACGTGGCGGTCACGATTCCGCACAACCGCATGACCGTCGTCACAGGACCGAGCGGTTCGGGCAAGAGCACGCTGGCGTTCGACGTGGTCTTCGCAGAGGGGCAACGTCGGTTCCTCGAGACACTGACCCCCTACGCGCGGCGCTTCCTGCCGACCCTGCCGCGACCGAACGTGGATTCCGTGGTCGGAGTTCCCCCGTCCGTTGCGCTCGAGCAACGCACCAGTCGCCTCGGCGCCCGCTCGACCGTGGCCACCGTGACTGAAGTAGCCCACTATTTGCGCCTTTTGTTCGCGAAAGTCGGCGTCCCCGTGTGTCCCAATCATGGCGTGCCCATCACCAGCTTGGCTGCCGAAGAAGTGCTGGCGATTGCCCAGCGCGAGGCAGGATCGGGAGCCTTGCTCGCTCCCGTGGTGCGAGGTCGCAAGGGGACTTATCTCGATGTGTTCAACGCGGCATCGCGCGCCGGTCTCACGCACGCGATCGCCGACGGTCGACGCGTCTTGGTCGATAGTCCACCCCGCCTCGCCAAGTCGCGCGAGCACGACATCGACTTGGTGGTGAGCGAGGGCGTGGCGTTTCGGTTGCTCGATCTGGACACGCTCCGCCTGGGTCTGCGCTGGGGTCGGGGGAACGTAGCGCTCGCGCGCGGTGAGGAGCGCATTGCCCTTTCGGTCGGCGGTGCTTGTCCGAGCTGTGGCTTCTCCGTGGGGGAGATCGATCCGCGGTATTTCAGCTTCAATACCAAGCAGGGCCAGTGCCCGACGTGCGAGGGAACGGGGCTCGAGCCCGAGCCCAAGCGCGTGGGTCGCCGCAAGGCTAGTGCGAAGAAGACTGGTGCGAGCAAGCAGATCGCGAGCAAGCAGATCGCGAGCAAACAGATCGCGAGCAAACAGGGCGCCAGCAAGGACAGCGCGAAGGCAGCAGCCGAGTTCGTCCCCGGTCCGTGCTCGGCGTGCGGCGGCCAGCGCTTGGCACCGTTTTCGCGCAAGGTGACGATTTTTGGCCGCAGCTATCCGAGTCTAGTCGGACTCTCGGTGCGTGAGCTGTCGGAGGAAGTCGCAAAGCTCCGCTTCGATGGGCGTGCCCGCAGCTTGGCCGAGCCCATCTTGCCCGAACTCGAGCGACGCTTGCGCTTCTTGCGCGAGGTCGGACTCGACTACCTGACGCTCGATCGCGATGCGGGCACGCTGTCGGGCGGCGAGATTCAGCGCCTGCGTTTGGCAGCGCAGCTCGGTGCTGGCTTGACCGGCGCGCTGTACGTCTTGGACGAGCCGACGATCGGCCTCCACCCACGCGACACGGCCCGTTTGATCGAGAATTTGCGGCGTTTGGTGGACACGGGCAGTACGGTCCTCCTGGTCGAACACGACGAAGAAGTCATTCGAGCCGCCGATCATCTGATCGACTTGGGTCCTCGAGGCGGGAGCGATGGCGGGCAGGTCATGAGCACCGGGCGCCCCGAGCTGGTGCTCGTCGATCCGGCTTCTCCGACCGGCCAGGCACTCTCCGCTCCGCACCCGGCACCGCCGCGGCGGGCGCTCGCCAAGGACCACCCCACGCTCGAGCTCGAAGGTGCGCGCGTCCACAACCTGGTCGGGGACGTGCTCTCATTGCCACACGGTCGAATGACGGTGGTGTGCGGGGTGAGCGGATCGGGCAAGAGTACGCTCGTGCGGGCCGTCCTCTTGCCGGCCCTGCTTGCTCATCTGGGCCGCAGCACCGAACCTGCGGGCGCCTTTCGACGACTGAGCGGCACGGACGGCTTAGAGCGCGCCGTTTCCGTGGACCAGTCCCCGATCGGTCGCACACCGCGCAGCGTCCCGGCCACTTTCCTCGGCATTTTCGACCAACTGCGCAGGCTGTTCGCCCTGAGTAACGATGCCAAGGTGCGCGGCTTCAGCGCCACGCGCTTCAGCTTCAATACCCAGGCGGGCGGGCGCTGCGTGGTCTGCGAGGGGCAAGGTGTGCAGTCGCACGAGATGAGCTTCCTGCCGGACGTCGTCACCACTTGCCCTGCCTGTGAAGGCCTGCGCTTCGACGAGCGCACGCTGGAGGTGCGCTACCTCGGCTTGAACATCGGCGAAGTACTCCGCCTTTCGGCGTCGGACGCGTGCCGCGTCTTCGCGGCTCACCCCAAGATCACCCGCCCGCTCGCGGTACTCGATGAACTCGGCGCGGGCTACGTTACGCTCGGACAAGGTTCGCACACGCTGTCGGGCGGGGAGGCGCAGCGCCTCAAGCTCGCAGCCGAACTCGCCGCGGGGCAGAATCACGAGCCCACGCTGTACGTGTTGGACGAACCCACGACGGGTTTGCACGTCTCCGACGTTGGTCGCCTAATTGGGGTTTTGACCAAGCTGACTTTGCGCGGCGATACGTTGGTCGTGATCGAGCACCATCCGGAGGTGATCGCGGCAGCCGATTGGGTGGTCGAACTGGGTCCCGAGGGAGGACCGGGCGGTGGTCACATCGTCTTCTCTGGCTTGCCTTCGCTGCTCGCCAAGCAGAAGACGGCAACCGGCTTGGTGCTGGCGCGCCGCTGAGGCCGGTGCTGTAGAGGACGCCGAGCGCCGCGCAGGCTGGCGGGGCCCTGCTGCCCGCCGCCGTGCAAGGGGAGTCAGCTGCCGGGCGGCGACGGTGTCAGGCCCGTCTGGATGGCGGCAAGCAGCGCCACTTGAATGTTCAAGCGGCGACTCGGCGCGATCGGACTGCCGTCGAGTTCCACGATGGTGAAGCTGTCGTGCACGCGGCCCCCCTCGGTGCGGACGCGCGACGAGACAATCTGCACGCGCTGCTCGAACAGGGCGCGGGTAATGGCCCACAAAAGGCCCGATCGGTCGTCGGTCTCGACTTCCAGCACGCTCAGTCGGCCGCTGGCATCCTCGAGAAAGCGCACCGTGGTGCCGCCGCCACCGGCGCGCGCCATCGGTCGTCCGGCGCCCTGCACCGGTCGTCCAGCCAGGATCTCTTCCAGGAGCTCGGCGAACACTTGGATGTGCGCGTCGTCCACCTCGCCGTCCGGATCGCGGATCCAGAACACGTCGACGGCCTCGGGCGGATTGACGTTCCGCGTGTACGCTTCTCCGGCATCGACGTCGAAGCCGAGCTCGGCAAAGGTGGCGCTGATGTCCGAAAGCAAACCCGGGCGATCGTCGGCAATCACGCAGAGTGCAGTCTTCCCCGGGTCGGCCCAGGGGAAGCGCCGCACCGTGACGCGCCCAGCGCCGCGCTGCACGGAGGCGAAGGCATGCGCAGCGATCTGCGCCGGATCGAACCGGGCTCGATACTCCTGGGGGAGCGACTCCGCGAACTCGCGTGCGCTGATCTCCTGGCTCACGACTTCACTCGACCAGTCCAGGGTGTCTCTTCTGTTTCCGCCAGGTGACTTGCGCGACGAGCCAAGACGAAAAGCAGGTCTCCCAATCGATTCAGATACATGAGGACCTCGGGGCGCAGCTCGGGCAGCGCCAGGCTGGCCCGTTCTGCGCGTCGACAGATGGTGCGTGCCACGTGCAGGGCGGCTCCGACCGGCGAGCCGGATGGTAGAATGAAGGTGCGCAGCGGTGGCAGGTGTGCCTCGTGCTGATCGATGGCGCCTTCCAAGGCTTCGATCTCCGCGTGATCGACCAGCGAAAATCCAAGGCGATCCACCGAGCCCGGCGCGCACGCGACTTCCGCACCGAGAACGAACAGACTCGCCTGCAGCTGCTCGAGCAAGGCGCTGATTTCCTGCGGCGGCACGAGGGCACGGGCGAAGCCCAACTGCGCGTTCAGTTCGTCCAGCGTCCCATACGTCTCGACGCGGGGATCGTTTTTGGGCACGCGGCCACCGCCGAAGAGGCCGGTCTGACCCTGGTCGCCCGTCTTGGTGTAGATTTTCATGGCATCAGTGCACGAAAACGGCCGCGCTCCCGCGCTCGCTCACTTGCACTGACTGGCGCAAAAGCAAGTGGGGAGCGCAGGCAGCATGGTCTGCCCATCGAACTGAGTCGTGGCCTACGGAGCCGTGCCTTGGGGCACGGCAGTGGCGCTGAGTGGGCTGAACAGACTTTCGATCTTGTCGGCCATTTCCTCACCCGTCACGCCTTGGGCCAAGGCCAGCTCCTGCGCGAGCAGGCTCCGGGCTTGGTCCAAGAGCTTGCGCTCGCCGAAGGACAGGTCCTTGTCCATGCGCAGGCGGCTCATGTCACGCAGAACCTTGGCCACTTCGTGCGGGCTGCCGCTGGCCAGCATCTCCGTGTAGGCGCGAAAGCGGCGGTTCCACGGTTGGACCGTGACTGCGATTTCGCGCGAACGCAGGACATGCAGGATTTCGTCGGCTTCGGTCGCCGACATCACGGGCCGCAGGCCGACGCGGGCCGCCGCATCGCGGGGCACCATGACCTTCAGCCCCGTGCCGAGGATCTGCAAAACGTACACTGTCGTGGGCGCGCCGCCGAAGGATCGCTCCTCGATGCTTTCCACCCGTCCAGCGCCGTGCGCCGGATGGACGACCAGCATTCCCACCGTGATTTCGAATTCGAAGGGCCCCGGTGGTCCGGGTTCTTCGATAGGTTTTCTTGCTGCGCGCGCCATGGCCTCCCCGCGGGTCCGTCTGCTCGTTCTCGTGCGGCGCGTGGTTGCGGCGCACCTCAGTTTAGCACCTCGCGGACCAGGGCGTAGGCACTCGTGATCGCGTGCAAATTTCCGTTGCCCGCGCTGAGCGTCCGGGACACTCGCACGATCCGTGCGAAAGCGCACGGGCGAGACTGACCTTTCATGCGCCGGGACTCGATGTGCCGGGCTTTCGTGCGCCGGGCGCTGCTGTGGCGACCTGCTGTCGGGGTCAGCGCTACGCGGCGCGCGACCTCGGCCCTGCCGTCGCCCGTGTGTCGACGACGCGCTCGCAGCTGAGCGAGAGGTCCTCAGTCGTCCGCGCCGTCGTCGTGGTCGCCATCGGAATCGTCAGTGGAATCGTCCAGTTGGGACCCGAGCGCGCGGCTCTGGTCGACGAGTTCCTTGAGTTCCTTACCGACTTTGAAGAAAGGCAGGCGCTTGGCGGAGACCGGCACGGGATGTCCGGTTCGCGGATTCCTGCCCGCGTACGGCTTGTAGGGGCGGACCGTGAAGCTGCCAAAGCCGCGAATCTCGATGCCTTCGCCCTTCTGCAATGCCTCGGTCATGGCATCGAACACGCAGCCAACCACCAACTCGGCGCGCGCCTTGGTCAGCTCCCCGCGCGCTGCAATGGCCTCGATCAGCTCGCTCTTCGTCATCCCAGCCCTGCCTCCATCCCCAAGATCCCTTCCAATGGTTTTCTGTAAGCTGCTGATTGTCAACGCTTTTTCCGATCAGGCAGCCGCTTTTACTCCAAAGGCAGGAGCTCCAGACGGTCCAGCTGCAGGGGTTCCCGAGGCCATTTGTGGCTCAATTCAGCCAAAAAGAGCCGATGACGCCGAGGTAGGCGAACCGCGCCAAGCGCAGCGCGCTGGCAGCCACTTGCGGCCGTCCACAGCCAGCCGAACAGCTCGTAGCGGCCCCTGGGCAGGCCCGTCAGCTCGAGTTCGACGAAGGCCTGGACCGATCCGAGGCTGCGCGAAACCTCGGCTGGGGCAGGATGAATGCGGAGTGCACGGCCGCCACTCACGCACGAGTCGGGCAGGTGGACGCGCTCCGTCCAGGCGCCTGCTTGGGAGCGCGGTGGCCAGTCGGCCTCCGCTTCCAGCACTGCGGGCACGGGAAGCCCCTGAGGCGACCAGCGCCTCGCGTCGCTCGTGATGCGGACGACCGACGGCGGCCGTGAGGGCTGCAGCTCGTCCGGCGAAAAGAGCAAGTTGAAGGCGTAGTCGCTCTGGACTCCGCGCAAGCCTTCCGCAGTTGGTGTCGTTTCGAGGGGCGGCGCCGCGGGGAGAGCAGCGTGCACGTGCGCCGCGTGGACGGCGTAGCCCAGGAGCGACAGCGCGATGCCCAGCCTGGCCCAGCCGAGGGCGAGCAGCGCTGCGGCCAGCGCCACGTGCAGCGCCGGCAAGAGCTCGACGAAGAAGCGTGCTCCGCCGCCTGGGTAGCTGCCCTGGAAGTAGAAGAGCGCGTAGGCGGCCGGCAAAAATAGCACGATCGCTGCCAGGTGGCGCACGGTGGGTTTGGTCCACTGTCGCGCGAGCCAGTACCAGGCGAGCGGCAAGAGCAGTTCGCAGTTGGCCAGGTCGAGCGCGTGCCAGTGCAGGCGGTGCACGGTGTTCAAGAGCATCCAGCTGACGGTCAGGCCGCGTCCGCCCTGCGCCTGAACCACGTCGCCGTGCTCCACCACGCAGCCCGAGCCCAGGCCCAGGTGGAAGCAGCCGGGCGGCCCATCGGCAAGGCCGTAGTAGGCAAGCTGCGGCGACCCGAGCACGTGATCGGTGAGCGCATGATTGTGCGCGCCGAGCAGCCAGAGCCCAGGCGCGAGACCGAGCGCGAGCCAGGGCAGTGCCAACGCCTTCCGCAAGCTCGGCAGGAGCGGCAAGACGCAGCCTGCGCCAATGGCGACGGCCGTCAGCGGCCTGGTGGCAGCGAGGCCACCGAGACATAAGCCGAGCAGGGTACTTCGGGCCCATTTTTGCCCGGTTTGCGCCAGGCAGAGAGCGCTGGCGCACAAGCCGAGCGCTGTGAGCAGCGTCGAAAAGCCGTGACTCATGGTGTCAGCGGTGTGGTAGCGGAGCGCGGCCGAGAGCACGCTGAACGTGGCGGCGAGCAGAGCGACCCGGCGACGCCGCGTGACGAGGACGCCGAGCCAGGCGGTGGCGAGCGTGATGGCTACGGCAAGAAGCGGCCCGAGCAGGCGGTAGTCGCCGAGGCGGACGAAGAGCGAGAGCACGGCGGGGTAGCCGGGCGGGAAGATGGGGGCGAGCTGCTCTGGGTCGGTGGGGTGCGGCAGAAGGAATCGGCCGCGGAAGAGTGCACTGGCTTCGGAAACGGCGAAGGAGAAGTGCCCGCTGGCAAAGGTGCGTGCCTCCAAGAGATAGGTGCTGGCGTCGATGATGCGCGGCTGCCCGCCCAGGCGGACCTGGAAATACGCAGCCGAGAGCAAGGCCGAAAGCAGGGCCAGGAGCGGCAAGCGAAAGGGGGAGGGAACCAGCGCGAGCACGCGGCGCGCTGCCCCGGGCCAGAGCAGCACGAGGCCGCACAGACCCGCTCCCCAACCCAAGGCATCCGTCGGCAGACCGAACCAGCTGAGCGGCTGCTCGGCAGGTCCCAGCCGGGCGCCGATCAAGGAGCCGATCATGGCGCGGCTTGCGAGCCCTCGCTGGCGCCGCCGCCGAGCACGAACAGGTGGTAGACCGTGAGTTCACCCGAGACGATGCGCAGGGTCAGTTGATGCGCTCCTTGCCCCGGCCGTGCTTGCCCCGGCCGTGCTTGCCCCGGCCGTGCTTGCCCCGATCGGGCTTGCTCGGGCAGCGGGAGCTGGATTTCTTGCCAGCCGTCACTGGGAGCAACGCGCGTGATCGCCCCCTGACCGCCCGGCCATTCGAGGCGCATCTCGGCCGGTTGTGCAGGCGCGACGCGCACAGTCAGCGCCCTGCCACGGTCGGACAGATTGAAGCGTAGGCCCAGTCCGGGGCCCAGCACGCGGCCGGCGTCCCAGACGTCTTGCGCCAGGTGCTCTGGGTGCGGCAAGAGCTTCATGTCGACGAAACCCTTGGCCGACTGATCGAGCCCGACGCCATGGGCCCGTTCGCTCAAAAGGTCGGCGATGTCGATGATGTCGACCAGTTCGGTGTTGGCTAGAGCCGTGTTGGCTCGCGTGGTGCTGGCTCCGGCAGTGCTGGTTCCGGCAGTGCCCATCGACAGCGGGAGCCCGCCAATGTCGAGCGCGGACCAATCCGGCCGATAGATCACCTTGCTCGTGCCGCCACAGATGACGTTTCCGCGCACCGGGAAGTCGCGTTCGGGCCTGCCGAACCACAGCACGAACGTGCCCCACCAGCCGGGATAGAGCGCCATGATGTCCGGGCGATCCGCGAGGTCGACGTGCTCCATGAGCTCCACGGCCGCGCCGACGCCCTGGCGGCTCGCCTCGGCCCAGGGCCAGCCGTGGTACCCGCCGAGTCCGATCAGATCGATGGCCGGCAGTCCCGAAGCGAAGGGCAGTGCGCCGGCGTCGCTCAAGAGGATGCGGTGCGGGCGCGGCTGCCGAAAAGCGCCGAGGTACGAGCCGGCGCGCAGATGCTGCTCCAGGATGTTTCGACTCGCGCGGCCGAAGAACCAGATTTGGTCCCGGTAGCGGGGAACCTGTGCGATGGCGAAGGTGAGCCACACGGCGCTGAGCCCGGCGGCGAAACCAAGGCGGACGGAGCGGACCTGCGAGCGCTGCCAGGCCAAGTCGACGAGCGCGGCGGTGCCGAGGGCAGCGGCCATGAGCAGCCACGCAGCGGCCGGCATCGAGTAGCGCTCGTTCTGCCAGCGGACCTGGCCGTTCAAGGCCACCTGCAAGATCCAGAGCGTGACCGAGATGAGCAGCAGTGCGGCGAAGCGGCGGGTCTTGGCCGAGAGCAGGCCGGCGCATGCCAGCGGCCAGACGACGTAGCCGACCACCGGCGCCGCACTGAAGTGGTGACCGGAGAGACGCTCCACCTGATAGACGACGAAGTGTTGCCAGGAGGTCCACACCTCCGATGCGGTCAGGTAGGGATGATGCATCTCCAGCTTGGCGAGAGCGCCGGCTGCGGAGGCACTTCCGGTGAAGTGCCGATTGGCCCACAGCTGGAGACCGAAAAGCAGCCCGCCGGGTGCGCCCGAGAGCAGCAGCGTCCAGAGCGCCTGCCCCCGGCCCATCTCGCGATACGCGACTGTTGCGGCCCACACGCCGAAAACGGCCAGCAGCGGCGCTGCTTCGGGGCGCGTGCCGACCAAGAGCACTCCGCACAGGCCGAGCCCGAGGGCGCTCACGGGCCGTGCGGACTTGGCAGCGTGGGCCTGCCCGAGGTCGTCCCAAGCCACCAGGCACAGCGCGTAGGTTGCGAGGAAAAGCGCGACTTCCATGCCGGAAAAGAGCGACCAAGCGAGCGCACCCACCGAGAGCAAACTAGGGGGCAAGAGGAGCGCCCAGGCGGGAGCCAGGCCGGCGAAGATGCGACGCATGCCGAGCAGCGTGCCGAACGTGCACACCGCGCCCACCGTCGCCGCGAAGTGCATCAGCTCGAGCCCCGCGAAGCCGACCAGGCGACCGAGCGCCAGGACGAACGGGTAGAGCAAGCTGGTGCCACCGCTCGAGTAGCCATTGCCCGGCATCCAGGAAAACGGCGCACCCTGGGCGATCGATTGCGCGAAGTCGAAGTGGATGAACACGTCGTCCAGCGGCGCGGACCAATCGGGCTGCCGTGCGCCGCTGACCAGATCGGACAGACCGCCCGGTGCGAACCAAAGCAGGGCGTGCTCGGTCTGAACCCGCTGGTAGCCATAGAAGGTGCGACCGACCAAAAGGACGAGCAGCGCACTCAGCGGCACGTAGTAGTGCCGAGCGTCCGGCCAGGCCCAGGCGAAGCGGGGTTTGTCGCCTGGATGCCGGGCCTGTTTGCTGCTCCGGCCGTGACCCGCGCGCGTCATGTGGGCTCGCTCTACCAAGGCGGAGCGGGTCTACCAAGGCCGGGCGAGGGCTCCAAGGTCATGGCCAGGGAGAGCCGCCTGCGTGTAGAGTGAGGACAATGGCGAGGACCCGGGAGCGCTCCCTCCTCTTGCCGACGGTCCTCGGCATCGTGGTGCTGGCGCTCGTCGTGCTCGGCACGGTGCTCTACCGCTCCAGTTTCCAGCTGGACCATTTGCGGGAGCGCTCCGTCGTGGAGGCGACCCTCTCGGTTGCCAACGAGAAGGCCGACCGTCTCGAAAAGAGCATCATCGAGCAGGACAACGCGCTGCTCGATTTGACGTACGGGGAGGGCATCGACCGCTTCGGTCAGCGCTGGCTGTCGGTCCCCGTCTCGCAAACGCCCTCCGTGCGGGCGGCGCTCTTGGTCGATGTGAGTTTGCCCTCGCACGAAGTGCTGGCCTTTGCTTCCCGGGCGCCAGGCCCCGACGACGACGCTTTTCGTCGCCTGCTCCTCGGGCAGTTCTGGGCCCGACTCGATTTGTCTCCGCCCGCAGCCGGCGCCGCTGGTCTCAAACATCTGCACACGAGTGTCGGCGAGAGTAACTACCTCGTGAGCTACGTGCTGCGCGGGGCAGCTCAGGGGACCGAGCTTGTCGTGCTCTGGCACGACGTGCCGCGCATCGTGCACGACCTTTTCCCGCGGCTTTATTCCGGAGACGCTGGCGAGGCCGGACAGCCTAGCCGCGTCAACGTCGTGGACGCGCGCGGTCGCATCGTGTTCGGTCCGCCGCTCAGCCGCGGCGCTCTGACGCTTGGTCGGCAGTTTGCCACCACCCTCTACAAATGGCGCGTCAACGTCAGCATGTCGGCGGCAGAGACGTTGGCAAGCGAGGTGGAGCAACGGCGTATTCTGGAGATGACCCTGGTCGGCGCATCGAGTCTGGTGGTGCTG
>Ga0247798_1000038_pt1 | contig 14841 bp, 12 predicted proteins | sample UWRJS197509C6_FD_179929 | JGI IMG/M metagenome (GOLD analysis project Ga0247798, IMG submission 179929) | Soil microbial communities from Arlington Agricultural Research Station in Wisconsin, United States - UWRJ-S197-509C-6 | ecosystem: Environmental > Terrestrial > Soil > Agricultural land... | reverse complement strand
CGTGGCGGATGCCGACCCCCCGAGCGTGTCGATCACCGTGAGCCAGGAGCAAAGGACGGTCTACGAGCGGGCCTTCGGTGCTGCGGACGGGCCCCGTCAGGTGCCGGCAAGTCCGCAGACGACCTACCGTTGGTTCTCGGTCACCAAGCCGCTGACCGCGGTCGCGATCCTGCAGTTGGCCGAGCAAGACCTCGTCTCGCTGTCCGAGCCTGCAGCAACCTACCTGCCGTATCTGCAGGAACTCTACGGTGAAAACAGCTCGAGTATCACGATCGACAGGCTCCTCTCGCACCGCGCCGGGATCGGTGACGTGGGGGACGCGATCCTGTCCTGGGTGCACGTCGAGGGGCACCACCATCAAAGCGAGCTACTCCGCGAGCGTCTGCCCCAGCACGTTCACTTCGACCCAGCACGGCTCGATCGAGGTCACTACTCGAACCTCGGCTACATGATCCTGGGTGCTGTCATCGAGGCGGTCAGCTCGGAGAGCTACGAGGACTACGTGACGAATCACATTCTGGTCCCGCTCCGTATGGAGCGAACCCGGTTCTATTACGAGGACGCGTTCGCTGCGGGCACGGAGCATGCGGTGGGAAGTCACCCCGACGACTTCATGGCGTTCATCGCGTCGTTCTCCCTCGATCTGGCTACTTTGAGCCGGGAGTGCAGCGACCGGCGCTGGTGGTTCGAGTACTTTTCGCCAGACCAAACACCTCCTTCGGGGCTCATCAGCACGTCGTCCGACATGGTTCGCTTCGGTCGCATGGTCCTCGGCCGTGGTGAGCTGGACGATCAGCGTATCCTGAGCGAAGCGTCGGTAGAGCGCATGATCGAGCCGAAAGTCTCGGTCTCTTCCTCGCCAGTTGGGACCGGTTTCTCGCTCGGACAGTCGTGGTTCATCACCGAGGACGCCCGCGGGCGTCGGCTCTTGATGCACGGCGGCCAAGGCATGGCCTTCACTTCGCTCCTCATGATCCGCCCGGACGACGCGCTCGTGGCAGCAGTCGTGGCCAACGGAACGTATTTCGACGGCGAAAACGGCCACAGGCTGATGACCGTGCTCGGGAGCATGGACTGGGCGTCGTCAACCGAGGATTAGGTTGAGTTGCCAAAACCTGCGCGCACGTGTCCGCGTCGCGCTAGACCGGTCCAGAAGCCGGTCACAGCACCTGGGGATTGAGCTGCCAGATGGACAGCGTCAGCGCCGAGGCAAAGCAGACCCAAGCCAGGTAGGGAACCAAGAGCCAAGCGGCGAGCGGCTTGATGGCCTTGAAGCTGCCCGCGGTGAGGATGATGAGGACGAGCAGGCAAAGGATCTCGAGCAGCGCGAGCTGGCCGTTTTGCCAAGCAAAGAAGAGCCAGGTCCACAGCGCATTGAGGGCTAGTTGTGCAAAGAAGAGGACGTAGGGCAAAGGCCCGTCCTCGAGGCGACGCTCTCGCCAGACGAGCCAGGCGGCGATGCCCATCAGGCAGTAGAGGACGGACCAGACCGGAGCGAAGACCCAGGCCGGAGGCGCCCAACTCGGTCGGGCGAGCTCCGCGTAGAAGTCGCCTGCGCCTGCCGACGCCACGGCGCCTACCGCTCCCGCAGCGAAGCTGACCAGCAGCCAGAACGTCAGGCTGGGCAGGGCGGTTCGAAAAGGCGAGGCCATCTCGCCAACGCATGCGGGAAATGTGCCACCTCGAACACTTGCTCATCGCTGCAATTCGACGCGACGAGCAAAGGGTCGGCCGTGCACCTGAGAGCGGCCAACGTGGCGTCTTGCCTCGGCGACGCCCAGTTTGACACGTTGCATCGGGCGCGCGAGGCCTCGCCTTCCTCGCCGGCAGGAAGCCTTCGCTCCTATCCATCATGGCATGCCGATTGCAGCCTTTGCTGTTCATGACCAAGAACAAGCAACCAGCCCTGCGCCGCTACGATCGCCCTGGGCATCTCGATCCGGCGCATGCCGAGCGCCTGCTCGAGCTCGCGCGCGCGGGACGAGAAGCAGAGGACGACAGCGCGTTTCTGCGGTCCGGCGCGGAGGAGGACGATCTAGCCAACGAGCTGGGTCAGACAACCGTTGCCAGCATGACCAGCGGTGAGGGGATGCTGACCAACGAACTAGAAGCACCGGTCGAGGAGGACATCGGCGGGCCGTTCGTGGGGACCTCTGCGAGCGAGGAGTTTGCAGAAGAAGCGGACGAAGAGGATGCGTTCGACGCTACCCGTGAGCCGACGCCCGTGCCGAGTCCAGCGCCGGACGAGCCCGACGACCCGACCGAGCCCGGCGAGCCCGGTGAGCCGGACGAGTTCGAACAAGCAGAGGAGGGTCCCGTTGCCGTTCGGAGCTGGGCCGGCAGCTACCTGCTCCGGGCCAAGGACATTGCCGCTTGGTTGGGATTGGGAGCGGGCTCTAGGTCGAAGGACTAGCGAGCAAGGTCTCGAACGTTCCCCACCTGCAGTGTCCGCACCGGACGGGCGACGACCCTGCGGGCTGGCATGAAGACAGCTTAGCCACCGTCTTGGGTGTTTTCGACCAGACACGAGCGGGCGGGCGTGTGATGCTGGGCCTAGAGTGGTGCCCCGCGGCAGCGACGTGCGAGGAGGATGCGAAAATTCCGCTGTCCCCGCGCCGTGGGCGTCGACTCAATCTGCGGGAGCAAACTTACCGGCGTCGACGAGCCAGCGTTCCTGGAAGGCGCGGCGTGCGGCCCAGCCAACCTCTCTGAGGTACCAGCCATTGACGGAGCCACCGACCAAGGCTCCCAGGGCGGGAATGGCGGCGAGGGCACGACGCTTCGTGATGTTGACGCCGAGCTGCTTGGCGAGGTTGCGCACGACGACGATCACCGCCTCGCGGCTGAGCTGATCGTGCGCGGCCTTCTCTGCGATGGCCTTCCACGTCTGACGAGCGAGCGTCGTACGTAGGGCCGTCAGCGAAGCCAGCGCCGCCAACTTCTCTTCGATCGAGTTGGCCCCCGAAGCCGCCAGGACGCTCTGAGCGAAGTGTCGGTCCTGTTCCGCGACGCACTCGTAGCCGTAGCAGAGGCCGACCTTGTGGATCGTTCGCATCGCTAGGGTGATGATCGCGGGCAGATCCACCGGCGCCCCCAGGATGCCGAAGGCGCCCGTGGCTGTGCCTTCGACGGCGGCCAGACCGATGGCCCAGTTGTGCACTCCATCAGCGAGTCGGTCGGAGAGCTCGAGATCCCGGCCGCGGAGCTCTGCGATCCTGTCGACTCCAGCGTCGCGTCGCACGTCGCCCGCGTCGGCCAACCATTTCCCCGCGGCACTCGCGCCATCGATGGCGACCCGGATGGTCGCCTCGGGGACGACCCTCTGAACCAAGCGAGCCAGCGGCGCGACCACCACCCCCACGGCTCGGGTGGCGACGCCCGGCTCTTCCTTGCGCCACGCGACAATCGCGTCGACCTGGCTTTTCTCGTAGTCGGTCGGCTCGGTCATCCCTTGCCTTGTGACGTGTCGAAGAGCGGCATGCAACTTGCGATGGCAAGCGCCGATGACCAGGGGCGAGCGCCAGGGGCTCCATCACGAGTGCCTGGACCCTCAGCCGGGCGCATCGAGCCGATAGCAAGCGTGGAGGTAGTCGACTCCTTGCAAGGCTTTGACTTCATCGTGGGAGTAGCGGGCGCCAATCTTCTCGATGGCCTTACGAGAGCGCCAGTTTTCGGCCCCAATGTGAAACCAGACGACCTTTGCCCAGCGGAAGGCATGGTCGAGCATGAGCTGCTTCAGCTCACGATTGTAGGTTCCGCCCCAGTGGCTCCTTGCCAGGAACGTGTAGCCGATGGCGACCTCGCGCGCGGCCGGGTCCCAGTCGTAGTAGCGAGAGCAGCCGATCGCGCTGCCCGAAGCGCTCTCGCTGATGACGAACGCGCCCTTCGACTCGAGTGCGCCAGCGAAGAAACCCTGGTCGAAGACGTCGCGCTGGTACCTCGTCGGGACTGGATGCTGCTGCCAGACCAGTGGATCCGAAGCTGCCGCGTAAACCGCCTCGAAGTCACGTGCCTCGAGCGGACGGAGCCTGACGAGCTGGCCGACGAGCGTTGGCTGAAGGTCGAAGTCCGGTCGCTGCACGATGCTGGGGAATCTCTCGCCCGGGCTAGTGGCCAATGAAGACGGTGAGGGTCTGCGGCACGACGTGACAGCCATCGTCCTCCAGCGTGACGCTGTAGGTCTCAATCGCCCCGTTCAGGGTCGCCGTGACGGCGTAGCTCCCCGGCCGTTCGGTGAGCCCTGAGCACTCGTACGTCGCGTCGCTCAGGACGCAGTGCAGCTCCTCGGAAAAGTCTCCGCTGACGGCCACGGCTGACACGGAGTCGCCGGCGCCGCCTCCGTCGAACACGAGGTGCAGCCCAATCTTTGCATCATCGGTGCAAACCTGGCTGCCGCAGCCCAGGGTCAGACTAGCAAACAGGAAGGTCGAGATGACGAGGTGCTTCATAGGGCAGTGCGTCCTTGCGGCCGGCCGGGTGATTCCCTTCAAGTTAGCAGCACAGTGCTTTCGTCTCCTGACAATTCAGCTTTTTGTCAGAGGTCGCGGACGAAGCGGCCGCCCGCACCAATCGATGATAGACCGACCAGGGTACGGGCTCCCGTAAGGCAGCCCAGCGCGGGGGCGAGTCATGGGGGATTCAATTCGGGCGCCCAGCCGTTGGGCACGAGGGGCAACGGCGGCGCTCCTGGCGGCCGCGCTCACGCCGCTGGGCTGCAGCTCGAGCTCGACCGATGCGGTCGCTACGGGCGGCATGACGAGCGGCGGCGGCACGCTGAGCAGCGGTGGTAGCGGTTCGGGCGGCACGCCAGCTTCCGGAGGCTCAGGCGGCACCCCCGGTTCCGGCGGTGTCGCCGAGGTCGGCGGGTATGAGGTCTTGGTCGACCCGTACGGCAACTGTCCGTTGGTGGCGGTCGTCAACGTCGTCGGCATCGAGGCGGGCCAGGTGCAGGGACTCGAGGTCGTGGTGGCTGGGCAGAATGGGAGTCCAGACTTCGTGCGGCAGTACTCTCCGACGGACCCGGCCTTCGTGGCCCTGGACAGCTCGGAGCTCACGTTCTCGGAGCCGGGCTATCACGTGCCGGTGCTGGGGCTGTACGCCGATGCCGAGAGCTCGGTGCGCATTCGCATCGACCGAGAGGCAGGTGACCCCGTCGGGCTCACCCTGAACATCGCGACGCACCTTCTGGCCGCAGGTGAAGCCCCGTGGGCTCCGACGATCCAGGTAGAAACGGCCCTGGTGGACCAGATGGAACCCGGCTGGACCGTGGCCGAGATCAGCATCGAACCGAACCCAGCCCCGCCCGTGGTGATCGTCAACTGGACCCGCACGGTCGCCTACGACGAGCGCGGCGATCTGCGTTGGGCATTGCGCCTCGACGGTCTGCCGCCGGGGGAGACGTTCACCATGACCCGTTCGCTGACAGGCGATTTCTTGACGGGTTCCTTCGATACGATCGTCGAGATGACGAAGCTCGGCCGGGTCACACACTCGCTCGAGGTGTCCGGCTTCTCGCTCCATCACGAGATCTTGCAGATTGGCTCGGACGACGCAGCGCATGCGTCACCGGGGACCACGAGCGAGCACCTCGGCAATCTCTTGGTTCTTGCCTCCAAAGACGGCGCGGCCACCATTCAGGACCACATCCTCGAGCTCGACCCGGAGACGGGCGCTGTGCAAAATGATTGGGACCTCGGGACCGTCTTCGATACGGCACGCACGACCTTCGTCGACCCGGAGACGTGGGCTCCCGGCGCGGGGGATTGGCTGCATACCAATGGGCTTGCGTACTCCAAGCAGGACGAGTCCATCATCGTGTCGGGTCGCCATCAGGGCGTCGCCAAGATCCGTCGTGATGGCAGCCTCGTTTGGCTCCTGGCGCCGCATGAAGGCTGGGAGGAGCCGCAGGCGCAGAAGCTGCTCACGGCCGTCAGCGCCGCATCGGTGCCCTACGATGAGGCCGTGCAGCTGGGGAACGAAGCGGCGGGCGATGCGGCGGCCCCGGAGTTCGATTGGCCCTTTGGGCAACATTCACCGGCGCTGTTACCGAATGGCGACCTGCTGCTGTTCGACAATGGGTCGAGTCGCCACTTTGGCCCCGTGTGCGGCAGCTTCTCCCGCGCCGTGGTCTATCGCATCGACGAGGCGGCCCTGACGATCCGCCAAGTGGGACAGTTCGTCCTCAGCACGGCCGAGTCGTCCTGCTTCGTGTCGAACACCCATTGGCTTCCCGTGCAGGGCAACCTGTTCATTCAGCCGGGCGGTCAGTACTTCGACACGGGTAGCAACACCGCCGTGGTCAAGGAGGCGAGTGCCACGATCGCGGACGATGGAACCATCGCCTTCGATGCCGTCGTCTTCGCTGCGACTCTGGACATGAACGTCATCCCCGAGGGCTACTTCGCCTACTCGTACCGCGGCCACCGTTGGGTCTTCTGAGGCAGCGACCCGCGCTGCCCCAGAACCGTCGAGCTCACTCCACTTCCGTGACGGTAGCTTCCGCCAGCGCTCGGGCGAATTGCGCGCTATCGTGGCCGCCTCCGAGCCGACCGAGGTCGCGCTGGTGGCTCAGGTTTCGCTGATGAGCTGTGAAGGAACGACTCGAGTCGAGGACGCATGCCCAGGAACGCCCGACATCTACTAGAGCGCCACGAGTCGACGAGCGTCGAGCGCTTCGAAGCCATGTGGACCGGGCACCGAACGCCTCGACATGCGCATCCCGAATATCAACTCACTCTGACCGTGTCGGGCTGTGGTCGATTCGAGTACCTGGCGGGGGTGGCGCGCATTCCCGTGGGTTGCCTGGCTATTTTTCATGCCGGCGAGCCGCACGTGATTGGCAACGCCAACCGCTCGGAGCCGTGGCGTTTGCGCTCGCTGCATATTCCGGCGCGGTGGGTCGAACAGGCCGGGAGGCCGCTGCTTCAGCCAGCGCCCATCCCCGCCCAGCCGGATGTGCTCCCCGCCTTCATGGCTGTCTGGGATGCATTCGACGCTGCCCCGTCGCGGATGACGAAGGCTCTGCGGACGCTGGCCGGGGTGATGGCTCAGCGCCCCGGATTGGAACCGGACCGGCGCGCGACCTCGCGGCTCGTACGCGACGGCCTTGCGCATTTGGCGTCCGTGCTAGACCGTCAGATCAGCATGCGGGAGCTGGCGCAGGTCGTTCGTGCGGAGCCCGCACAGGTACGTCGTGCGCTCACCGTTGCGACCGGGCTGCCGCCGCAGGCGTGGCACCTGCAGCGCCGCATCCAGGAGGCCAAGCATCGTCTCGGGCGTGGGGAAGACATCACGACCACGGCACTTTCACTCGGATTTTCCGATCAGTCGCACTTCACTCGGCACTTCACGCGGCTGGTTGGGGTCAGTCCGGCGCGCTACGTCGCGGGAGTCGACGGGCGGCCCGCCACCGTTTGAACGAAATGAGCAGCAGCCCCGTACAAGACGAAAACCAGCGTCTTGGGCACGCTAGGCGGCATGAGCACGCTGCCCAGTCATGCCGACCGAATCCGCGATCAGTTCACGAAACAGGCTGAACCCTTCGCCAGCTTTCGCATTCACAGCCAGGAGGAAAGCCTCGAATGGCTGCGCGAGGAACTCCACCTCAGTGGCCAGGAGCGGATCCTCGACGCGGGCTGCGGTCCCGGCCTGGTGGCGTGCCACCTGGCTTCGCACGTAGGGCAAGTCGTGGGGATCGATGCCACCCCTGCGATGATCGACAAGGCGAGGCAGAGAGCCGCGCAACTCGAGTGCGAAAACGCCACGTTCATCGAAGGCAGCATGGAGCAATTGCCCGTTCCCACGGCCGCCTTCGATGGTGTCGTGACCCGCTACACCTTCCACCACTTGCTGGACCCTTCCAGCGCCCTGTCTGAGCTCGTCCGCGCCGGCAAGCCAAACGGACGCGTCGTCGTGTGCGACGCCGCGCCCCAGGCACGGTGCCGGGATGCCTACGACGCCTGGGAGCGCGTGCGCGATCCTTCCCACACTTCGGCCCTGACGCCGCAGGAACTCACGGATTTGGCCCAACGTTGGCTGCGCGATGTCACGGTACGGTCGTTCGGTCTCGACACCGACGTCGACGCGCTCCTCGCGAGTTCGTTTCCGGAGCCTGGAGGACAAGCATGGCTAAGGCAGCGGATGCTTTCGGACGTTGGCCGGAACGAGCTCGGCATGGACGCACGCCTGGTCGACGGACAGCTGCGGATGTCCTTTCCGATCCTGATTGTCGCGGGCTCGATTCCAGCCTGACCGCGCCACTGCCCTCCAGCTCCTTCGGACCTGCTAAGGCGTGGCTCGCGAGGCCTCGAGCTGAGCAGGCATGGCGAACTTCCAAGCTTCGCTGAGCTGCTCGGTCGGCCTTTCCGTGATCGCATCGGCGTGGGCCACGAGAATGCGCTCGAGGGGCAGCGCGCGGAGTTGCGCGATGGACTCGGCCACGGCAAGGGTGGGCTGCGTGTGCCATCTGACGTCGGGCGGTGTTCTGACTCTTCCGTAGTGCCCGAAGACGCGTCCTGCCAGGCGCGACGTCCAGTGGTCGCGCGCGCACGCGGACATGAGGAGGTCTGCAGCAATCAGCGAGCCGCTTTCTCGGTGAAAGAACACCGTCTCGTCGAGGAAGGGCACGCCCCCCAAGTGAATGGGCGTGAGCTCCGGCGTGACGCTGAGGTACGCGGGGTCGCGTGCGTCCAGGTTCAACTTGACCTGCGCGTTGCGGGTCTGTGCCGACTTGGGCCCGACGACGAGCGCGCTCGGGTAGCGGGCGGCAGTCGCTGGAGTCTGCAGGTGATGGAAGCAATTGGGCACGACGATGAAGCGCACCTCGCCGAGCGCATCGAGCGCTGAACAGACCTCGTCCGTGGGTGCGCAGGGGCTATGAACCCAGAGGGCACCGCCGGCGAGTCGAACCACGGTCGTTCTCGCGCGTTGGCGAATGCCGCTGAACCACACCGGATGCTCCGTGACCCAGATGGAGCCGGGCACGACGACTTCGAACATGCTCTGAGCTGTCACGAGGGCATGGTCCTGCTTGCCTGGGCTGCTGGTCAAGGAAGAGAAGGAGATCCGCGGTCTCTTCGTCGAGGCGTTCGTCGACCACCTGAAATCACTCGAGTGGGACTGCCTCCACTGAGTGCCCTTTCTCTCATGGAGGCGTGAACTCCACGGGAGCGAGTCGCTCGCTCTTGACCTGCAATTTGAAGACGTCCGGCCGAGCGTAGTGGCCGACGACATCCAGGCTGCGTCGGGCCACGCCGACACGCTCGAGGTCGAGCTCGGCATACAGGATGCCCAGCTCGTCGTGGAGCGGCCCGGCGACGACGGTGCCGCCGGGCGCGACGATCACCGAATCCCCCGAGTTTACCCAAGCATCCGGGTTCGGATACAGCTCGGCCTTGCCAGGAACGGCATCCGGCACGTGCCGCTCCTGAAACGCGTAGCCGCTGCCGATGACCCAGCACCCGCCTTCGCGCGCGATGTGCTGCATCGTCGCGAGCCAGCGCGGCCCCGTGTCGTAAGTCGGCGCGATGTACACGTCGATGCCCTGCGCATACAGCGCGCAGCGCGCAAGCGGCATGTAGTTTTCCCAGCAGACGAGGGCTCCGATGCGCCCGCAGGGGGTGTCGACTACGCGCAATCCAGCCCCATCGCCGAAGCCCCAGACCATGCGCTCGGCATTGGTCGGCACGAGCTTGCGGTGGACGTTCAGTAGCGCGCCATCCGGGCCGATGACGACGACGCTGTTGTACAAGGTGGTCCGACTGGAGTCCGTGTCTCGCTCGTTGACCCCGCACACGACGGTGACGTCGCACTCCCGCGCGGCGTCGCACAGGGGTGCCAGCTCCCCGGCGCCGATGCGGACGGATTCGCTGAGCAGGCGCGCGTGCAGGCGTTCCGACAGGTCCATGTCGGTCCCCGGACGCAACCGCCAGATCCAGGCGGGGTAGCCCGGAATGAAGGCTTCGGGAAAGACGATGAGTCGCGCGCCCGCGGCGGCGGCCTCGCGAACGCAGCTCACGGCCATGTCGATGGTATCGGCTTTGTTCAGGAACGCGGGCGGGCGTTGGATCACGGCGACGCGGGACATTGTTCACCTCGGTGGTCAGGCACGTGGGCCAATATGGGCCGAGAGCGAGAGCGAGGGAACTACCGTTCCGATTTTACGGGACTTCGCAGACGGGATGACAGTCTTTGCTGCCGTCCCAGGTGTATCCCTCCAAACTAGGCGTTGCGCACAGGGCGTCGAGCATCCCTTTCGCTGCGTCGTCGAGCGGGTTCCCCGTGAGATCGGTGAGTGCGCAGAAGCCTCGAGCGCCAAGGAAGCCCTCCGGCAAGCTGGTGATCTCGTTGTTTTTGAGGATGAGGTTCGCCAGATCCCACTCCATCACGAGGTCGATGTCGCGGAGGGCGTTGTCGCTCGCGTAGAGTTGCGTGATGGGAGCGCCGCGCAGTAGCTCGAGCGAGGTCGCTCCCAGGCCGTCCATGGCCAGCTCGGCCAGCCCGGTCAGCGTGCCCAGGGGCGCGAGCGAAGCAATCGGATTGTGGGAGATGCGCAGCGTAGAAAGCGGCATATCCGCCAAGGCATCGATCGCCACGACTTGGTTGCTCGAAACGTCGAGCCATTGCAAAGGCAAACCGGTGAGTGGACTGAGGTCGGCCACCTGGTTCGCCTCCAAATTGAGATGCTCCAGCGCAGGGCAGCCTGAAAGCGCGCTGATGTCGGAGACCTTGGCACCTGCTACGTCCAGGGTCCGCAGGGTGGCGACATCGGTCAGGGCGCCGACATCGCTGAGGAGCGCGGGGCCATCGTTGATGAGCGGGAGCACCTCGATCGTCTGGAGACCTGCGCACCCTTCGAGGCCATCGAGCGTCCGAAGTTGCTCGCAGCCTTCGACGCGAACGCTCACGAGGTTCGGTACCTCCGCGATGCCCTCGAAGCTCTCGAAGGCGGTATCCAGGATGTGGAGGTTCTTCAGCCTCGGCAAATTCACGAACCCCTGGAAGTCGCGCATCTCGAGTGTCCACAGGGTCAGTGTCTCGAGGGCTGGAAGCCCCGAGAGCGGCGCGAGGGTCGAGACGGGCATGTAGTCGAGCGTCAGCGTCTTCAGAGAGTCGAGGCCGGAAAGCGGGGAGAGATCGGCAGCGGGAAGTCCGCTGATGTCCAGCTGCTCGAGTTGGTCAAAATCGCGCAAGGGCTCGAGCGACCCTGCTTCGACGAACCAGAGCCGGAGATTTCGCAGCCTGTCAGCCACAACCTCGAGCCGGGTGAAGCCGATGGTCGTGAGGCTGAGTTCGGTCAACTTGCCGAGGCTCGCCAAGGGCGAGAGATCGATCACCGGCCGCTCGCCTTCGTAGAAGTAGTACGCAAGCTGAAGGCGCTCGAGGTTCGCGAGGCATTCGATCCCGGCAAGGCTGCCATAGGGCTCGTAGTCGACGTTCAGGTCGGTCAGGTGGTGCACGCCCGCTGCATTGTCGACTTCGAGCTCAATCTGAATGTTTGCTGCGAGCCCCGGATCGAAGGCGCAGCCACTCGAACCGACCTCGACCAAACCGACCGCGCTGCCCCCACTTCCCACTGAGCCACTTCCGCTCGCGCCTCCGGCGCTGGTTGCACCTCCCGACGACGCAGTTGCACTTCCGCCAGACGCGGCGAAGTCACTCGGGGCGAACCTCTGCTGGCAGGAAAGGAGCAATGCCAGAGCGCCCTGCGTCACCAGCATCGCCGCTAGGCGACGTTCGCCGAAGGTCCCCCTGCGCATCGACGGAGTCTATTTCGACGCGCAGGCCCTCGCCACTGGGTAAGGCCGTGTCCAAGGGTGAATAGCGGCCTGACCACTCAGTGCGCCACGTGACAAGCTGCGCCCGGAGCGCATGCCGTAGGGAGCACTGCCGAAGGTCGAAGAGGCGCTCAAGGGATGGGGGTGTTGATCGGAAAGTCGGTCGCGATCGGGCCTTCGCTCGTCGTGGCCAAGAGAGTGCCGGTCGCGTCGTAGTCGTAGCGCGCTACGTACTCCACCACGTGACCATGCCTGGCTTGACCACGTTGGGGCGGGATTCCGACGGTGCCCGGAGAGATGAGCCAATCGTACTGCCACACTCTTTGGTGCTGATGCACGAAGGTCAGCGACAGAGTCTTTTCTTCGTGCTGCCAAATGGGCCAGACGCCGACGAGGTTCGTCTCGGTCAGTACGCCACACGTGGGCGCGGTCTTCGTGAAGGATTCAGCGAGCAGCGTTTCGAGCTCCGGCTCGAGTTCCTGCAGCTCCAGAGCGAACAGGTCGGCTGCGGCCGCCATCGTTTGGGCGGGATTCAGGGGGACCTCTGTCGTGCCGCTGAGGATCGTGACGTCCGTAACCACGAACCCCACCCCGCTGGGACTGCCCCCGCCGTCATTGACCTGCAAGGTCACGATGTACGCTTCCTGCGCGAGGCCCCAAGGGTTGGGAGTCTGCGGTCCAAAGAGCGCGGAGGCGAACTCGACCTTCTGCCGGTCCGCCAGCATGACCTCCCGATTCGGAGAGAAGCTCTCACCTTCTCCGCTCGACTCGAAGAACGGCCAATGGGGACTGCTTCCGTCGGCCGCGAAGCCGTAGAACTGAAGGCCGCCCGGACTCCGAATGTCCCGCAGGTGATCGATCGCCCCACCGTAGTCGTCGCCTTGGTTCACATAGAGGATCCCCGTCACGGTCCCTCCCAGCGCCGGCCACTCCTGATAGGGCACCAGCTGCTCCATCAAAGTCAGCACTGATGGGGCACCGCCGCTGCCCTGCGGGAAGGTGGAGGCGTCGGGCGCGCACCCGGGATCCGGGGCCCCTCCACTACTGAGCCAGATCGCCCCCGTGCCGAAGCCTCCAAGCCCGCCGCTCCCGCGGTCGCTGCCACCCGAGCCGCCGCTGCCCGAGCCGCCGCTGCCCGTCCCACCGCTAGAAGCGCCGCCGCTCGCGCCGTCGGTGCTCCCGCCCGAGGACGCATCGGTCGACGTCGTGTCGGACTGTCCTGGGTCTGCGTTGCACGCAAACTGACCGGCCATCAGCCAAGCGCTCGAGAAGGCGAGAAAGCTGCGGCAAGAAATCATGTCTCACTTCAAGCACGGAGCATGCCAGCAAGGTCTTCGCGCGATCTCCACGATTTCAATGTCCTAACGCATCGGGGAGCCCAGAGCGCGGCGCAACTTGGCACAGGACAAGCCTTTCAGAGGGCCAGAGGCACCCAAATTGAAAAACCCCGACAGCCTCTCGGCCATCGGGGTCTTCTTGCTCCGCTCTAGCGGAGGCTGCGTGTCAGTGGAACGTGGTCACACTTTGGCCCGGCAGCGTGGCCGAGAGGATCCCGCCCGTCACGGCCACCGGGGTCCCGTCCACCAGGTCTTGGGTCGCCGAGGTTACGGTGGGCGTCAACATGGCCGGAGCGGTCCCGCCGGTGATGGTGATCGGGATGGTGACCTCCGCGCTGCCCTTGTTGATGGCGACGACGACCACCTCGCCCGCGGCGCCCTTGTAGGCCGAGAGCAGCACGTCCGGGTTGGCGTTGCCGCCCATCACGACCGCGTGGAAGGTGTCCGGGCGCACGAACTTACTGTAGTTGCCCAGCGCGAAGTAGCGCTTGGCAATGCCCGTCGGGTTCGAAACCCCGTCGCGATTCTTGAGCAGGGCCAGGCCTTCATTGTCATTCTGGTAGTAGGCCTCGTACCACCAGTAGAGCCAGGCCGACGCCTCGCCCACCGTCAGGGCCGAGTGGATCCAGCCCGCCACGGCCAAGCCGTTCGCCATGTCCATCGATGGGCCCTGCTCCGGCCAGTACATCACGCCGGACATCTCGGTCTGCCAGACCTCTTTGTCTTTGACGCCGCCGTTGACATCAGCTGGCCACGCATAGCCAATCTGCGACTCGTACTCGTGCACACCGAGGATATCGAACGCGCTCCACGCCGCTGCGTCCTTGGCCAGCCAGTGACCGTAATCATAGCCCTCCTCGCCGGTAACGCACTTGGGATCACAAGTAGCCGCCGCAGCGGCATCGCTTAGGTCATTCGAGAAGCAATTGCAGCCGAGCGGATCGGAACTCTCATAGCCGGCGTTTGGCACGCCCACACCAGTCGGCGATAGATTGCTCCACACGTGGATCCAGAGCGATGCTTCGGGTGCGATCATCTGGGTCGTTGGAGCGATGTCCTCGAAAATCGGCCCGGCAATCGCGACGAAATCAGCCAGCTCCTTACCGGTGTAGACCATCGATTCGTAGTCATCCGTGAGCGGCGGATTGCACGGCCGTCCCTGATCTGGAGCACACGATGCAAAATCGGTCTCATTCCCGACCGACATGGCGTAGAGGTCGTGTTCGGCGGCGTACTCGGCGATCATCGTCGCCCAGTCGTCGTAGCGGTCTGCGTTCAGGTGCCCGCCCCCTGTCGTGTCGTTGTTGTCCTTCCAGCCCGCGGGAGCGCTCCAGCACGACCCGATGATTCTGGCGCCCAGGTCTCTCGCGGTTTCCCAATCAGTGGGGACACTTCGATGACCGCCGTTCTCATTCATCCCAATGCGCAGGATGGACAGACCGATCGCGTTGGCACCTTCGAGGGTGAAGAGCTGGTTCCAGGGGAGCGATTCGCCATCCGGCATGATGGTCGCGTTGACGCCGAAGCCCCGAATGACTTGGCGCTCTGCCGCCAGGTCGACGTACACGCCCTCCGCGGGCGGAGTTCCTCCGGACCCGCCGCCGGTGCCGGTGGCGATGCCGCCAGTGCCGGTGCCGCCGATGCCGGTGCCGCCGGTGCCGGTGGCGATGCCGCCGGTGCCGGTGCCGATACCGCCGGTGCCGGTGGCGATGCCGCCCGTGCCGGTGCCG
>Ga0247798_1000036_pt1 | contig 14909 bp, 11 predicted proteins | sample UWRJS197509C6_FD_179929 | JGI IMG/M metagenome (GOLD analysis project Ga0247798, IMG submission 179929) | Soil microbial communities from Arlington Agricultural Research Station in Wisconsin, United States - UWRJ-S197-509C-6 | ecosystem: Environmental > Terrestrial > Soil > Agricultural land... | reverse complement strand
AGGGAAGCCGACGCCTGGGCCTCGAGTTTCGCGGTCTCTCGGAATACGACCGCTTCCTCCTGCGCCGCGCCGTGGGGCACCGTCCCCTTGCGCCACCGGGACCGAGGCCTGGTCGCCGTAAGCCCATCGACCTCAGGCTCCTGGTCGCCTGACCCCTTTTCGCCCTGCTAGCCCACGACGTTCTGCGGGTGCCCGTCGAGAAAGGCGCGCACGTTGTCGGCCGTCACGGCGAGCAAGCGTTGTCGCGCCGCCCGACTCGCCCAAGCAACGTGGGGGGTCAAAAGGCAGTTGGAGAGGCGAAGCAGGGGGTGATCGCGTCGTGGCGGTTCGGCTTCGAGCACGTCCAGCGCGGCGCCACGGATCTTGCCTGAACGCAGCGCATCGAGCAGCGCCCCCTCGTCGATCACCGCACCGCGCGAGCAATTGATGACCAGGGCCGAGCGCTTCATTTCCGCGAAGGCCGCGGCGTTCAGGTAGTTCCGTGTTTCCGGGGTCAGGGGCACGTGCAAGCTGATGGCGTCGCTCCTGGCGAGCAAGCTGGCTTTGTCGACGAACTCCACGTCGTCCCCTGGGGTGGCACCGCCCGGGGTAGCATCGCCCGGGGTAGCACCGCCCGGGGTAGCACTACGCAACGGAATACTGCGCGTGTGGACGATGACCCGCATGCCGAGCGCTTGGGCGATTCGGGCTACACGGCGGCCGATCGCTCCGTAGCCGACGATGCCCAAAGTAAGACCTTCGAGTTCGACCAGCGGCTCGAGGTAGTAGGAGAAAACGGGCGACGCTTCCCAGCCGCCTTCGGCCACGTCCGCGGCGTGGCGACCGACATGATTGCTGAGTTCGAGCAAGAGCGCGATGGCATGTTGGGCGGTGGACGCGGTGCTGTAGCCGGGCACGTTGCAGACGGTGACGCCGAATTGTTTGGCAGCGGGCAGATCGATCACGTTCACCCCGGTGGCGAGAACGGAAATCAAGCGCAAGTCCGGCAGCGCGCGGAGCTGCTCCAGGCCCAGCACCACCTTGTTGGTCAGGGCAATTTCGGCGCCCCGGAGCCGGGGCAGGACTTCCTCCGGCTTGGTCTGCTCGTGGATTTCCAGCTGGCCCAGGGTCGCGAAGCCAGAAAGCGCGACGGACGGAGGCTCACCCCCGTCCGCGCGGGACGACCCGGTGATCGGTTCCGCATCCAGGAGCACGATGCGCATGGCTCAAATGGTGTCCCAGCTGTACTTGCCGGCTTCGAACGCATGGTCGGCGAGTGCCTTGACTTGATCGTCCGCGTTCTTGTCGATCTCGGCCACGTTTGCGCGCACCAGGCGCTCGGTCCGGCTGGCAACCGCGTCCGCAATCTGCATCTCTCGCAGTGACTTCTCGGCTCCGAGCTGCAGAATACTCGAGGAGACCCGGCTGAGCGTGCATGCCAGCACGTACAGGTGGATCATGATGTCGGCGATCCTTGCGGTCGCCAGCTGACGGTCGACGATCTTGGCGCCATGTCGGCGCAATAGTTTGTCGGCAGCAGCGGCGAGCTCGCGCGTGCCCCATTCGAACACGGTTTGCTGGGATTCGAGCTCCTTGGCCAGCTTCGAGAATGCACTCTTTCCCCGGGGAATGCCGGTCGCCAGGCTGGCCCGGTGGAAGGCATACTTCTGGAGCACGCCGAAGCCCTTGATTGGGTCGTTGAACGCACCACGCAGCGATCCGGCCAGTTCCTTCAGTGCCTGACCGACGTCGTCCATGCCGCTCAGCGCAATGAACAGCCGCAAGATGTCGTTGGTGCCTTCGAAGATACGGTTGATGCGACTGTCGCGCACGTATTGCTCGTAGGGGAACTCGCGCATGAAGCCGTTGCCGCCGGCGACCTGCAATGCCTCGTCGGCGGTCCGCCACAGTGCCTCGGTCGAGTAGACCTTGCTGATGGCGGCTTCGATTGCGTACTCCTCGTCCCCGCGATCGACGAGGCCTGCGACCATGGAGACCGTGGCCTCTGCCGAATAGCAATCGACGATCATGTCGCCGACCTTTTTCTTGATCAGACCGAATTCCGAGATCTTCTTGCCGAACTGCACGCGGTTGGTCGCCTGTTCGGTCGCCAGGCGGATGAGCTTCTTCATCCCGCCCACCGACCCGCCGCCGAGCCCGGTGCGCCCGCTGTTCAAGATGTTCATCGCCACCTTGAAGCCCTTGCCTTCTTCACCCAAGAGGTTTTGCTCCGGCACGCGCACCGTATCGAAAGTGACGGAATTCGTCGGACAAGCGCGGATGCCCATCTTGTCCTCATGATGCCCGTGCGAGACGCCGCCCATGTCGCGGGTGACCAAGAACGCACTGATCTTGCCGCGCTCACCTTCCTTGCCCGTCTTGGCGAACACCGTGAAGAAATCGGCAATCTCGCCGTCGGTGATCCAAATCTTCTCACCGCTGAGGATCCAGTCGCTGCCTTCCTTGTGTGCGCGCGTCTTGATCGACGCTGCATCGGAGCCAGAGCCCGGCTCTGTCAGGCAAAAGGCCGCGATCATCTCGCCGCTGGCGAGCTTCGGTAGGTAGCGAGCCTTTTGCTCGTCCGTACCGAACAGCAAGAGGCCGCGCATGCCGATCGAGCTGTGTGCGCCGACGGTGACCGCCGCGGAGGCGTCGTACTTGGCGATCTCCTGCAAGGTTCTGGAGTAGGCGGCCGAGCCGAGACCGAGTCCGCCGTACTGTTCTGGGATCACGAGGCCAAACAAGCCGAACTCTTTGAGTTCGGCGATGAACTCCGGCGGAAACTCCCCCTGCCGGTCCCAGCTGACGAAGTCCCGGGCGTGCGACTCGAGCATCTGGCCCAGCGAAGCGATGATGGACTCCAGCGTTTCCTTTTCGTCACTTCGGATCTGCGGAAAGGGCAGGACCAGGTCTTCGTTGATCTCACCCATGCACAAGCGGCGCATGAAGCTGGTTGATTCGCTCATCTTTGTCTCCTCCAGGGCAAGGCGGCGCAGCCTCCCATTTCTTGGTACAATGCGAACCGAGGCATGTCCAAGCCCATCCCCGCCGATTGGCCTGAGTCGGAGACGCCGCTCTACGAGGCCTGGCACGCGGTCTGCATTGGTCGCGCCCTCACGACTCGACCCATGCAGCGTGTGCTGCTCGGTCTGCCGATCGTGCTCTACCGAACGCCTGCTGGGCCCCGCGCCTTCGTAGACCGTTGTCCTCACCGCGGTGTTCCGCTTTCGGCCGGCCGTTGCGACAAGGCGGGCAGTCTCGAGTGCCGCTACCACGGCTGGCGCTTCGACAGCGAAGGTCGACTGCTCGAGGTTCCCGGGCGCGTGGCTCCGGACGAGCGTGCACATGGACTCGTACGCCTGCCGCTACGTGAGGAATCGGGGCTGGTGTTCGTCTGCCCGAAGCCGGATGGGCGACCGCCGCTTGCGCCGTATCTGCCCCCGGCGCTGGATGCGCCCGGCTACACCTCCGTCCTGCGTGAGGTGGTGGCTCCCGGCAGCTTGTACGCAACGGCGGAAAATGCGCTCGACGTCCCGCACACCTCGGTGCTGCATCGTGGCCTTTTCCGAACGGCTGCGGCGAAAGCTCGCATCGTCGCTCGGGTGCAGCGGCGCAAGCATTGGGTCGAAACGGAATACGTGGGGGAACCACCCCCCAAGGGCCTGGTGGCGCGTCTGCTGGCGGTCGGCAAGGACAAAGACCGCTCGGCCGTGCAGCATTGGGATCGCTTCTTCCTGCCCGGTGTTGCCGAGGTCGAATACCGCTTGGGGCCGCGATCACACTTCGTGGTGACGGCGTACCTGACGCCCGAAGCGCCCGACGTCACGCGGCTGTTTGCCGTGGCCAGCTTTCGCACGCCTCTGCCGGGTCGTCTGCTTTCGCTTTTGCTCGAGCCTTTTGCGCGCATGATCTTTCGGCAAGACCAGCAGATCCTGGCCCTACAAAGTGAGCACGTGCGCCGCTTCGGTGCGGCGACCTTCGCCTCGACCGAGCTCGACACGATGGGGCCACACATCCGTCGCTTGCTCAAGGCCGCGTACCAAGCGGAGAAGACGGCGCCAGAGCCGCCGTGGCCCGCAGGCGATGTCCCAGCGGAAATTCGCCTGTCGTCCGCCGACTCGGCTCAGCCAGTGTTCGACACGGTGGTCGAGCTGGATGCGTGAGGGCCCTCTGCCCCCTAGGTTTTTCGCATTGCCCTGCTACTGGAGGGGCATGAACCAAGCTCCGAGCGCTGACGTTCGCACACTCGGTCCCGAGTCGACGCGGGTTCGCCTCGTCATCGTCGCACTGACTGGCGTCGTATTTCTCGGCGTCACGACGGTCATCTATCTGCTGCCGGCGCGCTCCGGCGCAGGTCCGAGCGTGCTGGCCAGCCTGAACGCTTTCCTCAACGCCTTGGCGACGCTGTGCTTGCTCTCTGGGTATTGGGCCATCCGCACCAAGCGCAAGCTGTGGCATCGGCGGAGCATGCTGGCTGCCTTCGGTCTCAGCTCCGCGTTCTTGGTCACCTACTTGCTGCACCATGCGCAAGTGGGGTCAGTGCCCTTCAGGGGCCACGGTGCCATCCGCGCGCTCTATTTCGGCTTGCTCGTGCCGCACATCCTGCTGGCCGGCGCCGTCGTCCCGCTCGCCCTACTCACCATCTACCGCGGCTGGACCGACCGGCTGGTTTTGCACAAGCGCATCGCGAAGATCACCCTGCCCATCTGGCTCTACGTATCGGTGAGCGGGGTACTCCTCTACTTCATGCTCTATCATTCATAGCTGGTGAGGCTGATCGGCTTGGTGATCCCGCTCGTCAGCATCACTCGTCAGCACCTGTAGGGCGCCAAAAATGCGTGCGGTAGTACAACGGGTCAAGCGGGCGGAGGTTCGCGTCGGACAGGAGGTGACGGGTCGCATCGCGGCCGGTTTGTGCGTCCTGGTCGGTGTGGCAGACGGCGATACGGCGCAGGATGCCGTGGCCCTGGCCGACAAGGTCTGCCACCTGCGCATCATGAGCGACGACGCGGGCAAGATGAATCGCTCGGTGCTCGACTGTGGGGGCGAGATCCTGGCCGTGAGCCAGTTTACCCTGCATGCGGACGCGAGCAGGGGCAGGCGCCCGAGCTTCGTGCGGGCGATGGCGCCCGCCGCAGCCGAACCGCTTTTCACGGGATTCTGTGAGGCATGCCGGGCTCACGGCGTGACGGTCGGCACTGGCCGCTTCGGCGCCGAGATGCTGGTCGACATCTGGGGGGATGGCCCCGTAACCATCCTGCTCGACACCAAGCAAGCACTCTGAGTGCTCGCTCGCTCGCCCGCCTTGCACGCGCCAGCGCTAGACGACCTCTCCGCGCTTCGCCTTGTCGATCCATTTGGCGATCTCTTCTTCGATCCTACCCATGGCCATCTTCTGAAACGGCTTGAGGAAGAAGGGCACCTCGATGTCGTACTCGATGTCTCGATCGGTAACATCGACGTGACCCTTGAGACTCATCCCTTTGACCGCGAAGGAGATTTCAGCCCGGTCGTCACGGACCCAGTTGGCGCGCGCGCCGTAGTCGGTGTATTTCGCCGTGTAGGCATCGAACGCCGCCCGAGTGACCTTTTGGGCCCTTTCCTTGCCGAGCGAGTGCGGGACGGAGTGTTTCATCGGCTCTGCCTATGGCCCGTCGGGCGCCTCGTCAACTCAGCTCGGGAGGCGTCTCGAAGCGGCGTGGGTAGGTGCCTACGCTTGACACCCAGCCCGGCCCGGTTGATATCGACCGCATGATCGGTGTGGCGCCATGATCGGTGTGGATTTCGGGGGAACGGCGATCAAAGCGGGGATCGTCAGGGACGGGAGGGTACTTCGTTCGGTCCAAGTCCCGACGCCCCGAACCGAAGGTCCCGATCGGGTCATGAACGCGATCGCCGCCGCGGTGCTCGAGCTCGCGCCCTCGCCCGAGAGTGTCGGCGTGGCCATTCCTGGCGAGGTGGACCCCACCGGATTGTGCTGGGGTTTGCCCAATGTACCCGGTTTCAAGGGGGTCGCGCTCGGGCGTGGCCTCAGCGAGCGCTTGCGCTGCCCAGTTGCCGTCGAGAACGACGCGACCACTGCGGCCTTGGGTGAGTACCTGCACGGCCACGGCTCACGCTACCCGTCGTTCCTGATGATCACTCTCGGCACGGGCATTGGCGGCGGCTTGGTGATCGGCGGCCAGCTCTACCCGGGAAGCAATGGTTTCGCTGGCGAGATTGGTCACGTCAACGTCGACGCCGCCGATGACGCGCCGCTCTGCGGCTGCGGCAAGCGAGGCTGCCTGGAAACGTACTCGGGCACTCCCGGCTTGATTCGTAAGTTCGCCGAGCTGGGCGGCGGCGACGTCACGGAAATCAAGGACATCGCCGCGAGCGCGCGGCGTGGAGAAATGGCTGGAATCGAGACGTTCCGCATGATGGGTATGTCGCTGGGTCGGGCGCTCGCCAACATCCAGAACGTGCTCGATCTGAATGCGCTCATCTTCAGCGGCGGCATCTCCAAGTCCTTCGATCTGCTCGAGCCATTGGTGCGCGAGGGACTGCGCAAGTATTCCTTCTCCGAGCCTCCGGCCGAGGTCCCCTTGGTCGTCAGTGAGCTCGGCTCGACGGCGGGTGTGGTGGGTGCTGCCTACTTGACGAGTCTGGGCGCACCCGGCGAAGTCGAGTGAGTGATTCCGCCTTGCCCGGCGGTTTCTTGCCGTGCGAGGCGGTGCCGTGCGAGGCGGTGTCGCGCGAGGCGCCGTCGTGCCAGGCGCCGTCGTGCGAGGTAGCGCCGTGCGACTCGGTGCGGAACGACGCAGCGCCGCGCCAGCCGGCCTAGCGGCCCGTCATCGGGCGGATGCGGATGAACCCCGGACCGGGTTTGACGCGCGCTTGGCAGGCCAAGCGGCTGGTGGGGGGACCGTCGAGGATGTCGAGCAAGTCGGCCTCTTCGGAGTTGGGCCGTTCGAGCAGATCGGCACCCTCCAGCACGTCGATGTGGCACGTGCCACAGCTCGCCGAGCGGCAAGAGAAGGGAATGGGCGCGAGGATCCGATCGCAGATGTCGACCAGTTCGCCACCGTCGGGGGCGTCTGTGAGCTTGTCGGCGGCCAGACCGACGCCTTCGAACTCGATCCTAGGCATTCGGCCGGGCCATCTATCAGACAGGGCGGCCTCCAGCAACGATTCCATGTAAGTCGCGTACGGGCCCCCGCTTGGTCCGCCCGGGCGTGACGCCCAGTGAAACCTCGCGGCGAGAGGTCCCGCGAAACGATCCCGCAAACGTCACGCCCAGGACCCATGCGTTGCGGCACTCATCAGGCGCCCACAGCAGGCGCTTTCGTCCGTTCTCTCGTGCCCGAGCGGCGTGTATCCTCGGCGCATCATGGCGAAACAAGACCTGCGCGTTGACGAACTCGGCATGGACCAGGCGGCCCTCAGCACGTCTTTCCAGCTCCACGTCCAACACACGCAGGGCAAGCATCCGAGCGCCGCGACGCCGTTCGATCATTTCTTTTCGCTGGCTCGCACAGCGCGCGATCGCATGTACGACCGTTGGACGCGCACCTGGCAGGAGCGGCGGGATACGGCTCCCAAGCACGTCTACTACCTGTCCATGGAGTTCCTCATTGGCCGGCTGCTCGCAGACGGCCTGGTGTCCCTCGGCATCTACGACGAAGCCAAGGCGGCACTGGCCGAGGAGGGCATCGACCTTGCGCAGATCTTGGAGGAAGAGCCGGATGCCGGCCTCGGCAACGGTGGCCTCGGGCGCCTTGCCGCCTGCTTCATCGATTCGATGGCGACGGTGGGCTTGCCCGCGATCGGCTATGGCTTGCGCTACGACTACGGCATCTTCCGCCAGGACATCTTGGGTGGTCGCCAACAGGAGGCGCCCGACATGTGGCTGGAGAAGGGCTGGCCGTGGGAAGTGGTCCGGCCCGAGCGCTGTTACGACGTGCGCTTCGGCGGGCGGGTGATCCAATACACCGGCCCGAGCGGCCGCATCGTGCACGAATGGGTGGATACCGACCTCGTGCGCGCGGTTGCCCACGATATTCCGGTGCCTGGCTACAAGAACGACGTGGTCAACACGCTGCGGTTGTGGGGCGCGCGCGCCAACCGTGACTTCGACATCGCGTATTTCAACGCCGGCGACTATGCCAAGGCCGTCGAGCGCAAGGCGCACGACGAGAACATCACGCGTGTTCTCTACCCGAACGACAATCACGCTCTCGGCAAGGAGCTGCGCCTGAAGCAGGAGTACTTCCTGGTCTCGGCAACGCTCCAAGACTGCGTCAGGCGCATGAAGTCGATGGGGCGCAGCGTGCGCGAGTTGCCCAACCTCGCGGCCTTTCAGTTGAACGATACGCACCCCGCGCTGGCCGTCGCCGAGTTGATGCGCATCCTGCAAGACGAGCACGAGCTGAGCTGGGACGAGGCGTGGGCCATCACGCGCGAATCCGTGGCCTACACCAACCACACGCTGTTGCCCGAAGCGCTCGAGCGCTGGCCGGTGTGGCTATTCGAGCGAGTACTGCCGCGCCATTTGCAGATCATCTACGAGATCAACCATCGCTTCTTGCAGAACGTGCAGCTGCGCTTCCCTGGTGATGCCGACCGCGCGCGGCGCATGAGCATCATCGAGGAAGGCTCCGAACGGCAGGTGCGCATGGCCAATCTGGCGGTGGTTGGCAGCTCGCGCGTCAATGGCGTTTCTGCCCTGCATTCCCAGCTGCTCAAGGACGAGCTTTTTCGCGACTTCGACGAATACGAACCGGGCAAGCTGCTCAACCAGACCAACGGCGTGACGCCGCGACGCTGGATGTACAAATGCAATCCTGGTCAGACCAAGCTCTTGGACCGCGTGCTCGGCACGGGCTGGGAGGTCGAGATCTCGCGCCTCAAGCTGCTGGAGAACTACGCCGAGGACCCTGCCTTTCACAGCGAGTGGCGGGCCATCAAGCAAGAGAACAAGGCACGACTCGCGCAAGCACTGTGGGAAAAGTGCAAGATCGAGCTCGATCCGACCTTCCTGCTCGACGGGCAAGTCAAGCGCATCCACGAGTACAAGCGCCAGCTGCTCAACCTGCTTCAGGTCGTGTCCCTGTATCAGGCTTACAAGGCCGATCCGGTCAAGGCGGCGGCGGCTGTGCCGCGCACCTTCCTTTTCGCGGGTAAAGCGGCCCCCGGCTATCACGTTGCCAAGGACATCATTTGGCTCATCAACTCCGTCGGCCAGACCATCGAGTCGGATAGTCAGATCCGCGAAAAGCTGCGCGTGATTTTCGTGCCCAACTACAGCGTGTCGTGGGCCGAGCTCATCATGCCGGCCACCGAGGTGTCGGAGCAGATCTCGACCGCGGGCTACGAAGCCTCCGGTACCGGCAACATGAAGTTTGCCATGAACGGTGCCCTGACCATCGGCACGCTCGACGGCGCCAACGTCGAGATGAAGGACAACATCGGCGCCGAGAACATGTTCCTGTTCGGTCTGCACGCAGACGAGGTAGCGGCGACCCAGCGGGCGGGTTATCAGCCGCGTGAGATTTACTTCTCCGATCGCGTCCTGCGGGCCACCGTGGACGCGGTAGCGCGCGGCGTGTTCAGTCCCGAGGAACCGGGGCGGTTCCAGCCCCTCATGGATGGCCTGGTCAATCGCGACCCCTTCCTCGTCCTGGCCGACTTCCGCAGCTACGCAGCGTGCCAAGGGGTCGTCGAGGCGGCCTACCGGGACCAGCAGGGCTGGACTCGCAAGTCGATCCTGAACGTCGCCCGGATGGGCTTCTTCTCCAGCGATCGCACGATCATCGGCTACGCCGACGAAATCTGGGGCGCCGGCCACCTGATTCAGCGCCGCTGAGGGCCCCACGCCTCCCGAACGAGCACTGCACCGCTGGATCGCCCCTTCGTCCCGGGTGGGCTGGCGCGCGCCCTTGGGCTGTGCAAATAGTCGCGCCCAATGAGCCGGATTGCAGCAAAATTCGGGGGAACCAGCGTGGCGAGCGCTGCCCAAATCCAGAAGGTCCGAGCGATCGTCGACGCCGATCCGCGGCGCATGGCCATCGTGGTGTCCGCCCCCGGCAAGCGGACGAAGTCCGAGGCCAAGATCACGGACCTGCTTTACCTCTGCCAGGACATGGCGGAGATGCAGACCGATTTCTCGGCGCCGTTCGCGCTCGTGCGAGATCGTTTCGTCGAAATCGAGAAGGAGCTCGGAGTCGATGCGCACATCGCCTCTGCCCTCGAGATCTTCCAACATCAGCTGGAGGGCGGAGTCACACGCGACTTCGTGGCGTCTCGCGGCGAGTATTTCAACGCGCTCATCATCGCCAAGTATCTGGGGGCGACCTTCGTCGACCCCATGGACACCATTTCCATCCTGGCCAGCGGCTTGGTCGATCCGCGGAGCTATCGCGCTCTCGGCCAGGCGCTAGCCGACGATGCGGTGCGCTACGTGATCCCCGGATTCTACGGGCAAGGGCCGGACGGCCGTGTGAAGACCTTCTCCCGCGGTGGGTCGGACATCACGGGCGCCATCGTCGCGCGCGCCATCGACGCTCTGGTCTACGAGAACTGGACCGATGTGTCGGGCTTTCTGATGACCGATCCGCGCATCGTGGACCGTCCACTGCCGATGGTGGAGGTCACCTACCGCGAACTGCGCGAACTCTCGTACATGGGCGCTTCCGTTCTGCACGACGAGGCCACCTTGCCGGTGCGCGAAGTCGGTATCCCGATTCACATCAAGAACACCAACGAGCCGTCGCACCTCGGGACGCGCATCGTTTCCAAGCTCAGCGAAGAAGAAGAGAAGAGCACCGCCATTGCCGGCATTGCCGGCCGCACGGGCTTCTCGATGATTCAAATCGACAAGAGCTTGATGAACAAGGAAGTCGGCTTCACTCACAAGCTGCTCGGCATCTTCATGCGTCGTGGCATCTCCATCGAGCACACTCCGTCGAGCATCGACGGCATCAGCGTGATCGTGGATTCGGCCATGCTGAAGGAGCAGACCGACGAAGTCATGGACGAGATCCAGCGCATGATGAATGCCGACAAGATCACGCTGGTGCCAGATCTGGCCCTGATCGCCGTCGTGGGCGAGGGGATGAGTCATTCGATTGGCATCGCCGGGCGAGTATTTGGCGCCCTGGCGCGCGCACACGCCAACGTTCGCGTCATCAATCAGGGCGCCAGCGAGGTGAACATCATCATCGGCGTGGCACCGAGCGACTTCGAGAAGGCAGTGCGGGGGCTCTACGAGGAGTTCGTCGCGACTCAACGCGGCAGCCTTCCGGCCTGACGGCGCTGGTCGCGCGTTGGCGGGCGCGGGCGGGCTTACGCCTCCCCCGACTCGCGATCGGCGCTCACCCGACGAGATGCACTCGGGCACGCCGCCGCAGGAGGCGAGCGTCCTCAATCCGGCCGGCGCGCAAAGATGTGCTCCGATATCCCAGGCGAATCGAGCAGGTGCACGGTCGACGCGGTCGCAGCGTAGAGGCGTGGCGTTTGGGGGATGCCGGAGGGGCAGCTGTAGTCGAACGTGAGCTCCGACCCACTGGTACTGAACTCGCCGATGAAGGCCGTGGCGGAGGTGTCATCGGAGTCGATGCCGCGCCACGTGCCGTCGGAGCCGAACTCGATCACGCCAGAGTACTGCGCGCTGCCGAAGCCGAAGTGGATATCGTCCGGTAGATTCGTGGAGCCGGTGTGCTGGTGGTAGGCCGTTAGGTCGTAGACGCCGGGCTGGATCGCTCCGCCGACCGGTTCGGGCGCCTTTCCCGCCACCCACTGGCCCCGGATCACGACCTCGCGGTCGAGCGGCACATCGCATGCCCCGCTCAGGGGTGGGAGAGGGCCGAAGCCACCTGAACCAGGGTCCCCGCCGCTGCTGTCCCCACCACTGTTCGTCCCCCCGCTACCCGTACCGCCAGACGTAGTCCCGTCGCCGCCTTCCGAACCGGAGTCACTCGGAGGATCGCTACAGCCCGGAGCGAGGAAGCTCGTGACGAGGAACAGGCAAACGAGCGCGGTGTGCTTGGTCATGGCAATTCGGCACTCTTTGCAGCACGCCCCGCCGACTGCAAGAGACCTTGCACGCAGGTCGGACGCGCGGCCGCTAGCGCCGCCCGCGCAGGATGCCCGTCACCGCGCCGAGCAGAACCAGCGTCATCGCCCCGAGCACGAGCGGCACGATAAGGCTCGCTTGGTTCGACGAGCCGAAGCCCCAGGCGCCGTCCAGAGCGTGACTCTCGAGCTGAGCGCGACCGCAGTGGAAGGCGCCGGAGGAGATGAAGTCCGGGAGACTCTCGGGCGCGTCCGGTAGGGGAATGCGCCAGGCCGGGTGGGTTTCCAGTGCGGAGCGTTCAGCGCGCACGAGCCCCTCGAAGCCCCAACGGGCCGGCATGAGCTGCATGGGCAGCTCGAGCCAGGGGTTGGTGGTCATCGGTACCATGAGCCCGCCCAGGACCACCTGCGGAATGAGCGCGATGGGCGTGAGTGCCATGGCCGCCTCGCTCGAGGTCACGATGGTGCTGACGAGCAGGCCCAGCGCCACCGAGCAGACGGCGGTGAGCGTCATGATGCCGAGTGAATGAACGAAGGCCAGCGGCCCACCGGCGATCTGTAGCGAGTAGAAGACGATGCCCAGGAGCATGGTGCACTGCAGCGCGCACAGAGCGGACAGGACGAGGAACTTGGAGAGCACGTAGTTCGAGGCTCCCAGGTTGATCATGCGTTCGCGCCGGAAGATCGCCCGTTCGCTGACGATCTCGCGCGCGGCATTGCTGGTGCCGAACCAGACGGCCGCGACCACCAGGAAGAAGATAGCTCCCGAGCGGTCGCTGGCTGGCGAAAGCGACGAGATCAGGTGCTCCGTGCCAGTCTTGACGCGCTCGCTCTGCTTGGCCAGTTGCTCGAGCGCGCCCATGCACCAGTAGGGGATGGCTTGCTTCTGCAGGCCGAAAACCAGTGCCAAAAGGACGCCGATCAAAGGCGCTTGCAGGAGCAAGATCGCCGTACCCACGCGGTCTCGCGTCTTGATGCGGAAGTAGCGCCGGAGCAAAAGGCCCAGCTGACCGCGGGGATGCGCCCGTCGCCGGAGGGGGGAAGCGTCCGTCCGCTCCAGATCCGGCGCGCGAGGTCCGGAGAACATGGCCGCCCGCGTGGTGGAAGCCCGATACTCCGTGTTGTAGGCGCGGGAGACGGCAGCACGCACCTCGGTGGAACTGGCGCCCGGCATGGCCTGCCGGAAGCGGGCCTCGCGTTCCGGCAACTCGGCGAACATGTCGCGGGGGGAGTCCACGCCGGGGCGTTCTGCGGGAGCGCGCCAGGCTTGGAAGAATTCGTACGCCTCCGTCGTCGGTCCGAAATAGAGTTCGACGCCGCCGTGGCCGAGGACCAGTGCCAGATTGAAGCGCTGGTATTCGTCCTTGGCAGGCTGATGGATGGTGGTGATGATGGTTTTGCCCGATTCACGAGCAAGCTGGGCCAAGAGATCGACCAGCGCCGTCGTGTCGTTGGCCGCAAGGCCACTGGTCGGCTCGTCGAGGAACAGGAGCACGGGATCCGTCACCAGTTCCATGGCGATGTTCACCCGCTTGCGCTGGCCGCCGCTCAGCACTTTCTGTTCGGGGCGGCCAATCTGCAGGTGCGCCACCGCTTCCAGGCCGAGCTGGCGCAGGGTGGTGTCCACGCGCTCCTCGACCTCTTGCTCCGAGAAGTCCGGTGGCAGGCGGAAGCGTGCCGAATAGTGGACGGCCTCGCGCACGGTGAGTTCGGGATGGATGATGTCGTCCTGCGGCACGTAGCCGATCGATCCGCGCAGCGTGTCGAACATCGCGGACAGCGGCTGACCGTTGATGAGCACTTCACCGCGCGCCGGAACCACGTAGCCGGTCAGCACGTGGAGCAGCGTCGTCTTGCCGGAGCCACTGGGGCCCATCAGGGCGATGAGATCACCCGGCAAAGCCTTGAACGACACGCTGTCGAGCAGAACCTTCGGCTTTCCCTTGTCGTTGCGGTCCGGCACCACCACGGCAACATCCCGGGCCTCCACCTCGAATAGCGGGCGTCCCTCCCAGCCTTCGTGGTCCTCGACCACCACGTCCACCGACTCGCCGCTGACGGTGAGCAGCGCCGGCATGGGCCCGAAGCGAACGAGGTCGCCGTCCTCGACCTTGGCGCGCTGTCCCTTGCGCAGCCTGCTGCCGCGAACGAACGTACCGAGTTCGGAGCCCGCGTCTTCCAGGAACACCTGCTGCCCAACCTTGACCAGGCGCGCGTGGTGTCCGGAGATCTGCGGGTAGTCGAGGACGATGTCGTTGTCTCGAGTGCGGCCGATGGAGCGCCGGGTCGCCGACTCCATGCGGATGGTGCCCATCACCGTGCGGTGGCGGGCGGTGGAGGGCGGCAGCTCGGTGAAGCTGGGCGGTGCTGGAGCCTCGGGCAGCCCCTCTGTGAAGCGGCGCGGTGCCTCCACCTTGCCCGACACCAGCTCTTCGTACAGCGCCAAGGCCAGCGGGATCGGCAGGGGCAGGGGTCCCAGCGACAGCAGGGACTTTTCCTCGAGGAGCGTCGCGACTTCCGGCTGTAGGCGCGTGCCGTCCACCCAGGTGCCGCTGGTGGAGGCGTGGTCCAGGATGCGCGGTCCCGGCAGGAGGAGGGTGGCGTGTCGGCCGGAAACGCCGGGGCTGTTCATGACCAGATGGCACTTGCCGGGATCGCGCCCGATGATCAGCGCGCCGGGAGCGAGGCGCAGATGTCCTCGCGCCAGGACCATCATGCAGATCTCCGGATCCAGCAGCGGTACGGGCGCAATGCCCACGGTGAACCGACTTTGGAAGTTGACGGGGACCGCAACTCCAGCCGACAGCGGCTGTCCGTCCATGCTGCAGGTGCCATCGGCCTCGGGTACGAAGCTCAGCCTGCCTTGGCCGTGGTGAATG
>Ga0247798_1000035_pt1 | contig 14916 bp, 20 predicted proteins | sample UWRJS197509C6_FD_179929 | JGI IMG/M metagenome (GOLD analysis project Ga0247798, IMG submission 179929) | Soil microbial communities from Arlington Agricultural Research Station in Wisconsin, United States - UWRJ-S197-509C-6 | ecosystem: Environmental > Terrestrial > Soil > Agricultural land... | reverse complement strand
CCGACGGCGCCCCGGACGGACTTGCCGCGCCTCACGACTTAGCCCTCCTGGGCCTGGGCGCTGCGAACGGATCGGGGATGCCGTGCAGGGCTGCGTTGTTCGCCGTCTCGTTCTGCCACTCGACCGTGGCCTCGTGCGGGACGAGCAGCCCGTCCTGGCGGGGGGCGTAGCTGGCCAGGGCGGTCCTGGCGTCGTCGCTAGGCCGGGCGTCGAGGTATTGGGCCCAGTGCTCCCGGCACGCGGGCAGGTACTCGGCATCCCCCGGCCGGCCGTGGTGCTTCTCGCAGGGCTTGCCGCAGCTCGGGACGCGGCACAGGGGCTTGGACTTTCGGGTCATGGCCGGCCTTCGCAAGCGTCGCGGAGAGTCTCGCCGTGCTGCGCCCACAACGGCACGCTGGCTCGCTCCAGGCACGCCCAGCGCAACCGGCGCCCGACGGTCAGGCCGAGCATCTCCCACACGCCATGCTTGCGTAGGTCGTCTTTCACACTCGCGCCCGCCCCGGCCTGTGCTAGACTAGCACCGGACGCGCACTCTGCGTCGTTCGAAAGGATCATACTCCGATCATGCACTACCTCAAAGGCGTGCGCCAGCCAATTCCGACCGGCCACGTGACGATTACCGACGCCGCCTCCCTGGCTGCGGCCATCCCCAGGACGGGGCTATGCAACGGCTCTTGTGGCATAGGGCCCGGCTGCCCGCAGAAGGCTAACTCGCCCGGCTACACGCTGGCCAACCTGCGCGACGGGGGCCGCAGGCTCAAGGCGGACACGATCGGCAGCGAATGGCTCATGCTGGACGTGGACGAGCCAGAGGTGCCCGAGGCCCTGCTGAACTACGAGCGCGTGGAAGTGCAGACGCACTCGGGCCGCTGGCACGTGCTGGTCAGGCTAGAGCGGGAGGCGACGCCCGCCGAGTATGACGCCACGATCAAGCCGTGGGTGGGCCAAGGCGCGGACAACAATGCCAAGGACGTATGCCGGTTCCTGTACGCGCCAGCGCAGGGCGCCAGCGTCACAGCCTACGAGGGCGAGCGCTTGCCCGTAGTGACGCCCAAGGCCGTCGCCAAGGCGGCGCCTGCGCCCGTCAAGGCCGTGGCGTTGCCCTGGACGGACGAGGCCATGCGCAAGGTGATGCTGGACGACCCGGCCGACACGAACACCAAGGCGGGCCACCTGGGCGCCGCGCTGGCCTTCCGCAGCATGAGCCAGGCTGACGCGCTGGCCTACGCCACGCGCATGCTCGGCGGCGGGCGGCACGTGGGCTCGGCCATGACAGCGTGGCAGCAGGTGTCCGGCGGCGTGCGGCCGCACTGGGACGGGGCGCGTCAGCTGAGCAAGGACTATGGCCTGGCCTTGACCGTGCCCGACGGCGGCAAGCTCGAACGCCTGCGCATGATGTTCGAGATCAAATACGAGCTCGCTTGGAACGAGATGGCTCTGCACGTGGAGCTCGAGGGGCGCCCGTGGCAGGACACAGACACGACGGACGCGCGCCTGGCGTGTGAGCGGGCCGGCATCAAGCAGATCGCCAAGGGCGATGTAGAGGACCTGGCCATCAAGGTCGCCCAGCAGAACGCCTACCACCCGGTCAAGCGCTACATCGGGGGCCTGGCCTGGGACGGTAAGGCGCGCTTGGACACGCTGTGGGTGCGCTACTTCGGCGCCGAGGACACGCCGCTTAATAGAGCGCTCGGCGCTTGCTTCGGCATAGGCGCAGTGCGCCGCGTGCTCGAGCCGGGCAGCAAGGTGGACATGATGCCCATCCTGTACGGGCCTCAAGGGGCGCTCAAGTCCACAGCGCTGCGCGCGTTGGCCGGTGACGCGTTCTTCACGGACGCGCGGCCTAACTTCGGCCACAGGGCGGAGAACGCCATGACGCTCAACAAGTGCTGGATCTGGGAGCTCGCTGAGCTGGAGGGCATGGATCGCAGCGAGCAACGGGAGATCAAGGCGTTCGTCACCAGGGCCGAGGACGACGTGCTGCTGCCCTACGCACGCGCCAAGACGACACTGCGGCGCCACGCCGTCATGCTGGGCACCACGAACGAGGAGAACTGCCTGCGTGACGCCACGGGCTCACGCCGGCACCCCGTGATCGAGATAGGCACGATAGACGTCAGGGCCCTGCGCAGGGATAGGGACCTGCTGTGGGCTGAGGCGAAGGCACGGGCCCTGGCCGGCGAACAGCACTGGCTGAGCGACGCGCAGGAGACGGAGCGGGCCAAGGCGAACGAGGAGCACATCGACGTACACGGCGGTTTCGAGGCACGGGCCCTGGACTGGCTTGCCAACCCGCCCAAGGGCCGCATCAGTTTCGGCATGTCGGACTTCCTGTCCGAGGGCTGCCACGTGCCCATCTCAGGCCAGACGAAGGCTGTCCAGGCACAAGCTGGTCTCGCATTGCGGCTGGCCGGCTTCGCCGCTAGGCGCGGCGGAAAGCCGCGTAAGCTAACGATTTACAGCTACCCTGAGTCTTCTTCTATCTCTCCTAAGGGACAAGGGGACAAGGGGACAAGGTAGTAAAAAGACCCTACAGGGTTGGAGAGGGGGGTGTAGCCGGGACAGGGACGTCCTTCCCTGTCTGTCCCCCGTCCCCAGACGAATAGCGGCGAAAGTCCTTGCACGGCCTCAGTGCCCGGACCATGATTATGAATGTTGTTGACGTTCAACCTAAGCCACACGGAAACCCTGAACTACCGCACGCTGCGTCAGAGCCTGCGCGAGACGGCGCGCCAGATGGCCAAGCTGCGCGGCACCCGGTTCTGCCAGCTCGTCGACTGCCGAGGCCGGATTGTCGACGTCCTCGAGGTGGCGCTGTGACGCGCGGTGCCAACGTGACCGAGCGGCTCAACCGCCGCCATCTCATGGGCGGCCAGGCGGGGGTCGACGACGCCACAGCCCTCCTGACGGTGCGCGAGCTCAAGGCGTTAGTGCTCAGGATGCTCCTGGGCCTCCTGCTGGCCCTAGGCTGCGCCTCAGCTGACCTCACAACGACGTCGCCCGAGTCCACCACCTACGAGACCCTCCCCGCCACGGACGGCCCTACGGAGCTGCTAGAGGCCCTAGACGAGGCACGTGACGCCTGGGCTGCCTGGGGCGTTGAGTCCCCCCACATCGCCTGGGTGGCCTACGGCGCCCTGGCGGCCATGCCGGCCCTGTGCCACATCGACGCTGACGAGGGCGTCCGCATCTCCGGCTGCTGGGTCTACTGGCAGGCCGAGCCGGCCTTCTACATCGCCGACGACGTGACCGGCGACAAGCTCGTTATGGTCCTGACCCACGAGCTCGGCCACGCCATCCGCGGCGTAGGCGGGCACCTCAAGTGCGACGCCATGCCCGGCGACGATATCATGTGCAACGGCGGCAGCGTGACCGGAGAGATCACGGCACGCGACGTGGCCGGCGTGACGGGCAGGCCCCTGTGAAGCGCGGCAAGGCCGTCGGGGGCGCCGTCGGGGGCGCCGTCGGGGGCGCCGTCGGGGGCGCCGTCGGGGACGACGTCTGGGGAGCCGTCTGGGGCGCCGTCGGGGACGACGTCTGGGGAGCCGTCTGGGGCGCCGTCGGGGACGACGTCTGGGGAGCCGTCTGGGACGCCGTCCGGGGCGCCGTCCGGGGCGCCGTCTGGGACGCCGTTGAAGCCACCCAAGCCGACGGGCGGCCCCTGTGAAGCGCGGGCGGCCTGTGGGCATGCAAGTGCGCGACAACGTGCGCTACGAGGCCTGTAAAAACCCTATACTGCTGGAACATGACGTAATGACTGACATAATCTGGACTACTGTCTACAGTCAGGTGGCCGTGCCTATCTTCTTCCACGCAGCCCCGCCTACACGATTCTCTTGACTTTACAATCTACAGTGGTAGTATAAGATCGAGTAGTAGTCAGCGTCGGTAACCAGATACACACAGCAGCTGCCTTCCCGTTCGGGCGTTAAACGAGTGGAGAGACCATGTTCTGCATGGCACGTGCGCCCGGTGGTACCAGGGTGTTCCTCTCCGATTCGATAGCCCCCATTCATGGCAGCATCACCTACTTCATTCGCCCAACAGTGGCTCAATCGCTGGTACATGTCACTCGACCGAGTGCAAGCCGCCAGCATCAAACAATCTCCTTGGCTCAAGCGGGTCAAGTACGAGAACACGGGCGGCGAAGCCGTTGCCCAGCCCTTCGTCCTGTACGGACACCGTGGCGACTCGGGCGACCTCGCGTCGGCCCAGACCGTCAGCGGTAACACCAAGAACTCTCGCAAGTTCCGCTGGTTGGTCCCGTACGGCACGTACGAGGGCAGCATCCGCATCCCCCACCGCGACATCGCCCTGTCCCGCAAGGACAAGGACGCAGCGGCCCGCGCCCTGCAGTACGAGGTGGATCTCGCCCTGGCGCAGCGCGCGGCCAACATCGTTCGTCTCTGGTTCGCGCCCTCGGGGTACAGCCTGGTCGGTGCGGCCCGTGCCGTAGCGGCCGGCGTCATCACCTGCGGCAACCCGCATGAGGCCTCGAACTTCATTCCCGGCGACGAGATTGTCGTCTCCGCCGCGGACGGCTCGACCAGCACCGACACGATCGTCGCTGGCTCGGGCGTTGGCTATGTGATCAGCCGCGACCTTCGGGCCGGTACTGTGACGGTCTCGACGACCCCGGGCGGCGCAGCGGCCACCCCGGTCAACTGGGCGGCCACGAACTTCTACTTCCGGCGCGGCGAGTTCCTCCCGAGCTCGTCCGGGGCCATCGACATCCTGACCCCGCTCAGCATGTATCTGCCCCCGACGCCGGTCACCTCGATCCTGCACAACGTGGACCGCTCGGTGGACAGCATCCTCAGCGGCTTCATCCCGGCCGACGCCAGCCTCACGGGCAAGAGCATCGCGGCGCGCATCAAGCGCACCGTGAACGAACACCGCGAGCAGCTGGGCTACCTGGCCGAGAACAGCGAGATCGACACGGCGTACTTGAACCCCACGGACTGGGGCAAGTGCGAAGAGGAGCTCACCACGCACCTCAGCCGCGAGCCGAGCAAGCGCGCCGAGGACGGCTACCAGTACCTGGAGATCACCACGGCCAACGGCCCCCTCACCCTGATCAGCGAGCCCCAGGTGCCCCGCGGTACCTGCTACCTGCTCGCACAGGGCGACATCAAGTGGCACACGCCCAACGGGGCCGTGTCCGAGATGATCGACGAGGATGGCAACATCGTCAGCCGCATGGCCAACAGCAACGACCTCGAGCTGCGGCCCGTCTCCTACATTGCCGCTGTGATGCGCGGGGCGCCCCACAAGCACTGCAGGATCAGCTTGACAGCTTAGAAGCACGTGCTTATGCTTAGAGTGTGGACCCTAAGCAACCTGGCCGACCGCGCACTCCCTGCTCCTGTGAACTACCTCGTGATGCTGAACAACGACCTGGCCGCTGCGGCGCCTGCTACAACTGGTGGCGGCGTTGGCACGGAAAGCCCGCGCCTTGCTGCGGCCAGCCGTTGTACGCCAAGGACATGTGCCTCACATGCTGGCGCAAGTCTCGAGACACACCGGATCTTCGAGCCCTGCACGCCGCACAACAGCGCGGCTACAGAGCGGCCAAGCCAGAGCACTATGCTGTCATGGGTCGCAAAGCCGGGCGCAAGCGCGCAGGCATCAACGCCCCGCACGGCACGCTCAAGAGCGGGCCGTGTGAGTCGTGCGGCGACCACGCTGATCCGCTCAACCTCGACCACAACCATTCGACCGGCGACGCGCGCGGGTGGCTCTGCCGCCAGTGCAACCTCGCTCTAGGTCTGTTGAAAGACGACCCAGTGAGAATCTTGAAGCTTCACAACTACATCAACAAGGCCAGCTGATGGCATTACCCGATTACACTCGTAACGTATACAGCGCCCAGAAGTTCGGCGATGTGTCGGTGTGTCGCATCGTGGCGACGATTGGTGCTACGGGCGCTGTGACGCGCGTGGCGGCCGAATCGTCGCCCGAGACGACCATCTCACGCTCGACCACTGGCCAGTACGCCATCACCTTCCCCAAGTCCGAGACTGCCTTCCCGTTCCGTCCTGTCGTCGTCCTCGCTGAGGGCGTCGGCAGCGATGCGTACTGGGAGGCTCTCTCGGCTACCGCCGGCACGGGTTCCTTCGAAACTGCCGTCAACACCGCTTCCGATACGGCCGCTGACCCGGCCGACGGGGCCAAGATCTACATCATGCTACTCCTCGGTGCCAACTAATGTCTGACGCAGCACTCGTCTCTATCTCGCGCTCTGGCTACTGCGAGCGCCTTGAATCGTTCCAGCCCGCCGAACTGCTCCGCATGGGGCTCGATGGCACCGGCCTGGCCCCGACGGCGGCCGAGGTCACGCTGGGCATCACCGCCGGCGACATCGCGCTGCAGGCGCTCGAGCTGGCCACGAAGGGCTACGTGTCCTTCGTGACCCGCGTCAGCCAGACCACGGCTGACACCTCGGACGTCATTCTGAGCTCGCGTGGCGTGTCCTTCGCCACCGGCTACGCGCGCAAGATCGAAGTCGAGGCCATCAGCGCCGACGGTGACAACGTCACGCTCGAGGAGACCACGGCCATCGTCCAGGGCCATGACACGCTCTCGAGCGCTGTCGTGACCTACTACGGCGTGGCACACCTCGTGACGAACGGGCTAGGCACCGCCGCCGTCAACCCGAGCAAGACGAGCGTGTCCGGCCTTGGCCTGACGGGCATCGGCGCTCAGACGGTCACGGTCCTGAACAGCACGGGCATTCGCGCTCGCTTCACCGGTCAGTCATCTGACGTGGTGACGGGCACGATGGTCGTGCGCGTGTACCCCAAGGTCATCCAGGCAGTGGCGTAACCGTTGGAGGTGGTTGACATTGTCCGCTTCGGGGCGACCATGCAGCTGCAAGAGCTGCGCGGCCCAGAGCGTTTCAGTGTCAACCGCATCCTCGCCCCCGACGGCCCGATATTCCACCAGCACCCGTACGAGTTCTGCTGGTCGTTGATCGTCAACGGCGGCTACACGCACGAGTTCTTCTATCCCGGGCCGAACGGGGAGCAGGTCGTCGACACTAGAACGTTCAAAGTCGGCGACATCAACTTCATGCCGCGCCCCCTGCATCACCGAATCGCGCACGTCCTGCCCGACACCTACACGTTGTTCTACAAGGGCCCCGATCTGGCGTGACATGTATCATCGCAACACGCCACGGAATCTGGGCGGATCGTCGGGTCAGCAATGGCCCGACGGTCTTCCGTCCAGGCACCAAGGTTGCGCGTGGTGACGGCATCGTCGCTGCCTTCTGCGGCACGAACGCGGCATGCGCCAAGGCGATGAAGGCCGTGCGCGCAGGGGAAACGGACGTGGCTGACCTGGCGGCCATCGCGGATGGCCTAGTCGTGACCGAGGACGGCAAGATCTACGAACTGTTTAACGGCCTCGTCGAGCGCACACCGGCTCGCGAGGCTTTCGCCGTCAACGGCTCGGGCTTCGCTGAGGCTGCGGCGTTCCTATCGGGCGCCCAGGACTGCAGCGAAGCCACCGTGAAAGCGGCCCTCAAGTATGTGGCCACGGTCCGCTCGGACTGCGGCGACGGCATCAACGGCTTAACTTTCTGATACGACACAGTCGGCGGGCGGGAAGTCACTCGCCCCGCCCGCCGGCGCCTACACGAAACACACATGGCCAAACTGTTCGCGTTCTTCAAACACCCCACGACCGTGAAAGTCCTCAAGGCCGCGCTGTACGCCGCCCTGGGCGCCCTCGGCTACGGCCAGCTGGGCTGCGGCCTACTCGGCGCCAAGCCCGCTCGGGTCGAGCACTTCGACTGCCAGGTTCGAGCACTGGAGCCGCTCGTCGGCGACGTGCTGGACGCGGCCGAGCTCGTACAGCAGCTGTACAAGGGCCAGGCCTCGCTGCAGAGCGTGCTGGGCAACCTGAACGCCACGACCGAAGAGCTGGTCAAGCTGCAGGCCGACCTGCAAGCCTGCGAGCCGCCCCCGCCGGCGCCTGGCGCGGAGCAAGCGTCGTGAACATCGGCCAAGCTGTGGAGCACCTACTCGAGCACGACATGCGCGTGTGCCGAAAGGGGTGGAACGGTAAGGGCATGTGGCTCAGCTACGTACCGGGCGGCGACAACCGCAGGGCTGGCTACGTCGAGATGCGCACAGCGTCTGGCGATCTGGTCCCTTGGACGTGCTCGCAGACTGACCTGTTGGCCGAAGATTGGGAGATCGTATAATGCCACCCGAGATGCCAGACATGGCCCTTGAGGGCCTTGGCGCTGAGGACCCGATGGCCGAGGGCGATGACATGGCCATGACCGTGACCGACGACGGCTTGGGCGAGTTGGATCCCCAATTTGCTGCCGATGCGGCCGAGGCCTTCCCCGACCTGGATGACGCCCAGCTGACGGCCCTGCAACGGGCCGTGCAGGGGCTCCTGGGCCGATGATGCCCCGGGCCGGCCAGGCCGGCAACCCGAATTCCTTCTACGAGGACACGCAGGCCCAGCTCGAGCAGGCCAAGCTGCGCGCCGCTCAGACGGCCGCCGCGCTCAAGAACGCGCCGCGTGCCCAGTACCCACAGACTCAAGCGCCAGCGGCCTTGGCACAGCCCGCCCAGCGGCCTGCTGCCCCTCCGGCCGCGCCGAGCGCCGCACCGGCCCCGGCTGGTGCGGCGCAAGCCCCAGCCAAGCCTCAGCCCACCCGCGAGCAGATCGCCGCAGGCACGGGCCGGCTCAATGCCAAAAGCGACACGCCCAACGTGGACGCCGTGTTAGGCGTCAACCGGCGCGCGATCGAACGCAGCGGCAAGGGCCTGGACGGCGTTCGGTCCGAGGCCGCAGATGCGGCAAAACGCCGTCAGGCCCTGCGTGAAAAGCTCCGCATGAGCGCGTTTGCCATGAGCAACCCCGGCGCATCCCCGCTCGAGGCGGACATGTACCGCAGGGGCGGCCAATGACGCAGTGGCGCCCCTGCACGCGGCCTAAGCGGACGCCTAACTGCGCCGACACTATGGGGCCTTGGGGCCGTATGCGCCTCGGCCCAGTGCGGCAGATCCTAGACTGGTGCTACACGCTGGGCATGTGGCGGTACGAGAAAGGCACCGGACGCTGTCTGTACCCCCTCGCGTCGTTCACTGAGCCGTGCACGCCAGATGGGCGGTGACCCCGTGCGACCTCGTGGGATAGTTCTCCACACGGTAGGCGTTCCCGGCGATACCACAGCCGCGGCCATCCGTAAGTACCACGTCGAGCACAACGGCTGGCAGGATCTTGGTTATCACAGGGTCGTCCGCAAGGACGGCACGGTCGAAACCGGCCGGGCCCTGTGGCGCATGGGCGCGCACACGAACGGCGCCAACGACACGCTGGGCATCTGCGTCACCGGTGACGGCGACCAGGAGCCCTGGACGCACTCGCAGCACGGATCGGTCCTGTACCTGTGCATCGAATGGTGCCGGCACTACGGCTGGGGCGCCGAGGCCGTCTGCGGCCATCGTGAGGCCCCTGTGTGGCTCAAGGCCAAGCCCACGAGCAAGACGTGCCCCGGCAAGCTCGTCGACCTACCCGCCTTCCGCGCGGAACTTTCACTGGCCTTGACGAAACGTTCACCGGCCCAAGGATAGGTAGACGAATTGTTCACCCGCGCACTCGGCACGACGACCACCGGCTTTGAGGGCCAGTTCCGCTTCCTGAGCGACGCCCAGGGCCTCGGGACGAGCGTCGGCCGCCACCCGTCCGCCGACCTGCTGCCCGTGTTCAACGCGAGCTACCGCGCCCTCCGGGACTACGTCTCGAGCCTGGGCTACACGCAGTTCATCACCCGCGGCACGACGACAGCCCTTCCGACGACGGCAGTGGAAACGGGCGAGCAGTATGCTATCATTGATGTGGGTACGAGTGGCACGCCCGGGACCATCCCCACGACGATCCAGATCAAGAAGATCGACGTCAAGATCGGCGCCTCCGACTGGTTCGAGCTCCCCGAAGTAACGCTCCTGCAACTACGGGACGTGTCTCGGGACGGCGCCGTTACTAGCGGCCGGCCCCGGGCCTGGTGCTGGCTGAACAGCGGCAACATCACGGGCACGACGGCGTTCGTCAAGGGGCAGATCGCCATTACGCCTGTCCCGAACTCGGGCAGCTACTGCATCTGGTCGATGACCGAGCAGCCCGACCTGGTCAACACGACCGACGTGTTCCTCTACCACACCGAAGACTGGGCCCAGTGGCACATGTACCACGCCATGCTGCAGATTGCCGGCGTCAGGGACAAGGACACGGCGGCCAAGGCGGCCGCCATCAGCCGCATGCTCGACCCGAACGTGCCCGGCACGCCCGCGTGGAACATCCAGCACCACGCCCCGACTGCGTCCGGCCCGCGCACCTGGGTCAGGGCTAGCAACTACCGAGGGTGGTGATGCGTTACCAGCCGCCGCTCGCCAGCAAGGACGCATCGGGCCAGTTCGCTGAGCTGTCCCGCGTCCTGGACGCGCGCGAGCAGCCCCCGGCCTTCGCCCCGAGCTCGGCGGCCATCGTCCAGGCGGGGGCCGGCGAGACCAAGCGCTTGGCGCCCCGGGCCGCAGGCCAGACGGTCATCCTCCCGGCCTCGAACGAGACGAACTACGGCGCGCTCGTGACCCTGCTCGTGGACGGCACGCTCGGCACGTGCAAGGTCAAGCCCATCTCTGGCACGGTCGACGGGGCCACGTCCTTCACCCTGGTCGCCGGGCGGCAGACCCTGCTGATCTTCATGAGTGACGGCGCGGGCCGCTGGCTCAGCCAGCGCACGGGCGGCTTCCCGACGGCGTCGACGAGCCTGGTCTACAGCGGCGACTCGATGCAGCGTGCAGCCATGACCGGCGAGGTCACTGCGGCGCAGAATAGCAACTCCACGACGGTCACCCGCTCGACGAACTTCCAGTCCAGCCCTTGGACCGGTAATCACAAGTTCAACGCCGAGCTCCGCCTAGGCACGCTCCACACCGAAGCCAACGCGGCCGGCGCCGTCAACATCACGCTGACGGCCGGCGCTACCCGCATCCTGCTCACGAGCACGGCCGCCGTCACGATCGGCACAATCAGCGGCGCCGTCGACGGTCGCGTGTGCGTGTTCGAGCACGTCAGGGCCTCGGGCGCGGGCGACGTCACGTTCACCCACGCGGTTACGACCGACGGCATTGCTTGCCCGGGCAGTGCCAACCTCACCCTGACCGGGAACCGCGCTTGCTGCGTCCTGGTCTGCCGCGACGACGTGTGGCGCGTCATCGCCCACACGAACTGAACATGAACGACGACCTCGAGGCCCTGAAGATCTACATCCACCAGCTCGAGATCCGGCTCGTCAAGCTCGAGCAGACCATCAAGTTCGGCGGCATGATCCTGGGTATCATCCCGACCGGCCTTCAACTCTGGCAGATCTTTCGACATTGAGCACAGTCATCGACATCCCGCTCAACGGCGGCCAAGACGAGGGCACCGATCGGCTCATGCTGCCGATGGACGGGACGAAGTTCCGCCTTCTGCAGAACTGCCGCCTGGACCGGCACGGGCGCATTGCCGTGCGGCCCCAGTTCACTACGGTGCTGTCGAGCAGCGCCACCAAGGACCAGGTCGCCACCTACAAGGACAGGCTGGTCACGCTCGGCGATCGTTACTTCCTGAGCGTCGATGCGAACGAGCTGATCGTAGGCTCGCTGTCCACGTCGCCGATCGGCACGTACAGCGCCCTGACCAACGTCTGGCAGAACCCCAGCGGCGCGGCCGCCCGCCAGTTCGACCTGGCCTACGGCATAGACTCGAGCTTGCGTAAGGTCATCTGCATCGTGCAGTGTGACGACGCCAACGTCCTGACCGTTACCAAGGTGGCGCTGGACGGCACACAGCTGTTGCGCACGCAGATCAGCCCGGTTGTCAGCGCCCGGGTCATCGCCAACTCGACCGACTTCGTCATCGTCACCCGCGGCACGACCGGCACGATCGCAGCCCGGACGACAGCCATCGGCGGCACCGGCATCACGGCCGCCACTAACCTGGAAGTCGCCGTAGCCACAGGCACGACCCACTGGGACCTGGCGCCCATCCCCGGCTCGACCGACTACCTCGTCACCTACCCCAAGCCCGGCACGCCCGTGCACAGGCTCAGGCGCTACACGAGCGCACACGCGCTGGTTGCGACCATCGACGTGACGCCGTCGACGGCTATCGGCGACCTGGCCGTGTGCGCGGCGTCCACGTCGGTTATCGTCTGGGCCATGACCGACGGCAACACGCTCAAGATGCGCACGCTGGACGGCTCCCTGACGGTCACGACCGGCCCGACTACGGTCTCGACTACGGTCGGCATCAGGGCGCCGGGCCTGGCGTTCGGCGTTGCGGCCGCGGGCACCGTGGCGTCGACGCACATCTGGGTTGCGGCCACGACAGCCACGGCGTCCGAAGCTTACTGCTTCCTGACGGCCAACTACGCGACGGTGCCGGCTTCCGACGCCAGCGCCCCTAACGTCTGGGGCGCCAGCAAGCCCTGGGTCATCGCCAACTCGGGCACGTTCGGCGCGGCTCAGCTGGTCGGCCAGCTGTCGGCCGGCAGCGCGTTCACGTTGCCCTTCTACACGGCCTGCATCTACGAGGCCGTCTCGCCCGGCTACGTGCACGGCCTGTGGGACTACGGTATCTGCTCGCCCCTGAACATCCTGTCCGCTTCCGACACGGGTGGCCGCAGCTCGGTCGCGACCGACGGCACCTACTTCTACGCACTGACCACGTTTGCCCGCGGGCTCGAGCTGGGCGGCAGCGTCCCGGGCGCCCTGCGGCTCGTCAGGTTCGCCCGCGACCGGCACCGCCAGTGCGTCGAGGCCGGCGGCTTGCTTCACATCTCGGGCGCCAACGTGAACACGTTCGACGGCGCCGTGCTGTCTACACAGTCCTACCCCGACGTGCCGAACGTCATCAGCATCGCCCAGGACGCCAGCGGCTCACAGACGCTGCTGGCCACCTACCAGTACATCGCGATGTACGAGTTCACCGACGCCGCCGGCAACACGGTCAGGTCGACGCCGAGCGCGCCGCTGTCCGTCACGCTCACGGGCGCCAATAACCGGGCCATCCCGACCGTCTCCACTCCCCGCACGGCCAAGCGCGTCGGCAACGGCATTACGCCCCGGGTGATCATCTACCGGGCCAACCCGGGCGACAGCGTGTTCTTCAGGGTCGCCGAGTCTGGCGATCTGGGCATTCTGGACGTAGCCGTCACGACGACCGTCAACGACGGCGTGGCCGACGCGACGGCCGAGACGCGAGAGATTCTCTACACGCAGAGCCAGAAGCCGCTGCCGAACGTCGTGCTGGGCTCGGCCCAGTTCATCGCCGTCGGCCGAGACCGGCTCATTCTGGGCGGGTTGCAGGACCCGTACCAGGTCAAGCTGACGCAGCTGTTCGCCCCCGGCGAGCCCCCCGAGGGCGCTCACCCCGGCCTGGCCGCGTTCGGCGCCCGCCTGCCCCAGCCCTGCACGGGCGTAGCCGCCAGCGGCGACGCCTACATCGCGTTCACCCGCGACGCGATCTACAGCATCCCGGGCGCAGGGCCGCAGCGCAACGGTCAGGGCGAGTTCTTCTCGCCCCAGACGCTCTACGCCGACGGCGGCTGCATCGACTGGCGCAGCATCGTCAGCTGCGGCGCGGGCGTGTTCTTTCAGCTCGACACGGACAAGATCTACGTCTTGCGCCCCGGCGGCGCTGCCGAGTGGGTCGGCGAGCCGATTCAGGACACCCTAGCCTCGTACCCGGTCATCGTTGGCGCCTGCCTCTGCAGCACGACGCAGCAAGTCGTGTTTGCGTGCACGAACACGGCCGGCGACGCCGGCATATTCCTGATCTACGACGTTGTAACCGGCCTCTGGTACACCGACACTGTCGCCATCCCCGGCGTCGTGTCCTACGCGCAGTCCGTGACCGAGCTAGACGGGCGCCTGTGCTACGCAGCCGGGGCTGCGCAGGACGTCCTCCAGGAGAACACCGCAGCCGGCCTCGGCAGCGGCTACGCGATGACGTTCAGCGTGCGCACGGGCTCACTCCGGCCGTTCGGCGTGAGCGGCCAGGGCGGGCTGTACGAGGTGCAGCTGGTCGGCACGTACGTGGGGGATTCCACCGTGGAAGCCTTCGCCAGCTACGACGACGGCAAGACGTGGACCAGCCTCGGCAGCATTCTAGCCACGTCCGCCAATACCGCCCTCGGTAACAACGTCTCGGGCTCGGTCCTGTCCAGCGGCGACTCGGTCACGCTGTCCTGGTACCCCAAGGGCGCCGGCGCCGTGAGCCGCGTGGCGCTGCGCTTCGACGTGACCGAGGCCACCGACACGGGCGCGCTGCGGCTGCACGCAATGACGCTCTCCGTTCAAGACACAGGCGGCGCAGCGCGCTTGCCAGCAGGGAACAGACGATAATGCCAAGTGGAAGCGGCGTAGACCCTACAACGATCGACCTGTTCGGCGACACGGGCAGCCCAGGCAGCGCAGCCGGCGGCGACTTCGGCGCCCCGGCCGCAGCCGCGCCCGCGCTCACGCCCGAGCAGATCGCCGACGCGCGTGCGCGCAAGAAGCAATGGCTCATGAATCAGGGCCTAGACGAGAACGGCAACCCGCTGCCGAACTTCGGCACCAGCATGGCCAACGGCGGTACGGCGACTGGCTATCAGGTCGTGGCTGACGACTTCGGCCAGCATCAGGATCTGTTCGGCAACACGACCACCGACATCAACGGCGTGGCCAGACTGGGCGCCAACGATCAGCCCATCCCAGGCGAGAACATCACCGGCTACCAGGCGGGCAGTAACACCGGCGGCGTGGTCGGCCAGGTCGTGCCGGGGCAGAACGTGGCGGGTAGCCTCGACGCCATCGCCGGCATCAACTCGGGCGTGGGGTCCGGCACCGGCCGAGGCGCCGTGCTGAG
>Ga0247798_1000034_pt1 | contig 15106 bp, 9 predicted proteins | sample UWRJS197509C6_FD_179929 | JGI IMG/M metagenome (GOLD analysis project Ga0247798, IMG submission 179929) | Soil microbial communities from Arlington Agricultural Research Station in Wisconsin, United States - UWRJ-S197-509C-6 | ecosystem: Environmental > Terrestrial > Soil > Agricultural land... | reverse complement strand
CTCGGCGAGATCATCGAGAGTCTGGAGCGCGCGCGCTCCGAGCGACCGGGCTTCGAGCAGAGCTTCGCGCGCGCGCAGGCGCGCGCGGGGGAGTTTGCGGCGCGCTGGGCTCGCCCGGCCGAGCCGCCCCAGCTCGGCCGCCTCGCCACCGTGGCAGGCGCGGCGCTGATCGAGAGGATCCACCGGGGGCGGCCGGACGGGAGCGCTGGGGAGGGAAGCGATCCGACGGAGCGTGGGGCGGGGCGCCGGGGGACGACGTGAGGGCGCGGGGATCCGCGGTCTTCCTGCTGCTCTTGCTCGCTTGTGGGTCGCGCACGGGCCTTCGAGCGGAGGCCATCTGCCTCACACCGGGCGAAGCGCGGCAGTGCAGTGATGGCTGCGCGCTCGGCTCGATGACGTGCGAGGGAGGCGTGTGGAGCGAATGCAAGGCGCCGCTCATCCAGGAGCCGTGTATGGACACTTGCGGCGCGGGCCTGCGCACCTGCAGCGCCGGAACGTTCGGCGATTGCGTCGTCCCGCCCAGCGAAACGCCCTGCGAAAACGTCTGCGGCGGCGGCGTTCAGACCTGCCAAAACCACGCGTGGGGCGAGTGCCAGGTTCCGCCCACGGTACTGGCGTGCGCCTCCAAGTGCGGTCCGGGCGAGCAGCCGTGCGAAAACGGCAAGCTAGGCCCCTGCGACGCGCCAAAGCCGCTGCCACCCGTGCTCTTGGCCATCGTGCGCGACTTTCAGGACAGCCATCCCGATATGGAGCGCGAGGAAGGGCACTCCGAAACCGGCCTCGTCGAAACCAAGCTCGGATCCGACGGCAAGCCTGTCTATGCCCGCGGGGCGGGCGGTTCGCTCACGACCACCGGCGCCGTGGAGTTCGACCAGTGGTACCACGACACGCCGGGCATCAACCTCACGACGACGGTGGAGCTGCCGCTCGTGCTCTCGCCACGCGACGAGCGGCTCTACCTTTTCCAGAGCTCCGCGTTCTTCCCCATCGACGATGAGCTGTTCGGCAACCAGGGGCGCCTCCACAACTTCCACTTCACGCTCGAGGCGCTCGGCACCTTCCTGTACCAGGGTGGGGAAAGGTTCCGGTTTACCGGCGACGACGACGTGTTCGTCTTCATCAACGACCAGTTGGTCATCGATCTCGGGGGCCTGCACGTGAGCGAGACCCAGGAGGTCTTCCTGGACGGGATTGCCCCCAAGATCGGTCTATCCCTCGGCGGGACCTACCCGCTGCACATCTTTTTCGCCGAACGAAAAACCTTCGACTCCAACTTCAACATCGAAACCTCGATCGAAGGGCTGGGGGAGTGCCCGCGTTGATTCCTGCGCGCTCGGCGGTGGACGACCCCGGGCCCCCGTACTAGGCTCGGATGGTAACGCTTTCATCCGCGCCCGAGGTTTCCTCGATTCCGACGACCTAGAGGGCGCTGTCGACAAAGCCGCGTTGGTCTCGTGTGCCCAGCGGCTCCTTCCACTGAGAGAGAAAACAAAGAGATGCGCTTCGGTCACTTCGACGACGAAAACAGGGAGTACGTGATTGATACGCCGCGGACGCCCTACCCGTGGATCAACTACCTCGGCTCCGAGGAGTTCTTCGGGCTCGTCTCGAACCAGGCGGGCGGCTACTGCTTCTTCCGCGACGCGAAGCTGCGCCGGCTCACGCGCTACCGCTACAACAACGTGCCCACCGACGACGGCGGCCGCTACTTCTACATCAAGGAGGGCGACAGCGTCTGGAACCCATCTTGGGGACCCGTCAAGACGGAGCTCGACTCCTACGAGTGTCGCCACGGTCTGGGCTACAGCCGCATCACCGGCAAGAAAAACGGCCTCTCGGTGTCGATGCTGTTCTTCGTGCCGGTTGGCAAGACCTGTGAGGTCCACGCCCTCACGCTCAAGAACGAGAGCGCGCAGCCGAAGAGCTTCCAGCTGTTCTCGTTCATCGAGTGGTGCCTCTGGAATGCAGAGGACGACATGACCAACTTCCAGCGCAACTACTCCACCGGCGAGGTGGAGATCATGGGCGGCGGTCAGACGATCTATCACAAGACCGAGTTCAAAGAGCGCCGCAACCACTACGCATTTTATCACGTCAACGCGCCCGTCGCGGGCTACGACACCGATCGCGAGACGTTCCTCGGGCTCTACAACGGATTCCACGAACCCGACGTCGTGCTGGCCGGAAAGAGCAAGAATTCCAAGGCGGCCGGTTGGTCGCCGGTGGCGTCCCAGTGCCTGGAAATCACGCTCGCCCCCGGCGAAACGAAGGAACTCTCGTTCGTGCTCGGCTACGTCGAAGTCGACAAGTCGCAGAAGTGGGAGAGCAAGAGCGTCATCAACAAGAAGCCTGCTCAGGAGCTGATCGCAGCGCTCGACAGCAAGGCCAAGGTCGACGCCGAATTGGGCAAGCTGAAGGCCTATTGGAACGACCTCCTATCGGGCTACTCCGTCAAGTCGAGCGACGAGAAGCTCGACCGCATGGTCAACATCTGGAACCAGTACCAGTGCATGGTCACGTTCAACATGTCGCGCTCGGCCTCGTTCTTCGAGAGCGGCATCGGGCGAGGCATGGGCTTCCGCGACTCCAATCAGGATTTGCTCGGCTTCGTGCATCTGATCCCCGAGCGCGCCAGGCAGCGCATCCTGGACATCGCGGCCACGCAGTTCGAAGACGGCAGCGCGTACCACCAGTATCAACCGCTCACGAAGCGCGGGAACAACGCCGTTGGCAGCGGCTTCAACGACGACCCGTTGTGGCTGATCCTGGGCGTAACGGCCTACATCAAGGAGTCGGGCGACTTTGGCATCCTCGATGAGCAGGTGGCCTTCGACAACGACGACTCCAAGAGCAAATCGCTGCTCGAGCACTGCAAGCGCTCGTTCGACCACGTGCTGCACAACATCGGTCCGAGCGGATTGCCGCTCATCGGCCGCGCGGACTGGAACGACTGTCTCAACTTGAACTGCTTCAGCGAGACGCCCGGCGAATCGTTTCAGACGACGGAAAATCGCGAAGGCCGAACTGCCGAATCGATCTTCATCGCGGGCATGTTCGTTTCGATCGGGCCGATGTACGCCGACATGGTCGAGCGCAAAGGCGACAAGGCCGAAGCGGACCGCGTGCGCCTAGAAGTGCGCAAGATGGAGCGCGTGGTCCTCGACAAGGGCTGGGACGGCGAGTGGTTCCTGCGCGCTTACGATTTCTTCGGCAAGAAGGTCGGCTCCAAGGACAACAAGGAAGCCAAGATCTTCATCGAGCCGCAGGGCTATTGCGTCATGGCCGGCATCGGCGTGGCAACTGGCGAAGCCAAGAAAGCCCTCGATAGCGTCAAGGAGTACCTGGATTGCCCCTACGGCATCGTGCTCAATAACCCCGCCTTCACCGAGTACGTGATCGAGTACGGCGAGATTTCGACGTACCCCGCCGGCTACAAGGAAAACGCGGGCATCTTCTGCCACAACAATCCCTGGATCATGATCGCCGAAACGGTGATCGGACGTCCCGAGCGGGCGTGGGAGTACTATAAGAAGATCTGCCCGAGCTATCTCGAAGACATCAGCGATCTGCACCGTACCGAGCCGTACGTGTACGCGCAGATGATCGCGGGCAAAGATGCGGTCAAGCCCGGCGAGGCCAAAAATAGCTGGCTCACCGGCACCGGATCGTGGAACTTCGTCGCCATCAGCCAATACCTGCTCGGCGTGCGGCCCGAATGGGACGGGCTTTTGGTGCAGCCGTGCATGACGAAGGAAGTCAGCGAGTACCGCGTGGTGCGGCGGGCCCGCGGCGCCACCTACGAGATCACCGTCAAGAACAGTGGGCAGGCCGGTCCGGCCAAGCTCACGGTGGGCGGCAAGGTGCTCGAGGGCAATCAGGTTCCGTACGCCCCGGCTGGAAGCACCGTCCAGGTGCTGTGCGAAGTCTGAACTGACGAGGTCCCCCGCCCGGGAAGCCGGCAGGGGACCTCTGCGCGATCCGGCTGTGTGCCGCTCGAGGTCGGGTTCCAGCTGCCGCGGACCCGGATGGCTCGGCTGGAACATGCGGAGCGCCAGACTGGCATTTGGGACCACTTTTGTGGTCGATCAGTCCGGGGCCAGCTACCCTTGAAGGCATGCTTGCCGCACGCGCGCGTCGCGCCGCTTCTTCGCTTTTTGCCGCTACTATCGCCGTAGGGATAGCCGTTGCCTGCACCGCCGGCACCTTGCCGACGGGCGGCGACCCCCCCTTCAATCCGGACACCGACGGCGATGACATCGACGACGGCCTGCTCAAGGGCAAGTGCATCCTCGATGAGGATGGAGACGGCAAGCCGGATCCCTTCGATCTGAATGGGGACGGCAATCCGGACGGCCCCGGCTTCGACTCCGACTGCGACCTCGAGGGCGACGGCATCGGCATCGACAGCAATAACGATGGCATCATCGACACCATCCAGAACACGGATGGCTCCGAGGTGATCGCCCCCGGATCGGGCGGCGGTAGCAGTATTGCCGTCGATGGTAACCCTTCCACGGGCGGAACACCGGGCACGAGCGAATACTGCTCCGAGGCCGAGGTGGAGTTCGTGCCGCAGATCCCGACGGTCCTGGTGCTCGTGGACCGCTCGAGCAGCATGTTCGATGCGAACGCGTCGACCGATTTTTGGCGAAGTCTGAAAGCCGCGGTCTTGCCCGTGATCGAGGGTCTGCAGGCGGACGTCCGCTTCGGCTTCGCGAGCTACACGGGAACGTCGGCTACTTGCTCCGGCATGACGGCGCCGACGGGATTCGCCGTCGACAACTACACTGCGATTGAAGCGGCCTATGGCGCCCTCGGAGATCCTGCGCTCGAGCCAGGTGGTCTCAACGGTGAGACCCCGACGGCGGTGGCCATCGAGCAAGGTGCCGCGGTGCTCTTGGCCGACGATGCCCCGGGGGACCGCTACATTCTCCTCGTCTCCGACGGCGATCCGGACTTCTGCAACAATCCGGGACCAACGTGCGGTGCAGACGGACTGGTCGCTTCACTTCAAGCGGCCGCCGCGGCCGGGGTGCGGACCCTCGTCTTCGGTATCGACAATCCGGACATCGCCGACCCCGCCATCTTCGACTTTTACGCGCAGGCGGGCATGGGCGAGCAGCCGAACTGGGCTGGTGGTCTCGAGATTGGGCCCTATACGGGCAAGTTCCAGAGCGAGTGCAGCCAGTACCCGGATTGGGTCCACTTTCGCACTCTCACCGGGAACGATCCTGATCCTGAAACCTGCAATACCCCCGACGGCCAGAACCAACCGCCGGAAGGGAATCAGGATTGCTACCTGCCGGCTGGTGACTACAGCACCGTCGGTGGCACGGCGACGGCCTTCCTCAGCACGGATACGGCGGCCCTAGCGGAGCAGATCAGCTCGACCGTATCGGGCCTCAAATCCTGCATCTTCGATCTGGGCGATAGCGGCGTGTCCGTGAAGACGGGCGAGGAAGACACGGGCGAAATCTTCGTCCAGGACGAGCTCATCCCGCAGGATCAATGGCGCATGAACAGCGCCACGGTGCTCGAGCTCTTGGGCGAGTCCTGCACCAAGTGGCAGTCGCCCGAAGTGACCAAATTCTTCGCCGGGTTCCCCTGCGAAGCGCTCATCATCGTCGTGAAGTGAAGGCCCCTTGAACGGACCGAAACTGAACGGACCTTTCCTGCACCGACAGGCGATCGTGGGCTTGGCCCTGACCGGCGTACTCGCGGCGCTCACGCAAGCGTGCGGCACGCCGGCGCCCGGGCCCATGGGCAGTGGCGGCGCCTCCAGTGGCGGCACGCCTGCTGTCGGTGGCAGCCCGAGTGGTGGTGGCACCTCGGGGAGCGGTGGGGCCGCTCCTGCGGGCGGTGCGCCCGGGGTTGGTGGCGGGAGCGGCGGAGCCCTCCCGGCATCCGGCGGGGCGAGTAGCGGCGGCGGCGACGTTGGTAGCGGCGGGGTCGCCTCCAGTGGCGGCAGCTCCGGTGTGACGCCGTGCACGGACGCGGACATTCTGTGCCTCGACTTCGAGGGCGACACCGTGGGCATGAAGCCGAGCGGCGCCCCGTGGGAGCCCAGTAGCTGCAGCGATCAGACGTACCAGGCGACGGTCACCGCCGGCTCGGGCGTCGACGGCACGCAGGGCTACGTGACCGAGAACGCCAGCTCGGGCACCAACTACTGCGCTCTGGTGACCAACATCGGCACGCTGAGCGAGTTCTGGGTGCGCGCGTGGATCAAGATCGGCGGCACCAATCCCGATACGGAGCACGAGGTGACGTTCTTCGAGCTCGGACCGGGGACCAGCGACGATCCGGAGCTCAGGATCGGCTACCGCGGTGACAGCTCCTGCCCCGACAATGGCGGCGTCCACCAGGGCTTCGAGCTCGGGGCCACGCAGGGCCCGGGCGGCGAGTACACCGGCTGCACTGGGTACAAGCCCGTGGCAGGCGAGTGGTACTGCCTCGAGGTGCACGTCGATCAAACGGCCGGCACGAGCTTGGTCGCGGATCTCTACGTCGACAGCGTGAACCAGGACTTCCTGGTCCACAGCATGCCCCAGACGGAAGTGCTCGGGAACTTCGCCGTAACGCACATGAAGGTCGGCATGCAGAGCTACAGCGGCACCTTCAGTGAGCTGGTGGTCGACGATCTGTCCTTGTCGACCACGCAGCTGGGCTGCCCGAGCAAGTAGCTCGCGCCTCTCCTCCGAACAGGCGGACCGAGCCTGGCGGAGCCGGCGACACGCCGGCAGCTCGGCACTCGAAGAGCTACCCTTGCGCCCGGGGCGAGAAGCTAGTGCTTGGCCAGGCCGCTCGATTTGCCGAGCTCGATCTTGTGGGGGAAGGGCGCGAAGTACGCGCCGATGACCGAGGGGATGGAGGCGAGAATGACCACCCAGAAGAACGTCTGGAAGCCGAGCATGTCCGCCAGCGGTCCCGATGCCATCTGCGTTGGGATCAAGACCAGGTTCATGATCGACGTACAGAACGCGTAGTGCGTCATGTGGTACTTGCCGGGCGAGATCTGCTGCATCATGTACAGCATGTTGGCCACGAAGCCGAAGCTGTAGCCGGCCTTCTCGATCGTCACCAGCGTGGCGATCATCGTGAGCGAGACCGGGGTTTCCGGGGTCACCATCTGGCTCAAGACGAGGAAGGTGACGTGCGGGATGTTCAGGCAGAGCGCCATGAACACGAGCGTCTTGCGACTGAGGCCATACTGGCCCGCGTACCAACCGCCGAGCATGCCGAACACCAGGCTGACCACCGTGCTGATGAAGCCGTCGATCAGCGCCTTGCTCTCGAGCATGTGCGGGCAAGCGGCGTTGATGGCCTCGGTCGCGCACATGCCCAGCCCACCGTCGGTAATCTTGCCCTGCATGAAGAGCGGCGCCTCGATGAGCAGGAAGCCTTCACCCAGACGAAACAGGAAGACGAAGACCAGCATGCCGAGGAGCTGCGGCTTCTTCAAAAAATCGATGAATTGGTCGATGAAGGTACTGACGACTTCCCCGGCATTCTTGGCGCGCTGGGGCGTCGAGCCCGTGGGCAGCATGAAGAAGTGGTAGACGCCGAGCAGCGCCATGGCGCCCATGCTCACGCCGATCGCCACCGCCCAGGCTCCGCGCGCATCCATGCCGGTCTTCTGCAGTGCGCTAGCCACGCCCACCACGAGCGCCGTGGCGAAGATGCGGCCGGTCACCCAGAACGCGCCCTGCAGGCCGATGTACTTGCCTTGTGAACTCTCGTCGAGCGAGGTGATGTAGACGCCGTCGACGCAGATGTCCTGCGTGGCCGAGGCGAACGCCAAGAGCCACAGCAAGAGGATGACGACCATGAAGTAGTTCGGGAGGGCGAGTGACGATGCCCAGATGCCGAGCACGCCGGCCATCACGAACTCCATGGCGATGACCCAGAACTTCTTGGTCCTCATCATGTCGAGGAAGCCCGCGTAGAAGGGCTTGATCGACCACATGATGCCGACGCCGGCCGTGTAGAGCGTGATCTCGCTATCCGAGTGGCCCAGATCCTTGAACATGGTGCCGGCCACCCAGATCACCATCGCGAAGGGAATGCCCTCGGCGAGGTACGAGGAGGGAACCCACCACAGAGGATTTTTCAAGGGCTTGGCGTCGGTCGTCACGGCAGGGCAAATAACGGACTTTCGGCCCCGAGTAAACCGAACGGGCGCTGCTCGTGTGTGTGAAATGTGGGCTATTTCCCAGCGGTCTCACTGGGGCGCAAAAGCAGAAAGGCCCCGTTGCTTCTCAGCAACGAGGCCTCACGCGCGGTCCGTACTTTGGACCAGCTCTAGGAGCGCGCTCTCACCACCAGATGCTGGCTTCGAGCTTGACCACGTTCTCGTCGGGCAGGAGCGTCGGGGAGCCCCGGTTGCCGGCCGTCTGGTTGGTGGTGTGCGAACCGAAGCCGTACGGGTAGCTGGCGGCGGCGGCGGGCTGGGTGCAAGACACGCGCAGCGGGAGGCCGTTACTGGGATTCGAATTGGTATACAGGGTTCCGATCGGGCTGCCGGCCATCGGGAAGGGATCCGCCGCCGGGCTGGCCACGACCGTCTGCCCGGCAGCGTTCGTCGCCGTGCAGGCCCGATTCTCGTAGAAGTAGTGCGAGTACGAGATGCTGATCTCTTCGTGTGTGACGGCCTGCGTCTTGAACGTGATGCGCGGCGAGAGCACCGTGAAGACCTGACCGGCAATCTTGCTGTGCGGGCGAACGTGGTCGGCGCGCGTCGCGATGGCGAACCAGTCGTTCAGGAAGAACTCGGCGTCGGCGCCGAACTTCACCTTGTAGGTGCCGTCCTGCTTGAGGTCCTGCAGCGTCAGCCCGGAGGTCGGATTGACGCCGAGAGCCGTGTCCAGGATGCGCTGCATGTCGTCGTCTTCGGCCGAACCGACGGACACGTAGTTGAACATGCCGTAGAGCGCGAGCTTCAGGTCTTGCGCGCCCGAGAAGAGGCCGAAGTTGGCCAGGCCGAGCTCGTATTGCAGCATCGCACTGCCGACGGTGCCGTTGCCGTCCGAGCACGAGCGATTGTTGGCGCGATTCGCGGTGACGTAGATCGGGCAGTAGGGCGACTCCAGGTAGTTGTCGACGGCGCCGATGTTGTACTCGCCGCCGCCGAGGGAGTGCACGCTCTCGATCGCGTCGCCCACGGTGAGCGCGTGCGACAGGAACATGTGCGAGTAGCCAGCGAACAGGTAGCCGAACAGGCCCAGGTCGAACTTGGCGTCGAGGCCGGCAATCGTCTGCGAGCCATTCGGGTACTCCGGGCCCCACACGCCGCGGTAGCCATCGACGCCGCCCAGAAAGCCACCGTCAAGAGCGGCAGGCGACGGGTAGTTGTACGTCTCGGTCTCGTACGCGGGCACTCGGGAGGGGTAGTTCGGAACCACCTCGGCCGCCGACCAAGCGTGCAGAAGGTGAGCGCCCAGGTCGATCGTGGGCAGCTTGAGGAAGGCGTGGCCGTGGGCCAGCGTCGTGAAGCGGCTGCGGTTGTTCATGTCCGGGTTGGAGTCGTTGACGCCGACGCCGCCTTCGAAGCCGATCGAGGCCGCACCGAGGTCGATGTCCGCGCGAGCGGTACCGCCCATGACGTGCGTACGCGCCACGATGTACGTGTCGTACTCGCCGGAGTCGTAGACGCCCGCCAAGCCGTAGCGGTTCCAGTGCGAGCCCACCTTGGCGTTGAACTTCAGGTTCTCGAAGCCCAGGTCGTCGTTGATCTCCACCCAGCCCTGGCCGATGCCAAACTGCGCAATGGTGTCCTGCCAGGCGGCGTCCGTGAAGCGGAAGGCTTGGATGGCGAGGTTACCGCTCACCAGGCCATTGCCCACGCTGAAGAACATTTCCGCCCACTCCTTCTTGTTGTGGCCGGTAAACTGCCACGACGCGTACTGGTCGTCCGGAATGACGGGCTGATGGATCGTGAGCTGCTTGGGATGGTAGAGGGGGTTACCGGCAGCATCGACGACGGGACCGACGCCGTCGGGCACGTTGTCGCCGTTCTGATCGACGTTGGCGTTGGCAGGAACCAAGCCGTCCGGATTGGTGACGGGATCGACGAACTGCGGGCCGCCCGATTGGCCGAAGCCGAGGCGCATCGGGGCGCGGAAGTAGCCGGCGTAGCCGAAGGTCCACTTGCCGCTCTCGGGACCGCCGCCGCGGCTGCGGGGCGCGTTCGAGGCCATCGAAGGGGGCTCGACGGGAGCGGGGGCCGAGGTGGGACCGCCTTGCGGGATCCCCGGCAGGGCCATTTGCCCGGAGGCGCTGGTATTGGCGGAGGCAGCGGGGGCCGGAGCAGGTGCGGGCGCCGGAGCGGGCTCGGGCTCGGCCGGAGCGGGCTCGGCGGCGAGCGGATCCTCGGCCGGGGGATCGGCGGGCACGTCTTGCGCCCAGGCCAGGGCGGGGGAGAGAGAGAGGAGCAGGAGGAGGGAAGTCTGGAGAGTCCGCATTGGGTCCTTCGAGAGGTCAGGAAAGCGCTGCCATGATACCGGCGGGGCGCACTCTGCCGTAGCAGGCGCCGACCGCGCAAGTGTTATCAGCATTCCCTCCTCACTGGAAGGAACTTTTCTACGGCATATTCAGCGCGTTGCGTCCCCGCTTCTGGCCGAGCGAGCAGGTGCGTGGAAGCGGGACGTTGTGGGTTCCCCCATCATTCCGGCCAGTTGGCCGAACTTGTCGTTCAGGAGACCGTCGCCGATGCGCCGGCCCTGCACGCCCGGGGCAGCCTCAGGGGCCGCCGCTCAGGACAACGTAGAGCGCCGGGACCAGGGCGCCCAGTCCGGTCAGGATCGCGCCCCGTCCGCGCAGGCCGAGCTTGCCCGGAAGCATGAAGAGCCCACTTGCCGCCAGGAACAGCAAGAGCCCGGCGTAACCGTCGGCGATGAAGGTCCAGGCCTGCTTGCCGCGATTCAAATGGAGCCAATTGGCGACGCGCAAGAGGAAGCGTGCCTTCTGCCCTTCTTCACGCACACTGCCTGCACGAGCGTCCACGTAGAGCATGGTGCCGTCCAGCGTGACATCGACGTGGGCGTCGTCCACTGCGTACACGTCCTTGATCTCGTCCTTGCGCCCGAGCGCGGCGAGCGTGCTGGCTGCGACGCGACGTGCCGCCGCTGGATCTTGCGTGAGGCGGATGGTCGAGAGTGCCGGGTCGAGCGCAATCGTGCGCGTGGTATCGATCTGCGTGAAGTTCGGGTCCCAGTCTTTGATGTGATTCACCGCGATGCCGCTCACCGCGTAGACGAAGGTGAGGCCGATGGCGAGGTAGCCAGCGTCCCGGTGCAGAGCGCGCAGCGTGCGGCGAATCGGCCATTTCTTCTGCATCATCCGTAGCGTTCCTCGCGCCATGGGTCGGCGTGGTTGTGGTAGCCGCGCGTCTCCCAATAGCCCGGCTCGTCGTGGTCCAAAAAGCGAATGCCCGTGATCCACTTGGCGCTCTTCCAGAAGTAGAGGTCGGGCACCAGCACCCTGGCCGGACCGCCGTGTGGGCCTGCCAGCCTTTGGCCATCCAGCTCCCAGGTGACGAGCGCGTTCGGATCGAGCGCTTCGCGCAAGAGCACATTGGACGTGTAGCCGTGCGCGGCGTCGAACACGACGTGCCGGGCCGAGGCCTTCACACCCGCGCGCTCGGCCAAGTCCTTGAGCCGCACTCCCTTGAAGCGCGCGCCGAGAACGGACCAGCCCGTCACACAGTGCACGTCCGCGGTCACGGTGACGGGGCTCTGCTGGAGCAGCTCGGCGAAGGAAAGCGCAAAGGGGCGCTCGACGCTGCCGCCAACGGACAGGCGGAAGGCGCTGGCCCGCGGATCCCCCGGATCGCCGCCCATGGGCTTCAGCTTCTCGAGCACGCGCTGTCCGGGCGGCAGGCGAGGTCGTCCGTCGCCGCGGGTGGCTGCCTGGGCCTCATTGGTGAGCGCCTCGGACACCATGTAGCTGCTGCCGAGCACGATGGCGGTCGTGCCGTAGGCCACTTGCCCCAGAAATCCCCGGCGTCCCAGTGTTTGCTTGTCGCTCGTGTCCATGGCCTGTGAAGAGGAAAGCGCAGCAGGGCCTGCGCCGGTTTCACTCGGCGGAAAGAAATCCTTCGTTTCCGAGCCGGAGCAAGTGTGGCACAGTGCTACCAGCATGTGCCGGCTTTTCGGCTTCCGCAGCGTCATCCCGAGCCAGGTACATCGTTCGCTCGTCCTGGCCGAAAATGCGCTCGGCTACCAAAGTCACAAGCACCCCGACGGCTGGGGTGTGGCCTACTACGTCGACGGTTGTCCCCACCTGACGCGGAGTGCGCAAACGGCCGTCGGCGATACGCTCTTTCATCGCCTGAGCGGAGTGGTTGCCTCGGAAACGGTGCTCGCTCATGTCCGCCAGGCGACTCAGGGCCAGAGCAGCGTGCTGAACAGTCATCCGTTCCAGTACGGACGCTGGGTCGGAGCACACAACGGCGACATCCCGAACCTGGCTGTGGTGCGTGACGCCCTGCGCGCCGAGATCGCGCCGGCCCTCTTGCGCTTCGTCATGGGCGACACCGACAGCGAGCTGCTCTTCTTCCAGTTCCTGTCGCGCTTGCTCGAATTCGGACCGCTGGCCCGCGCGCACCCCTTGCCCGACGTTGTCCACGCGCTGCGCGTGACGGTGCGGCGAACACGTGAGATCTGCGACCGGGATGGCCACCGTGCGACCTTGACCTTGCTCCTCACCGACGGTCAGACCCTCGTCGCGTGCCACGGAGGCAAGCAACTCTACTATTCGACCTACAAGCGTCGGTGCGCCGATCGCGACAGTTGCTCGAGCTTGTCGGCCGAATGCGAAGCCCCCACGCTGACCGGTCACGTCAATCACCTGATCGTGTCGAGCGAGCCTTTGCAGGGAGAAAATGTGTGGACGGAACTGAGTGAGGGCGATGTCGTGGCCATCGATCAGCGCATGCGCGTGGTGCGCGCTCGGCTCGAGCTGGGCGACCTGCCGACGCTCGGCGTCGACGTGCACGACAGCCCCAAGGTCCACCTGGCCACCTTGCAAGGTGTGGTCGGCCCCTGAGGCCACACCCCGAGGCTACCCAGCTCTCGCCGCGCCGCCGTCGAAGCGAGCAGTCCTCAGCCGCCAGGCTCAGCGCACGAGTGAGAGTCGCGGCAGCGCACTGTAGGCGGCCATGTGGCCACTTTCCTCGGCGATGTACACGTTCGAGCGCTCGTCGACGCGGAGCAAATCCGGGATGAGATCGCAGGGGATCTCGCCGAGAATTTCACCATCGCTCGGACGCAGCACCCGCACCAAATGCTGCGGGACGAAGAGCGCTCCGGCCGCCAGCACCGGTTCCAGTCGCCGCGGCTGATCGGAATCGACCTGGCGGGAGAAGATGTGGCTGTAGCGGACTTCACCGGTGGCCGCATGCAGGCAGAGCAGGGTGCCGGACGCGCTGTTGGCGACCAAGCCGTGCTCCGTCGCCAGCCAGGCCGTGGCGGCGGTGGTGAGTCCGGGCTCATGGCTGTAGGCGAGCGCGCCGTCCTTCTGGGAGAACGCCAAAAGGCCCATGCCGCGACGGTCCCGGGTGATGACCACGACATGGCCGTGGCTGACCAGAGGTGCCTGACCGAAGACGGGTTGCTCCTCGATGAGCGCGGTCCACTTGCGTTCGCCCGACCAGAGATCGAAGTGATGGAGGCGCGCTGCCCCGGTCGAGCTCACCGAGAGGGCAAACGCGCTGTCGCCGGTGACACAAATGTCGCCGCTGAAGGGCAAGCGATCGCGAACGCGCCAGACCACGTCGCCCGTCGAGACGTCCAGCGCGGTCAGGGCCGAATCGCCACCGGTGACCAGGATCAGTCGGCCGGCGCGCCGCAGTCGGTACTGCGCGGGACGTGTGGCTCGATGGCGCCAACGCACCTCGCCGGTGGCCAGGTCGAGGGCGGTGATGGCGCGGTCGCCCTCGGCGAGCAGGAGCTGGCGAGGTAGACCAGGCGTGTTGACCAGTGCGCCCGCCGCGCCGCCGCCAGCTCGCGGTTCGAGGCGAGCGACTGCGCGCACTTCGCCGTTTTCCAGCGCGTGCAAACGCACGCGTCCGTCGGCGTGCAGTCGCGCCAAGCCCAGGGGCGTGGCAACCGTCGCCGCGCGCTCCGAATGCACCCGCCAGCGCACGCTGCCGCTGGCCGGGTCGAGTGCAGCCAGTTCACGCGCCGAAGCCACGATCAGCTGATCGCCATAGAGGAAAGTGGAGCGCAGATCGATCGCCGGGACAGCCGCGACCCAGCGCGGCGAAAACCGCATCTTGCCGCCGTGCCCAAAGGGGTGCGGCCTGACCGACGCTACCTGCGGCAAGCCGTAGCTGCGGTAACTTTCGCGCTCCTGATTGGTCAAGACGTCGTCTTGGCGCAGCTCGGACAAGCGTTCACGCAGGATGCGCGCACTCTCGATCAGCACGCTCAGGCGCAGATTCTGTTTTTGCGCGGGGTCGTGCAGGACGAAGCGTTCACCGAGCGACTCGGCGAAGTGCGTCGCCGCCTCGACGAAGTCGGTGGTGTCGATGTCGGTGAGCGTGAGCTGCTTGGGTTTCTCCGCGTCACGCGGCAGGATGGCGATGGTCAAGGCGAGGGGAGAGTCCCCGGGCCCGCGTCGCACGCCCAGACGCACGCCCTCGAGCTCGACGCGTCGAAAGAGCGGCCTCGCCGACTGCCAGCTGTCGAGGGCGTCCTCCGACAGCCACAGCAGCCGTTCGCTGAGCAGGAACAGCTGCGTGCCCACCAGGGCAATCGAGCGGCGCCCCATCGACAGTCGGAAATCCCCCGGCAAGAGCAGCCCATGCAGATCGGAGCGCTCGATGCGCGCATCGGCGGCGGCCGTGGTGGCGCCTCCGACGCGGAACTTGCAGTCGGCGCGCAGCTCCAGTCGGCCACCGCTCTGCACGGCGATACGATCCTGGACGAGACCGCGGGCGAGGGGCTTGGCCGCCTGGTCACCGCGGACCAGCTGCGCTTGCGCGGCCTCGAGCACCGAGCGGTGGCCCGGGGGCAAGTGCGACGACAGACTGGTCTCGAGGGCAACCAGGAGCGCCTGCGCCAGATCCAGCAGCCCGACCCGACGCTCGTGCACGGCGACTTCCGGA
>Ga0247798_1000033_pt1 | contig 15265 bp, 8 predicted proteins | sample UWRJS197509C6_FD_179929 | JGI IMG/M metagenome (GOLD analysis project Ga0247798, IMG submission 179929) | Soil microbial communities from Arlington Agricultural Research Station in Wisconsin, United States - UWRJ-S197-509C-6 | ecosystem: Environmental > Terrestrial > Soil > Agricultural land... | reverse complement strand
GCCCTGGTTCGCCTTGGCCGTTGGCCTGCCGTACCTGGCGCTGTTGATTTGGACCCATAGCCAGCACGAGCTGTGGCGGGACGAGATCCACCCGTGGATCCTGGCACGTCAAGCCGACGGGTTCTGGGACCTGCTCATGGGAGATCGGCGCTACGACGGACATCCCCCGGGTTGGTTCTGGTATCTCCGGCCGTTTACCTACTTCACGCGCAGTCCGATCGGGCTGCACGTAGCCACCATCCTGCTCAGTCTCGGATCGACGCTGCTCTTGCTCAGGCACGCGCCCTTCGCGCGCCCGATCCGCGTTCTCTTGGCGTTCTCGTTCCTCTTTTGCTTCGAGTACGGCGTGATGTCCCGCAACTACACGCTCGGGATCCTGTTCACGTTCCTCTTCTGCAGCACGATTCGGCGGCAGGGCTCTCGACCACTCTTCTTGGGGCTGTGTTTGGTCGTGGTGGCCCTCTCCAGCGTCTATGGCGCCATCGTGGCTGCGAGTCTGCTCTTGGTCTTGCTCGCCGAGAGCTGCCGGTTCGGGGCGTTCTTGCCTGCGCCGAACGTTCTTGCCCTGCGCTTCGAAAAGCGTGCCGTCGTGGCCGTCCTGCTGGTGGGCTTTGCGGTGCTCTTTTCGCTCTGGTCGAGTCGCCCGCCCGATCCCAATCCCTACGCCCCGGGCGTGAACCTCGCCGCGGTGAACTACCAAGGGTTCGAGTTTTCCCTGCAGCGCCTGACCTGGTCGACCTTGCCGCTGCGAAGGTTCGCCGACATTGGCTACTGGGGCGGGATCGATGCGGTGTGGCGAGAGCACTCGGAGCTCTTCAGCAAGGTGAGCTGGGCGCTGCTGTCGGCGATGCTGCTCGTGCTGGCCGCCTTCCCGCTCGAGCTCTTGGCTTTCGTCCTGGGCGGGGGGCTGATGGCCATCGTTCAGCTGGCCGTTTATCCCGGCTCCGTCCGTCATTGGGGCCACTACTTGCTGCTGTTTTTGGCCCTGTGCTGGACCGCGCGCGTGCGGCACAAGGCGCGCCGGGGTTGGCTGATGCCGGTGCTTCTGCTGCTGATCGGCCTCTGCCAATTCGAGGCGCTCGTGGTCGCCGTTCGCGAGGAGGCGCGTTGGTCCTTCTCGGGCGGCGGCGAGACGGCGGCGTACATCCGGCGAGCGGGCCTGGCCAACACGCCGCTGGTCGGTGGACCGGATTGGGCGATGCCGGCGGTGCTGGGGCACCTCGATCGCAATTTCACCAGCTGTGAGACCTCCGAGTGGAATCAGACGCTGATCTTCCACGCTCGCCGCCAGTATTGCTCGCCGAGCATGGTTTTCCGCAAAGCCGTCGCCATGGTGGAGCGGACGCATGCGCCAGTGCTTTTGCTGACTCTGACGCGGCTTTATGATCAGCCTCCAGCCGGCGTGGTGAAGCACCTGATCTTCGAGAGCCGGATGCCAACGGCGACTACGGAGGACTTCAGGGTCTACTACTTGGCGCCGAGCGGAACTCCACTACCGCGCGGCGTGACGCCACTGCGCGGTAGTGTGCCGTCCTACGGCCTATCGCGATCGCCGGGAAGCGCTGCTCCGCTTGGCAGTGCAGCGTCCCACGGCAGTGCGGTGCCCCGTGGCAGTGCGGTGCCGCTTGGCAGTGCGGTGCCGCTTGGCAGTGCGGTGCCCCGTGGCAGTGCGGTGCCGCTTGGCAGTGCGGCGCCCCGTGGCAGTGCGCCAGCCCAGGGCAGTGCGCCCGCCCAGGGCAGTGCGCCAGCTCAGGGCAGTGCGCCAGCTCAGGGCAGTGCGCCAGCTGGTACTCGGCCGAGCAGCCCGAAAGAGCGTCTGCCGGTTGCGCCCCACGGCTGAGCCTCGCGGCTTGCGGGTCGTGGCGCTTTCGAGCTAGAGGGTGCCGCTTCCCGCTGAAAGTAAAGCAGACGGTCGACGGACGTGACCACAGATCAGGACAAGACGCGGAGGACCCTGATCTTCTCGGGGAAGCTCCTTTTGACCGTCGCCCTGGGTTATTGGCTCGTTTCGAGTCGAACCCTCGACGCTGGCTCGCTGCGCGCGCTGGGTGACCCGGAGCTCCTGGCGTGGACCGCCGGCTTGTTTTGCTGCGTGAGCGTCGGTGCCGCGACCTTGCGCTGGACGGTCCTGCTGCGCGCCTACGGTATCTCGATTCATCCGCTGCGTGCGGCAGCTCTCCAGCTGATGGGACTTTTCTTCAACGCAGTGATCCCGGGCAATCTGGGCGGCGACTTCGTCAAGAATCTCTACGTGGTTCGCGGGCGCCCGGTGGACGTGGTGGCGCTTGCCGTGACCGAGCGCCTGCTCGGCATGATTGCCCTGATTTGGGCTGGCTGGCTGATCACCTTGTTCAACGCAGGCTACGTGATGGAGCAGCCGGCCCTTGCTCCGTGGCTGGGCGTACTGACCCTTTTGGCACTGGGCAGCGTCGTGGGTCCATTCATCTTCGTACTGCTCCTGCCACGCCTGTTACCAGGGGAGTGGCCGGGGCTCCTGGGCGGCATCCTGCGCCAACTCCGGGCGGCGGTGCAGGTACTGCGCGACAAGCCGAAGTCGGGGGTCGTGGTCTTCCTGATCTCGCTCGTCATTCACACCGGTAACCTCACGTACTTTTATCAAGTAACGAGCACGTTGCTCGGCCATGCGCCGCCCTTGCCGGCCATCTCGGTCATCTTCCCAGTCGGCACGCTGACGCTGATGCTCCCGGTCTCCGTAGCCGGCGTTGGCGTGGGCCACATGGCCTTCGATCAGCTGTTCGAGGCCGTTGGGCTGACTGGTGGGGCCAACGCATTCCACGTGTTCATCGTGGGCAACATCGGGCCGATGCTGCTCGGTGCCATTCCCTACCTCGTGCTTCGGCGCACGCGCCCCAGCCAGGGCGTCGACAGCCTCGCGTGAGGCTCCGCTCGGGGTGTAGACGTGAGGGGTCTACTCGCAGGGTTCACTCACAGCCTTCACTCATAGCGGCGGCGGGGCATCCGTGGGTGCCGTGCCATCCGCTGGTCTTGGCAGGTTGATCCGCTCCGACACCGTGTAGAGGGGGCGACGCTTCACCTCCTCGTAGATGCGGCCGACGTATTCGCCCAAGACCCCCATGACCAAGAGCTGAGCCGACGACGAGAGGGCGATCAGCATCATGATGGTGGTCCAGCCCTCCACGGTGGGTGCGCCGCGGAGCTTTTGCACCATGGCCCAGAGGCCAATGAGCACCGCCAGGACGCCCGTGAAGGCACCGAGGTACGTGGCGAGGCGCACGGGGATGATCGAAAACGACGTGATGCCGTCGACCGCGAAGCGGATCATCTTGCGCAGTGGATACTTCGTCTCGCCCGCGAAGCGTGCCGGCCTCTCGTAGAACACGCGCGTTTGCTTGAAGCCGATCCAAGCCACCATACCGCGCACGAAGCGGTGCCGTTCGCGCAGGGATCGCAACGTGATCACCACGGGCCGTGACATCAGCCGGAAGTCGCCAGCGTCGAGCGGGATGTCGAAGCCCAATAGGCCGCGCAATAGACGATAGTACGCGGCCGCCGTGATCTTCTTGAACAGTGTCTCCCCGTGCCGCTTGGTGCGGATGCCGTAGACGACGTCGAAGCCTTCGTCGAACTTGACCAGCATGTCGCGCACCACCTCCGGCGGGTCCTGCAGGTCCGCGTCCATGACCACGACTGCGTCGCCTTCCGCGACGTCGAGGCCAGCGCTGATGGCGATCTGATGGCCGAAATTGCGGCCGAAGCTGAGCACTCGGTAGCGTGGTTCTCGGGCGGCCATCGCGCGCAGCAGTTCGAGCGAGCGATCTTTCGATCCGTCGTCCACCAGGACGACCTCCCAGGTCACGCCGACGTCAGCGAGAAATGCGTCGAGCCTTCGCTGCAGCTCCGGCAGGGTTTCTTCTTCGTTGAAGACCGGCAACACGAGCGAGAGACGGGGCGCAGCAGGCATCGTGGCCCTGTATACAGCGGAGCACCTGGGAGGTGGACTTCCGCCCGACAAAAAGTGCAAAAACGCACCATTGCTGGGGCGGCCACCTAGCCCGAGGCTGGCCCGGTGCTCTAACCGCGAGACCGACCGCCGACTCGGCGCAGCAGTGAGGAGTTCCGCTTGGTCGAAGCGCCACGCTTCACCAGGGTGTACGGCCCTTCGTGAGCAATCACTCCATACTTGCCCGATTCCAGGGCCTCGCGCACGTGCACGGCTTCGCCACGAATGCCCGGGTTGGACACCAAGAGGTATTCGGGCTCATGCCCGAGTGAGTATTTGAGGCTGAACATGACCAGGCGAGCGGAAAGGTGTGGTCCCTCCACCTCGGTCGTGGCCAAGGAGGCGTTCTTGGGGATCTGCTTTACGATTTCGCGGAAGTGCTGCATCCGCTTTTCGTCGGCCGGTGTGACCTCGAACGTCTTCATGCCGAAGCCGCCGAGGATGCGCTCTCCGCCGAGCAGCAGGCCCTTCTGCACGTCCAAGGACAGCGCCACCACCAAGAGCGGCATCAGCGTTGCCCATTTCGCGCGTGGCCGGATGGCCAAGATTGACGCCCCCAGGACATAGGCGACCCACAGGTAAGTGTACTGGAAGGATGCCTGAAACAGGGGAGGTCGGTTGGTGACCAAGAGCGTGGCCACGAAACCCGGAAGGACCGCCATCAGGAGCAGGGGACGCCTGAGCCAAAGGCCCAGGACGGGCACGATCATGTGCAGCAGGTACAGTGTCTTCGGCTCGGTCATCAAGGTCTTGATCACGAAGGCCTGGTTCGACAAGAGCGATACGACGATTGAGCCGAAGCCGCCGACACCGGCTGACTTCAGGTCTTCGTACATGTTGTCGAACCACCAGGTGCCGAAGAGCGGCATGATGCCGAACTTCATGGCGACGAAATACGTGCCGCCCAAGAGCGCGAGAGTGATGCCTTCCCGCACCAGCTTGCCGGACAGCAAGAGGAAGACACCGAGCACCACGATGCCGATGCCGATGTCCTCGCGGCAGGACAGCGCGCACGCCATGCTGACGTAGAGGCCGACGCGTGCGAGCCGCGCCTGCGGCCGCTTGGAGAGGACCTCCAGGCAGTAGAGCAGCCAGGCTACGAAGAACATGGCGGCGCAGGTGAAGTGGAAGTCGAAAAAGTTCGGCTGTTGCACGGCCGGCATGCACAGAAAGACCGTCGCCAGCACCAGCCCGGCTGGGCGACCGAGGCGCGAACTTCCCAAGAGGTAGATGGGGACCGCGGTCAGTGCGACCAGGCCCGATTGAATCCAGAGCAGCGCGTGGGCGCCCGGGGACAGGGCGTACAGCGGCAGGAGCAGGTAGACGCAGAGCTCTGCATGATTCTGCAGATTGCTCCAGTCCTCCATGTACGCGGCGACGGCTGGCGAGCGCATCGGGTGGCCGTGCAGCGCGTTGAAGAACAGGTTGTCGTATTCGGCCAGATCCGAGCTGGAGGTCGAGAACTTGTAGTGGCTGACGTTCGTCAGCCGGCCGATGCGGAAGAAGTAGTACAGAACCAGTGCGCCCAGGACGATGCGAGTGCTCCAGCGCACGGTGACTTGGCCCCGGGCGCCCTGCAGCCACGACAGCGCACGCTGGATGACGGGAGCCGTCTGCAGCAGCTCGAGCGAAGGCCGGAGCAGGCGCTCCAAGCTGATGCCGAGCACCAGCGCGTACGCCAGGTAGGCGATGTCGCGGCCCTCCCACACCTGTCGCACGAAGAGCGCCGGCAAGAGCGCGCTCAGCGTGAGCGGCGCGAAGAAGCCCTGCGCGGAGCGGCGCGCGGCTTCGGAGTCCGTGCTGCGCGCTGCCAAAACCAAGAGGCCGATGGCCACGCCGAGCCCGATGAGCCAGGAGGCGCCGAGCAGCAGCAGGCGCTCGGCCAGCTGCAGTTGGTTTTGCGCCACGAAGGCCGCGGGGCCGCCGGGGAGCACGAGCTGCCCCAGGCCGAGGGAGAGCGACGCCATGCCCAGCGTGACCACCGTCAGCGTGCGCGCGGTGGAGCTGACCAGCTCGGAGCGAGCTGCGGACCAGCCTTTGGCCTTGGGCGAGCTCGCGGCCGCTGCGCCCTCGCCTGGAGGCGTTGCGACGTCCGAGGTCGCAGCCGTCACCCCCGGCTCGGGCTTTTCGGATGCCCCGCCGGCCGGGACCTCCACCTCTGGTTCCTGCTCGCCCTCGCCCATCGACTTTGGGAGGCTATCGCCGGTTTGGCCGAGGCCGTCAACGGGCCCCGCTCAGAAGCGGCACACGTGCCACGTCTTTTTGCCGCGCCGCACCAGAATCAGCCGGCCGTGCAAGAGCTGGCTCGGTCCGATGCGCTGGCTCTCGCTGACGCGCTCTCCGTTCAAGCTCACGGCGCCGCTGGCCAGGTACTGCCTCGCTTCACGCTTGCTCTTGGCCACTTCGCCCAGGACGAGCAGATCGACGACATCGAGTCCGTCTCCGCCCAGCAAACTGGGATCGAGATCGACGCTGGGCGCGCCCCGGAAGACCTCGTCGAGCAAGGCGGGCTCGAGGCTGGTCACGTCGCCGGAGAACAATGCCTGCGTGGCGCGCTGTGCGGCAAGGAGCCCCTCGGCCCCATGGAGAAGCGTGGTGAGCTCTTCTGCCAATGCTTGCTGCCCTGTGCGCTGTGCGGGGTTTTCGCCGTGCTCGAGCAGGAGGCGTTCGATCTCAGGCAGCGGGCGCAGCGAGAACACCCGCAAGAAGCGCGGAACGTCTTCGTCCGCTGCATTGATCCAGAATTGATAAAACGCGTACGGGCTGGTGCCGTCCGCGGTGAGCCACACGGCGCCTTGCTCCGTCTTGCCGAACTTGCCGCCATCGCTCTTGGTCAAAAGCGGCGTGGTCAGACCGAACACCTCACGGGCGTGCAGACGCCTGGTGAGGTCCACCCCCAAGGCGATGTTGCCCCATTGATCCGAACCACCAACCTGGAGGGTCACCTGCTCGGCACTTGCCAGATGAGCGAAGTCGTAGGCCTGCAGGATCATGTAGCTGAACTCGGTGTAGCTGATGCCGTGCTCCCGCTCTTCCAAGCGGGCGCGCACCGAGTCCTTCTGGATCATCATGTTGACGGAGAAGTGCTTGCCGACGTCGCGCAGCACATCCACGTAGCGGAGCTTTTCGATCCAATCGGCATTGTTGATGATGCTGGCTGCGTGTGGGCCCGAGAAGTCGAGCACGCGCTCGAAAATGGGCCTTTGCCCGGCAACGTTCTGGCGCACCAGCTCGGGGGTGAGAAGCTGCCTTTCGGCATCCTTCCCACTCGGATCGCCGATGAGTCCGGTGCCGCCGCCCATGACGACCACTGGCTTGTGCCCGGCCAGCTGGAAGCGCCGCAGAAGCAGGATCGACACCAGGTTGCCAATGGTCAGTGAGGCGCGAGTCGGATCGAAGCCGCAGTAAACACGCCGCTCCTCTGCGAGGTGGCGATCGAGTTCGGGGCGGCTCGTCATTTGATGGACGAGTCCCCGCGCGTCCAAATCGGCGAGGAGAGGCGAACGAAGAGCGGTTCCTTCGGAAGCGTTCATGGCAGGGGGCGGGGACCATAGCAGGGGTTGTGGCCCTGGCCCTGCTCAGGTCGCCCGGTTTCGGCTGGCTTGGAAGGCGCGATCGAAGAGGCGGACGCGCCGGAGCACCACGTCCAGGAGCAGCAGCACGAGGCCTAGGTAGAGCAGCGGAGCCTGGGCCGGCTCGTCGGCTCGCAGGCGGTCGGGCCCTTTTTGGAACAGCTCCTCGTCCTTCGGGGCGAAAATCCCACCTCCTGCCTCGGCCCAGCTGCGCAGAGCTCGAGGACGAGCCTCGAGCTCTCGATACTCCTCGGGGTAGGGGAGCGACACCGTCGCGCGTCCAACCCCGGCGGGGAGCAGCTCACCCGAGGCGCTCGGGCGCTGATGCGTCGACAGCAGGGAGTAGGCGCCGAAGCTGGGGAGCGCGATGCGCGCGACGTAGCGCCCGGGTGCTTCGAGTTGGAAGGGTGCCTCCAGGGAGGGGACGCCGTCGCCATCGGCTCGTGCCGACAGCGACGAGACCCAGCTGCTGTCGAAGCGGCCATCCGCCGTCCGTGCGTCGAAGGTGACGACGGCTTGTCGATCCTCGAGCTCGACCTCGAGCGGCACGACGTGCTCGTCGTCGCGCTTCTGGTGTGCTCGCACGAGCTGCGCCAAAAAGCGCGGAAACTGCGGCCAACGGAGCCACTCGACCCCCAGGCGCGGCTTCAGGTCGCCGGTCCAGGCCAAGGTCCAGCCGCGACCCGAGCGGCGACGCGCGAGGACCGGATCGCCCACGTCACTACGCAAAACGAGCTCGCTCGGGTCGGGAGCGAGCTGAGTGCGGGTCAGGCCTCGGAGGTATGGCAGCGCGTCCTCGTGCAAACCGGCCATGAAGTCCACTCGGCGGGCCAGCACGACCGGCACGTAGTCGAGCGGAGCTACCTCTCGCGACAAGAGCTCCGCTTCACGTGTGAAGATGCGGGGCAGACTCGTCGGATCTTCGGCTGCGTGGTAGCGGCCGCCACCCGCTTCGGCGATCATCGTCAGGAGCTCGCGATTCGTCTGTTGGCCAAGGCCGACCGTCGTCAGCGTGATGCCCTCGGCGAACGCTGCCACGGCGAGATCGTAGATGCCTTCGCTCGGCGCATTGCCGTCCGTGAGCAGTACGATGTGCTTTTTGCGTGCTTCGGTCCCGGCCAGATCCTGATAGGCCATGTCCAAGCTCGGGAAGATTTCGGTGCCGCCTCCCGGTTGGATGGTGACGAGGGCGGATTGAATGGCGGCTCGGAAGCGGGCGGGCTGCAGGTGCACCACCCTGGTGGGTTGGGAGTCGAAGGCGATGACCTCCAAGAGGTCGTTCGGTGACAGCGCGGTGAGCGTGGCCGCGCAGGCCTCCTTGGCCATGGCGAGCGGCAGGCCGGTCATCGAGCCAGAGCGATCGATGACCAGCGCCATGGCGACGCCTGGGGTTTCGCGGTCCTTCTCGGCGTCCATGCGCACGGGCAGAATCTTCTCCAGGTCCGAGCCCTGCCAGCCGCCCGGTCCGAACGCGGCTTCACCGCCGGAGTAGAGCAATCCGCCACCGCGTTGCACGTAGCCCACGAGCTCTTGCTCGGCCGTACGGGAGACGACAGCGCGCGGAAGGTCACTGAGCAGCACGAAAGCGAAGGCATCGAGTTCTGCTTGGGTGCGCGGCAGGGCCGCTGGCGGACGCACGTCGACGTCGAACTGCTGCGCTGCCAGGGCGCGGGTCACCTGCGCTAGCTGTTCTGGATGGCGGTCGATCAAGAGGACGCGCGGCGGTCCAGGCACGTCGATCCGGGCCGAATACGCGTCGTTGCCCGGAAAGTGATCCGGCCGCTCCGCTCGGAACGTCGCTCGGTAGGTGAGCGGGCCCGGGACTCGAACCACGCTCTTGAAGGTCTCGATGTGGTGACCCGGACCGAACGCGATCACGCGACGGCCGCCGAGGCCGTTTTCCGTCTGGCCCTGGAGCAGCTCGAGCGTGCCAACCGTCGGAGCAGTCGCGCGCAGCTCGACCCGCACCTCGAACGGTTCGCCGAGCGTCACCGCTGGCGGGAGCCCGACGGACAGCGTAGCGACGTCCGACGGCGGTTTGTCGGAAAGGGGCGCCGTGCTGACCCGCACGCCCAGCGCCCGGGCGTCGGCGATGGCCGAGAGCGCGTCGCCGCGGGTTTCGATGCCGTCGCTCAGGACCAAGTAGCGGGGCAGGCAACCCGGGTCGGTGAAGGCGCGGGCGAGTTCGACCGCACCCTCGACATCGGTGCCCGAGCCGGTGACCCAGTTGCGGACATTCTGCACGGTGAGGGCGGCCCGGCTGCCGGGCGCTGGTAGTTCGAGCGCTCGCGCCTCTGCGCCGAAGGCGATGGCGCGGAGCTCTGGATGGCGCCGCCGGAGCGCGGCGATCCGGCCGAGCGCCTGACTCAAGGCCGCATCACCGACCGATTCGCTGACATCGAGCAGCACCGTCGGGCACACCCGTGTCGAGTCGCGTGTGACGGTGGGCTTCGCTAGCGCCAGGGTGAGGGTCAGCAAGAAGAGAGCGCGGACGACGAGCGAAAGCAGCCGTTGTGCGGGGGCCAGCGCGGTCAGCGAGAAGAATGCGCCCAGACCGAGCAAGGGCAGGGCGCAAAGCAGGAGCAGTGGCTGGGTATTCGTCAGGCGAAACTCGTCGTTCCCCAGGGAAACGCGCCAGGACTCCGCACTCGGCAGGCCGAATTCGACGGCCAAGAGCAGTGCGAGGAGGCTCGAGGCGCAGGCCACGAGCAGCGCGAGGAGGTTCTGTGAGGGCCTCATACCGTCCACCGCCGGTGATAGGTCCACCACTCCGAAAAGGAGAGGACGAGTGCGATGGCGAGCATGACCAACCACGGGGACAGGTCGTGCTCGCGCCGGAATGGACGCGGGCTGGGGAGTCGTCCGAGGGCTTTCTTCCCGTCTGCGCCCTTGGCGAAAAGCTCTCTCGTGGGCGCGAGGCGCGCTTCGGCGTCGTCGAAGTAGTTGGCGAAGAAGCGCACCGACTGCGAGCCCTGGTCGAGCTGGTAGAAGCCGGCGAGTTCCCCGAACATGGTGGTGCGCTGTTCGGTGACTGCCACGCGGCGCTGCGAGGACGTCACTTGACCGAGCGGTCCGCGGACGCTGGCGACCGGGTCCGAAAGCGGCGTGCGCAGATGCCACGGGCGCCCCGGTGCTACCGCGACCCCGTCGTCACCCGAGGCCCTTGGAGCCAGCTCGCGCAGCGTATTGTGCAGGAAGAGTGGCCAGGCGGCGCGCAGGTAGAAGTCGCTTTGCCTGGGGTCGAAACCGAGCGCGACGAAGCGCCTTTGGTTGCGCTCGCCCATGACGACGATGGGGTCCTGGCCGCTGAAGGCCAGCGCGGTGTCGCCCGGGTCGAGCCTCAGCGCACGACCTTCGAGGACTTGGACGTCGTAGGGATCGACCGCAGAAAACAGAGGCGACTCGCGCTTCCAGCGATCGAAGCCGAACATGCGCAGCTGGCGTCCGAGCTGCCGTGGGAACTCCTGGTCCGCGTGAGGTCCCAGGTACAAGTCGGCACGACCCGGTTGATGGGCAGCGTCGACGCCATCGTGGATCACGATGTCGTAGGGCAGCTCCTCTTTGGCCTCGCGGCTGGTCTCGATGCCGGGTTCGGCCAGCAGCGCCGCATCGAGAAACTGATTGGGCGGGCCCGAGAGCAAGACGCGCAAGGGCGGCAACGGCACGAGCAAGAGCTGCGCGCGATTGTCGGCGTCGAGCCAGTCGCTGCCCCCGTCGACACGGCGAACCTCGGCGATCACGCCTTCCGTGGCACCCGAGAGTTCGGCAAGAGGGATGAGCAGGCGCCCCTGCGCGGGGATGAGCGCGCGTTTGACCTCGATGGTCGCCGCTGGCTGAAAATCCTCGTCGATGCTGCGGAGGACGACTTCGACTTCGGCGCTCTCTGGGGCCGTCGCGGAGACCTCCAGCTGGGCCGCGAAATTGCGCGGATCGTCGGGGTAGCGACGGGCGGAGAAGTTGCTGATACCGACGTTCGAAAGCGCCCCTTTGGCTGCAGAGCTCGAACTTACGGGTTCGAAGCTGAGTCGCAATTCCGCGATGTCCTCTTGGCGCAGCTCGGGGTACGCCCCATCGCCGATCAGGATGACTTCACCGTCACTGTGTGGCGGTAGGACATCGCGAGCCAGGCGAAGGGCACGTGGCAGGTTTGCGGAGGAGTGCTGAGGCAAGAGCGAGGTGATCGCCTGCTCGAGCAACCGTCGGTCGTTGCTCCAGGCGGTTTCGACCTGGGGTCGAGCCGAGAGGGAAAGGATGAGCGCTCGGTCGCGCCGACCGAGCGCGTTGGCCCACTGCAAAAGCCGGCGTTTCGCCTCGTCGAGACGTGTCCGGCCGCTTTGCCGATCGACAACGGCCGCCATCGACGGGCTGACGTCGACGAGGAAAACGACCGTGCGCCCCTTGTCGCCTGCCGCATCCGAGCGCGGATCTGCCAGTGCCGCCAGCAGGAGCGCGAGCAGGATGAGTTGCAGCAAGAGCGAGAGCAGGCGACGCAAGCGTTGCCAAGGCGCACTGGAGCGGCGCTTTTCGCTAGCCCGGCGCCAGAGATCGACGAACGGCACGACCAGCGGTCGATGCTTCTCGCGGAGCAGGTAGAGCAGGGCGAGTGCGAGACACAGACCCAGCCCGAGCGGCAGCAAGAGCGAGAGCGGAGCACCCGAGAGCACGAACGAGAGCTTCACTCGAGCAGACCCCCGCGGCGGAGCAGGTAAAGCACGACTTCGTCGAACGGAGCGCCCGCGTCGATGCTGAAATAGGCGACGCCCTTGCGCGCGCAGAAGCGCTGCACCAAGAGGCGCTCGCTGCCGATCCGCTCCTCGAGCTCACGCAGTTTCTTGGCAGTGATCGTCAGCTCTGCTCGTTCGCCGGTTTCCGCGTCGATTAGCGAGACGTCACCGTGTGCGGGCGGCTTGTAGTCGAGAGTGGAACCCAGGTGGAGCACACACACTTCGAAGCGGTGATGGACGAGCGCGTTGATCCCGGCTTCGAATCCGGCTGGATCGTAGAGATCCGTGAGCAGCACCGCCAGCCCTCGCCTGGGGTGCATGAGGGCAAATCTGCGCAGCGCTGCCGAAAGATCGGTGCGCCCGCCAGCGCGCAAGTTGGACAGGAAGCGCAAAAGGCGAAATAGGCGCTGCTTTCCGCGCAGCGGCGGGAGTCGCTCGTAGAGCTCATCGCCGAGCGCGTGCACGCTCACCCGGTCCAGCGCAGAAAGCCCGATGTAGCCGAGCGCGGCCGTGAGGCGTACCGCCTGGGCGAGCTTGTCACCGTGAGCCATCGACGCAGAACGGTCGATGAGGAAGTAAAGACTCAGATCTTCTTCTTCCTCGTAGACGCGCAAGAGCAGCTTGCCGAGCCGCTGGTAGATGCCGACGTCGAGCAGGCGGATGTCGTCGCCAGGAACGTAAGCCTTGTGATCCGCAAACTCGACGCCGCTGCCCTTTTTCTTCATGCGCCGGTCGCCACGACGCAATCCCGCGGAGGCACGGCGGCTGGCCAACGCCAGCGACTCGAGCTTGCGCAGAAACTCCTGATCGAACAGGTCCTCCGCGGCTGACGCGGCGGGCCCCGACGGGCCCTTCCTGCGCAAAAGGCGGCTCAATAGTGACGAAGCCACGCCAGATTCAGTCCACGACTTCGGGCAGCTCGGCGATCAGTTGGGACAGGAGCTGATCGGTGGTCACACCCTCTGCCTCGCCCTCGAAGTTCAAGCGCAAACGGTGGCGCAGAGCCGGCAAGGTCACGGCCTTGACGTCACCGATGCCGGCAGTGATGCGACCGCCGAGTAGAGCGCGGATCTTTGCGGCCAGGATGAGCGCCTGGGCCCCCCGGGGCGACGCCCCCGTGGCGGCGAAGCGTCGAATGTTGGCACTGTCTCCCTCCAGATCCGGATGCGTCGCGCGTACCAGTCGGACGACGTAGTCCTTCACGTGGGGCGCGACGGGTACCTCGCGCACGATGCGCTGCAAGCGGACGATGTCCGACCCGCCCAAGGTCACGTTGGCAACGTCGACTTGGTTTCCGGTCGTGCGCTCCAGGATCTCGTGCAGTTCGGCCCGGCTGGGGAACGGAACCTTCAGCTTGAAGAAGAAGCGATCGAGCTGGGCCTCGGGCAATGGGTACGTCCCCTCCATCTCCAATGGATTCTGAGTCGCGAGCACGAAATAGGGCTGTCCGAGTTCGTGCGTGATGCCGCCGATGGTCACCCGATGCTCCTGCATCGCCTCGAGCAGGGCGCTCTGTGTCTTGGGCGTGGCTCGATTGATCTCGTCGGCCAGTACGATGGGGGAAAAGATGGGCCCTTTGCGAAACTCGAAGCGCTCGCCGCCACTCTTGGCATCGAGAACCACGGTCGTGCCGAGGATGTCGGCGGGCATGAGGTCGGGCGTGAACTGAATTCTCGAGAACGGCAGATCGATCGTCTCGGAGAGGGTCCGCACGAGGAGCGTCTTGCCGAGTCCGGGTACGCCCTCGAGCAAGGCGTGCGACCCGGCCAGAATGCAGGTGATCACACCGTCGATGACTTCGTCATGTCCGACGATCACTCGCCCGAGCGCGGCCTTCAGGCGGCCCGTGGTTTGGCTCACGTCTTCCAACTTGGCCTGAGCTAGATCCGCCTGGGCTCCTTTGGTCTCACTGCTCGTGGTCATGTCTCGCCTTCAGTTGTCGCGCGGACGGATGAGGTCGAAGTAGCGCTCGACCTCGGGACGGCGGCCCCGTGGAACCGTCTCGCCACTCACCATCTCCTCCAGCACCGTTTGGTAGTCCTTGTAGAGCCTTTCGTAAGCGCCCGCGCCAAAGCCTTCTTCTGCTGCGGTGAGGATGGTCTCCCGGTCCGAGCTGCCCTCGCCGGTGTCGCGTGCGGCGGCGAGGCGATCCTCCGCCTGGCCCTGGAGCCGCTGGCTGGCTTCGCCCTGCCAGTTCGGGTCGTGCTCGGTGCCTGGCCGACTCGATGTGGACCTGCCGGCTTCGCCGGGTTGCTCGCCCTGCCCCGGAGTCTGTCCTGCCGAGGCTTGGCCGGGCGCGGAGGAGTTCCCGGGCACCATGCGGATGCTCGAACTCCCCTGCTGTCCGTTCTTGCCCTCGCCTGCCTGGCCCGACTTGCCGCGCGCGCGCTGCTCGAACTGGCGTAGCTGCTCCGCCACGTCGCTTTGTTCTCCTCGGCGCAGGCGCTCCTTCAGTGCCCGCAGCTCTTCGAGCAACTTCCTTTTCTCGTCGTCCGTCATCTCGCGGTCCGCCTCTTTTTCGAGGCTGTCGGCGGCGCGGTCGAGGAACTCGCTGGTTTTCTGTGGATCTCCCTGCAGCCCGCGCAGTGCCTCGGCCAGCTCGCGGTCGAGCGCGCTTGCCGCTTCCGCTTGCTGCTTTTTCTGCCGCTCGAGCGTCTCCAGCGTCCTCTGCGTGCGTTCGAGCTCGGCGGCCTCCGCGGGGCTCAGGTCGCCCTGCTGCTTCTTTTCGAGCAGGCGCCGTTCCTTGTCGCGCAGGCGCTCGGCCTTCTGCTCTGTCTGGCTGGCGGCGGCGCTCTGCGCCTGTCGGTTCTGTTCGCGCGTCCGCTCTAGGGTCTTGCGGATCTGCTCGAGCTCCCGGGCGCTCGGGACGACCGTCTCCTGTGCTAGCCGCTCAGCCAAGCGACGCAGTGCTTCGGCGGCGTCCTTCTGGCGCTCGCTCTCGGAGGGCTCGTCCTTCTGCTCGGCCGGACGACCGCGAGCTCTGGACT
>Ga0247798_1000032_pt1 | contig 15294 bp, 21 predicted proteins | sample UWRJS197509C6_FD_179929 | JGI IMG/M metagenome (GOLD analysis project Ga0247798, IMG submission 179929) | Soil microbial communities from Arlington Agricultural Research Station in Wisconsin, United States - UWRJ-S197-509C-6 | ecosystem: Environmental > Terrestrial > Soil > Agricultural land... | reverse complement strand
TTAGTGGTTAAGTTGGTCAGGGTTACACGGGCAGGATTACCCGAGTATCGGCCGCGCGGTGAGGCAGGATACCGAGGGCCGGTACATCGAAACCTTCCTTGCGCTTGGTGCCGATGTAACCATCGCATTCGATTACGGTGCCAGCCGTAATGCAACCGTATGTCAAAGGGATAAGCGAGCGCAGCAGACAGCAGGCGGCAATGATTTCGATATCCTTGATGTAGGCCGTTGCAAGGCGTTCGAGGATGCCGCCGAACTTGATTGGCGGCAGGATATCGATCAAGTTGGCCACGTGGCGCTGAATGATGGCGCGCTTTAGCGTCGGGCTTAAGGCGGTATCAGTAGCATTGATACGATATTCGATCGCGCCGATTTCCTTGAGCGCACCTACTTTGTTGTAACTTAGTTCTGACGTTTTCATGATCTACTCCTTAAATAAGTTCTTTGGGGATTTCGATTTCGTCGCCGAGTTTGGCACAACAAAAGCAGCGCATGGCTGCGATTAGTGGGGTGGTGCCAAAGCGCCAAGGGCCGGTTTCGTTATCGTATGCAGCACTCCATGCCTCGCCGTTTTCGTGGTGGTCAAACTCAACACAAATTCTTTCCTGTTCGATGATTGGCCCGCCTTGCGCCCAGTCGGTTGAATAGGCGGCAACCTTGTGCCCGTAGCCGACTCGGTGGATGAGTATCCCAAGTGCTGGCTGCGGCAGGGTTTTCAGCAGCGCCTCCTGCACAGCCCAATTAAGTGCTGGGCCATCTAGCTCTGACGTTTTCATGATGATCCACTCCTTTAGTTGATTTGTTGCGTTGGTGCCCAGACTGTCAGAATCGACGCCAGCTGGGTTTTCTGTGAGTCACCCTTGTGCTGGTATCAACTATGCCCCGACAATCAAGCCACGACCCGCGGCGGCAGGATGAGGGCTATTCGCGGGCAGTCGGATGATCGAAAACGAAAACCTCACTGATTTCATCCGGCAGAGAGCCTTGGAGCAGGTTGTTCGAGATCGAAGCCGACCAGTTCAACTTGGCGCACAGTGCAACGGCCGCGAAACGATGGCGATTAACATTGGCCGGGATGATATGCACCGAGATCGAAATAGACCCGGCCGCAGCGCGCGCCGTGATACGAGCGGGTCGCGTGTTAGTCGGCCCATGATATCGGGTCTGAATGGCTTGCATGGTATTTCCTTTCGTTAGCAAAGCAAAGGCGCTTCACAAAGCGGCCAGATCATCGGCCGCTTCAGGAAAGGTCTTGTCAGGCTCCCACAATCAAACCACGGCCAGCGGCCAGCACCGCGCAATAGCATCGACCGGAGATAATGGGCTGACCATAGCGCGTAGCAGTCCAGAGAATCCGACCAGCGGCATTCTCATGAGCAACCATGACCAGACCGTAAAGCGCGAAATCGGCATCAGTTGAATGAATTTGGACCGAACTTCCATCGGGCAAGTGCCCGGCATAGGTGGAGCTGGGCTGAGAGATTGCAGGCGCTTGCAGGTCGTCCCAGCGAATAGACGGGATCGTCTGGAATTGGACTGGGATTGAAACAGGGTGGGCAAGGTTTGACATGATAGTTCCTTTAGTTAAACGCGGGTGACAGTGACAGAGAATGAACGATCGGACGATATCCAGCTGGCCGACGATGTTCGGCGCGTCAGAAGAAAATCGGCTTCAGAGAATGCGCGATCAGGCGCTTGACTCCAGATAAAGACCGTGGCGATTTGCGCAGCTTGCCGGGCGGTGTTCGCCACTATGCAACGCGCGCCTTCACCGGCAAGAGTTACAGCAATTTGATATTTCATGATAGTTCCTTTAGTTGGTTTGTTCAGCAAGGCGTTCCACAAAGCGGCCGGTCAAGCCGCTTCAGGGAAAGTCTTAGTAGTTGTAGGGTTTCGCCCCGTACAATTTCACTTTCCGCTTTGCCTCTGACTTGGTGGCATAAGGGCCGGCCGATGGTATGGAGTCAGCGATAAATTGTTCCTTGGTATGGAGATGAACAAACCAGCCACGGCGAGCAGAGCCAAAGATAGATGCGAACATTATTCGGCACTCCAGCTAGGCAGAATGAAATAATAGGCGTTGAATTTGCCACCCCAATCGCCGGCCTTTGGGCCGAGCAAGTAACCCTCGCCATCGACAGTAAAGGCAATGCAATCTTGCAACAATACATTGCAGAGTACATCGACGTTGGCCGCAAAGCGCGCATCAACAGAAAGGTTAATTGTGCGCAGATGAATCACAAGAGTTGGCTCGCCGGTCTCATTAGCTGTGGCAATTTCGGCGCGAAACCAGAAGGGTTTGAAATGAAAGGCAATGGCTGCAAGGGTTTTGCTAACCACATTCTTTTGTTCCTTCTTCGAACCGCTTGCCCAAAGGCCTACGTTCAGCAATACATCATTGACCGGAGCCTGCTGGCCGAAATGGAGTTCCTCTTGATTGTGAGCCACGTAGAGAGTGTTAGTGGGGTTCGTGGTTTTCATGATGGTATTTCCTTTCGTTGGTTGTGCTGCGTTGTGTTTCGTGAGTTGATGTGGCCATTCTACATCAGCGCCGACGGTTGTCAAGTGGTAACGCAATATTTTTTATTTATTTTTTCATGAGCTGCATTTCATACATCCTTAGCCCAAATCCACCCCCGCCAGCCCATTTTGCCGTGTTCAACCGCCCTTTGACCGTGCCCACATCGACACGTGCTGCCCACCCCTGCCCACATGGTGATTTTGCCCACCGCTAAGTCATTGATTTATATACGTATGGGCAAGTGGGCAGTGGTGGGCAAGGTGGGCAGTGCCCATAGATAGAAATAACGTCAAGTAGTGATGAGCTTATTTCCCCCTATATATAATAAGATAATGTCATAATATTTTATTTCGTAATATATAGGGGTTTGTCAATGCTTGACGTTATGACATTGTCTTATTATATATAGGGAAAATTTTCGTTGTTTTTTCCTCCCGCCGAGAGAGATATTTTAATGCTGGATTTCCCCTTATACGTGCAGTGCCCACCGTGCCCACCGTGCCCACCTGCCCACATGCTTCCAACCCGTTGATTTATAAGGCTTTTTAAATGAGAATGATTCTTAAATGGTCAGTGGGCAGTGAAGTGGGCAGGCGCTTTCGACAGGTCGCGTCACTACTTGACATCACTACTTGACATCACTACTTGACATCACTACTTGACATCACTACTTGACAAAGGCGTGCTAGGCGATGGGGGTGCTAGGTGGTGCTAGGTGGTGGTGCTAGGTGGTGATGTGCTAGGTGGTGATGTGCTAGGTGGTGATGTGCTAGGTGGTGATGTGCTAGGTGGTGGTGGTGCTAGGTGGTGGTGGCTGGTGCTAGGTGGTGGTGGCTAGGTGGTGCCTTGGCCACCAGATCAAACCGCTGACCCCCACCACACCGCTGGTAGCTAGCTTGGGATTTAATGGGGCTCACCAAAGAGAGATTCAAATAGATTAGCTTCGTTACTGCTTGACAGAGAAAATATAAAAGGGAGATTAGCTTCGTCACTGCTTGACGGAGTAATTGCTTAACCACATGACGGAGAAAATATAAAAAAGAAAATTTGACATTTGTCACTGCATAACGTAGAATCCAATCATCGCTACAACCATCGCTACAACCATCGCTACAACAGGAGAACACCATGCATACCCCTTATATAATCGATCCGATCAACTCCAAGATCAGCCTCGCTACACGCCGGCTGATCTGGAACACCTTACATGCAATGCAGCTTATCTTCTGTGTTGCAGGTGTGTTCTTCATCATCACCCCGTTCGTATCATCTCACTGGACTTCGATGGAGGCATGGATGCTGGTATTGGCCTTACCTTTATTTTGGCTGAGTAACGCGGTGTCGGCGATCATCGCAAGACTGTTTGGTACAGTCGGCTGGAAAAAAGACCCGATCGAACCCGGCACCATGCTGGATCGAACTGGGTTGGGGGAAAGGTTAAAGTAACCCAACCCACGTGTGCCTGATATCATGATGCCTGATATCATGATGCCTCACAGCATGATGCCTGATATCATGATGCCGATACCTCAACAGGATTGGCATCATGAGCACACCAACTTTTTCCTACGTGCCCCGCTCGCAGTTTCTACCGTATCACGAACGCACGCAGCGTTATGCTTGTATCATCGCGCATCGACGGTGTGGTAAGACTTACGCTCTGCTCAATGACATGGTGGTGCGGGCACTGGTTCCCCGGGCTGACAATCTACGACAACAGTTCGGGTTTATGGCCCCAACCCAGACTCAGGCCCGTAGCATTGCTTGGCAATACCTGAAGGATCAGACGGCGTGCTTTTCGAGTTGCCCCGGGTATAAAGTTTTAGAGCAGCATTTGACGGTGACCTTACCTGATCCCACCAATGTCAATAAGCCGGGATCGACGGTCTTTTTGTTGGGGGCCGAGAACGCCGAGCGAATTCGCGGGATGTTCTTGGATGGCATTGTCATTGACGAGGCCGCCGATATTGCCGACTTCATTATCTCCAACATTATCCGGCCGGCACTTGCAGACAGACAGGGTTGGATGACAATCTCAGGGACGGTGAAGTCGATCGACGATTACTTGTGGCGCACGTATGAGTTGAGCAAGAAGCTTCCGTTGCTTTGGTTCAACGCCAACCTGAAGGCCAGCGAGACAGGTGTTATTCCAGCTCATGAGCTGGAAGACCTTCAGGCAAGCATGTCCCTTGAGAGCTATCAGGTCGAGTTTGAGAACGATGTCAATGCCGCGGTCACGGGTCGGATTCTGCTGCCGTACCATAATCAGATGCAGGTCACCAAGGTGCCTTATGATCCGGGCGGTAGCGCGCCGGTCACAGCGTGGGACTTGGGGATGTCGGATAGCACGGCTATCTGGGTCATGCAGATGTGCGGGCGGGAACCCCACTTGCTCGATAGTTATCAGAACAGCGGGAAGGACTTGGGGCATTTCGTTGAGTGGCTGAGAAAGCTGCATTACGTCAATCGCTTGGGTGCCCACTTGTTGCCGCACGACTCGAAGGTGCGGGAATTGGGCACAGGTAAGACGCGCATCGAAACCTTGCGCACAATGGGTCTCCGGAATCTGAAGGTGGTGCCGAAGCTACCGAAGGATCAGCAGATTGAGGCAGCCCGGCAGTTGCTGCCCAAGTGCTGGTTCAACGAAGACACCACGAGTGATGGCAGGAAGGCATTGCGCAATTACAGCTTTGGCTTTGATCCCATCAGGAAGGTCTTTACCCAGACCCCGAAGCACGATGCCCACTCAAATTTTTCTGACGCATTTCAAATCCTCGCTGTCGGGATGAAGAAGGCTCAGGGGGTTATCGACAACCTGCCCCAAGGTCACGAGGATGACAGCGTGGTGGGTTTGGCTTTTGACGATGAGCGCCCGGTTGCCGCGCCTTACGAAATGGACGAAGGTATTTGACGATGAGCGATGGACGAAGGTATTTGACCCGCGCCAAGCGGCGGGTGTATTGTCTCGGCAATACTCAACAACTGCGAGCTCAGGATCATGGCAACAGCACGCCTCTTACGCCAATACCTTACTGACTACGAAAAGACTGTTGAGCAGGCCAATGCAGCAACCGAGGCTGCGAATGCTGCATATAGCACGGCTTATGATGCCTACTCTGGGCAGAGTGACGCCTACAATGCCCAGATACAAGCGTACAATGCTGAGATGGCGGGCCTTGATCCCCGTGATGTGTTTCAGGATGAGACCGGGAAACTGAAGACACTAACGACCAATGGGGAGATTAAGGACTATGTGCCGACTACCTCAAATGTGTTAGGTATGCCCGTGGCTGCCAAGCCGTACAAGGGTGAGGATGGCTCATGGTATTACATTGGTCGAACACCCGTGCCTGCCACCTACGGCCCCGAAGGTAATGAGGTGACCCCTGAAGGCTACACCACCGGCCCGATCCAGATTGCGGTTGAAGCTGTGCATCCCGGCGTATCGGCTCTACCAACAGAGCCGGCAGCACCGACCGCACCGGATAAACCCAAAGACCCAAACCTGACGGTCAATGATTGGGAAGAGCTTGCCAACCCGGGGCGCACACCAGCCCAGCTGGCAATGGCTGCCAACAAAGGTTTGGTTGCGAAAAGCGAATTGGCAGATAATACAGCCCCATCAACGAACAGCGCCTTCTCCAATCTCTCCGGAGATAACCCCAACAACATCAAGGAGAAGGGGGTTCTGGCCAGAACTCTCGCGGGACAACTATGAAATACGGTAACGAAGAGAAAATTACACCAGCGGATTATGAGGCTTCCATGCGGGAAGAATTGCAGGAAGATGGCGTTATGCAGGCCGGGGATGGTCAGGCACTTGTTGAAGCACTTGATGAATTGTCACCGGAAGAACTTGAAGCGCTTGAGCAGGCTGCGCATGAAGCCAAGATGGCGCAGGAAGAATTGCGGGAGAAGTTGGGTCAAGTGCTGGTTAAGCATCGCGACGATGCGATCAAGTTCCGTAACGCCAGTGGGATCGAGCAGCAGTGGGCGGAAGATCAGGCCTACTATGAAGGTCAGGATGAAACCGCCAAGACCCTTTACTACAAGGGCACTGGGCTTGATGCACCGCTGATTGCCAAGGCCAGATCAAAATATCGCAGTAAGGTTTTTCTAAACATCACCCGGCCTTATGTCGAGACCGCGGCCAGCAAGGTGATCGAAGTGCTGAGCCCTGTCGATGAGCGCTCTTGGTCACTGGCACCGACATCGGTGCCCAATCTGCCGAAGAAGCCGAGCCCGATTGTGCAGGCAATCCAGCTGGCACAGCAGCAGCAGTCACCCCCACAGGCCGCACCACCCCCGCCCCCGGGGCCACAGCAACAGCAGCAACCACCCCCGGGACCACAGGCCGCACCATCCCCGCCCCCACCTAATCCACTGGAAGAGGCGTTGAAGATCGCGCAGAACGCTGCGCTTGGTGCGCAGATATGGATCGATGACAAGCTTCAGGAGTGCTTCTTCCAAGCGCAACTGCGCGCTGTTGTGGATGAGTCGAGCCGCCTTGGCACGGGTGTCATGCGTGGCCCGGTGCCGACCACGCGCCGAACCAAGAAGGTCACCTTCGGTCAGGACGGTAGTGAAATTGTGGAGATTCTGGAAGAAATTGTGCCTGAGTCAAAGCAGGTCACAGTATGGAATTGTTTCCCTGATCCAGCTTGCGGCGACAACATTCATAACGGCCAATTCTTTATCGAACATGACCAGATGGTGGAGAAGCAGGTCAAGGATTTGATTGGCCAACCGGGTTACATCGAAGAGGCTGTACTGAAAGTTCTTGAGGCTGGCCCGCAGCAGAGCACCGCCAGCGGTCTGGTTGCACCACCCCATGAAAGCCAAGACCCATCAGCTCAGCGCTACCACGTTTGGTATTACTACGGCTTCCTGAAGCGCGAAGATGTGGTGGCGATGAATTGCACTTGCGATCCGGAGGATGAGATCAAGCGCACTGGCGTGCCGGTCGTGGTCACAATGATCAACGATACCCCGGTAAAGACGCACCTTAATCCGATGGAAGATGGGCGGTTCCCGCACGACTTCATGTGCTGGCAGAGAGTGGCCGGCAGCCCGTTCGGTATCGGTATTGCCCGGCAGATTCGTTCCTGCCAAGCTATCCTGAACAGTCAGGTGCGCGCCATGATGGAGAATGGCGGGTTATCGAGTGGGCCGCAGATTGTCATTGCCCGCGGCGCGATCACGCCGGCCGATGGTTCGTGGGAGATCACACCGCGCAAGGTGTGGTTGCTCAAGGCTGACGCTGATATTCAGGATGTCGGTCAAGCCATGTCCTCGTTCGCTATCCCCAGCGTTCAGGCTGAACTGCTTCAGGCGATCGACTTCGCCCTGAAGATGGCTGAGAACGTGACGGGTTTGCCTATTCTCCTGCAAGGTCAGCAAGGTCCGAACGGTGTGCCTGAGACTGTGGGTGGTATGCAAATTCTCGTGGCCAATGCGTCGAGCCTGCTACGACGCATAGCTCGTATCTTTGATGATTGCCTGATTGTCCCGCATATCCAAGCTTACTATCGGTGGATGATGTGTTACGCCGACGACCCCAGCATCAAGGGGGATTTCAAGGTGGTGGCTCATGGTTCGAGTGCTTTGGTCACACGTGATCAGCGCAACATGTTCCTGACTCAAGTTGCACCCCAGCTGATGGCCAACCCGGCTTATGGGATTGACCCGACGCGGCTGTTCAAAGAGGTGGCCAAGATTAGCGGCTTGCAGAATCCAGAAGACATTATGTTCTCTCCGGAAGAAATGGCAGCAATGCAGGCTGCTCAGGCTGAGGCTGTCAAGCAAGACCCACGTGTTGTTTCCGCTAGTGTGCAGGCCCAGTCTCGTGTGCAGGTTGCTGAGATGAACAACGAGACCGATCAACTGCGTGTGGCTCGTGACACCGATCGCGACACCAAGTACGTTCAAGCTGAGTCTATCCGCACACAGATCACCGCAGAAACCAAGGTGGCTGAGCTGCAACTGCGCCGCGAACTGGCTATGATGGAATATGCCAACAAGAACGCAATCACACTGGCCCAGCTCAAGAGTCAGTTGGCGGTCGAGGCTGGACGCAATGATTTGGCGCGCGAACTTGCGTCGATGCCTACGGTTGAGGAAGTTGCTGGCGGGGTGAGCAAGGCTGCCCAGCAGAAACAACTTGCACCGGAAGGTGAGGTTCCCGGCAAGGCACCTGAAGGATTGGGTTTTGCCTTATGAGTTTGAGGGATGTACAATCACGACTTAACAGGAGAAAACAATGTCGTTGATTCCGGAAGACTTTGAGCTGCAAGACCCGGCCACTGTGCCGATCAAGCGTGAAGAAGCACGTGAGCAGGCACGTTTGGTTGCCTGCTTGCGCAAACACTGGTCTGTCATTGCTGACACAGCTCTTCGCCCGATCGTGTTTGCGGTTCCAAACGGTGGATCACGTGATGCTCGTGAAGGTGCTAACCTCAAGGTGCAAGGTGTGTTGGCGGGGATTCCTGATCTGGGTATCGTCATGCCGGCCGGCGAGATCATCTGGGTTGAAATGAAAGCCAAAGACGGCGCGCTCAGCGGTTCGCAGGTTCTGATTCACGCGCATTTCGAGGCGCTCGGTCATGAGGTGTCGGTTTGCTATAGTGCGGAAGAGGTTTTGGCCGAATTGAGAAAGAGAGTTGTGTGATGGATGAAGTGATTGATCAAGTGTTTGATGATGCCGATACCGCCCACAAACAGCACTTGTTGAGCGAAAGCTTTGCTGAACATGAATCTTTAGGTGAGTTTTATAAACACGCCCGTAAAGCGCTCGATGAACTGGTTGAGTCCATGATTGGTCTGGAGATTCCATTGGGCACCAAGCCGCAAGGTACGCCGTTGCAAAATCTTGAGCAGAGCTACGTGGCTCTGATCGAGATGCGTGAGCGTGTGTGCGCTGGTGACACGACACTGCTCACCCTCTTCGACAATCTGGCTGCGGTTTATACCCGGGCGATCTTCAAGCTGCGTAGGTTATCGTGAAAATTGATACCCGTTCTGCAACTTGGCATATAATCAAAAAGCATGTTGAAGATAAAAGCGCGACCTTGCGCTCACGCCTTGAAAGTGAAGTGTGTTGGGAAGAGACCTTACGTGCTCGTGCTCAACTGCGCGCGCTAAACGATGTCCTATCATTGGCTGACGACCCGGAACCTCCGCTCGTTGAAACCAATATTGAATTGCCATATTAACAGGAGACTGTGATGCCCCCGGAAGAAGACCTTACACGAGTTCAGGAAAGCAGCGCCGCGGTTGCCGCGGAAGAAGCGGCTTTCGCCAAATCATTTAACGAGAACAGGGAGATCGCAGTCCATGTCGATGAACCAACTGCGATCGAGCCTGTTGTTCAGACGGATGATCAAGGCACGAACAAAGTCGAGGCAGCTGCTGTTGATGCTGACTCGGTACGGGTTGCCGAGTCAGCCGAAGTTGCGCCGGCCCCAAAACTCTTTGCCGGCCTTACGGAAGAGCAGCTTCAGGCTGCGCTAGCTCGTAGCGGTACGCTGCAAACCACCGTCGATAAGATGGCAGGTCGCATCGGCCAGTTGATGCAACAGATCGAAGGGTTGCGCAATAGCCCGCCAACGACACAGGCGGCGCAGGTTGCGCTTGATCTGAAGCTTGAGAAGTTGAGTTCGGCTTTCCCTGAGTTGGCTAGCCTGTTGCGTGAAGACCTTCAGGGTTTGCAGGGTGGGCAGCCCGCAACTTTGGCTCCGACACCGCCATCGGGTGTAACACAGGAGCAACTTGATGCTTTGTTGAACGCGCGGCTGAGTGCGAATGATGCGGCACTCAGAGAGCAGATTGAGATGAAGGTGCTCGGCATCACACATCCGGATTGGCTCAACGTCATCAAGACCCCGCAGTTCGCGATTTGGCGTGACAGTGTTCTCGGCTCGCAGCTTGGTCAGGAATTGATGGCCTCTGAAGACTCGACCTTCATCACCCAACGGCTCAATGAGTTTAAACAGTGGCGCAAGGATTCTGAAGCGCCGCAGGCTGAACCCGCGGCAGAACAGAAAAGGAGCAGTCGATTGGCCAATGCCGTTCTGCCAGCTGGAACAGCGCAGGTTTCTACTGGTGGTCCGGTGACTGAAGAGGATGCTTTCTTCAACGGGTTCAAGCAAGAGCAACAAAGAGCCAATCGAGCGGCTTGAGTGTCGATACGGTGATTCAGGTATTGCCAAATTCGTCACCAGTTGTTATGATTGGTTCTCGTACTTGATAGTTCAACAGGAGAAAATTTTGGAAAATCAACATCGTAAAATTACGGGTTACCGTGAGCTCACTCAAGCTGAGATTGATCTTATGAACGAGATCAAGGCGATGGGTGTTCAGCTGGAAGCACTCGGCACCAAGGTCTTCGATCATGTGAAAAATCAGATTGCAGAGGCCAACGATAAAGACGATGAGACTGAAAGCCTTCGGCTTGATAAAGCTAACCCGATGATCTGGGTTTATGACGGCGCGTCGTCTTTGCAAAAAGGTTTGATGTTCCTGACTCGTTCTGTTGCACAACCCACGTTTTTTTAATAACGTTCGACCCGGTGCGTTCTGCATCAAACCTCCATGGAGAAATCAAGATGAAAAAGCTTATCGTCGCTCTCGTTGTTTCCTTTGCATCTATCGGTGCTTTCGCTGCTGACGCCTTCCTGTTCGGCGGCACGGTCAATGCCAGCTCTGTTGGCGGCACCAGCACTTCCAGTGGCTCGAATTCCGGCGCTGTTCTGTTTGGCGTTGCCACCACCGGTGGTAGTGCTCAAGCTGTTCAAGGTGGTACTGCTGGTGGCACTGTTAGCCCGGATGGTGTTGTAGTTGGTCAAGCCAGCGGTTCCGGCACCCAGACCACTTCCGGTTCCGGCGCTTTCGGTTTCGCCGCTGGCGGTACGGGTTCCGGTGCAACTGCCGGCAATCTGTCCGGTGCAACCGGTACGTTCGGCAAGTTCGGCCTCGGTATCAACCCGTAAGTTGATTTGGAGCGGGGCTACCTTGGTCCCGCTCCATTTCTAATCCAGCTGGAGAAGCAAAATGAAATTTCTCTTTCTCGCTCTGTCGCTATTTGCCACTTCGGCTTTCGCGGATACCAGCGCACTCGCCAACAGTCTTGCCAACTCTGCATCGCAATCCGGTTCTGCCTCCATTGCCAGTCAAGGTAATGCCCAGAACATCACAATCAACGGTTCGCCCATCCCGATTAACACTACGCACACCCAGAACGTGAATGCCACGGGTACTTCCACCGTGAAAACCGTTCCGCAGGTGTATGCACCTTCAGTCGGTGTCACTGCTCCGTGCCGTGTCGCTCTATCCGGCGGCGTGTCTGTCATTGGTTTCGGTATTGCAGCTGGCGGCTCGGTCACTGACTCCCCTTGTAATCTTCGCGAACTCTCCCGCCTTTACTTCGGTATTGGTCAAACTGATAAAGCGGTCGCTGTAGCGAACGGTGCGCTTGCTCTTGAATGTGCTGATGAACAGGTGGCCAAGGCGCTTGGTGATACCTGTTATCCGAAGCCTGAGCCGGTTGCAGTTGCGCCGGCACCGGTGGTAACCAAGGTTGAACCGCGGTGCGTGACTGAAGTTTCGCAATCCGGAATCAAGACCACCACCTGTAAATGATCTGATGGTTCGTGAATAACGACCCCCACTTTCGGTTAGTGCCGGACCCGCCAATGTAGGCGGGCTTTTTTTTTATTGGTGCCGGTAGCTCAACTGGATAGAGCTTCAGCCTTCTAAGCTGACGGTTGTGGGTTCGATTCCCGCCCGGCGCGCCACTTACGCTTCGAGCAAGAACTTCTTTTGCACACACCCGTTCAAGCGAAGAAGCCCTGCTTTTTCTATAGCGTTGTGTGACATTCCGCCGGCCAGCTTCACACCCGCCTGTCGGCTCAGTCGGCGTTTGCCACTTACATAAAATGTTTGCGGGATGTTGCGCCGATTAACCTCTTTCCAACCAGAGGTGAGGTAACCCGCGCCAGTGTGCTTGGCCGTGTCACAGTAACTGATCAGCGGGCGCGGCAGCTTCGCCAGTGCGCGTGTGAATCCGCCAACCAAATTCACACCAAGCTTCACACACCAACGCGACAACTCGCCATCAATAACAAGGGCCGCGGCTAAAACCTCGTCATTAAGTTTCAAAGCTACACCAGTGCCACCTCTGCCGAAACCTTGAAGGTGGTTGTGCTCAAGGAACTCCCGCACATCGCGACCTTCAACAGCGACAACTTCGCACCTGCGAGCGAATACCTTGCGCTGTTCAACACCAAGAGCGCGCGCAAGATAAGCTTCAATCACGTAGCGATTAAACAACCATTCATCTGACCAAATGTGAATCAGACGGACGCCTAGCGTTGCGGCGTCGTCAGTCTTTTTCTGGTGATACCAGATGTCTTTTTTGAATTTGGTTGAATGGCTGTATAGGCCGTTAAATTCGATCCCGAATTTTAAAGACGGGATGTAAATGTCGATCTCACGACCGCCCAGAATCTTTCTCTCACCGTTTATCGCGTCTGGGCAGATTGACCTGACAAATTCAAATAGTTCGATCTCCAACTTGGATGTGCCGGAAAGCAAGCATTTTGGGCAATCACTTTCTTGGGACACATGGTTGGTCGCGATTTGCCAGAACGATCCGTGTTCATGACAAACGATTTCAACCTTGTCGTTTGCTGTCAGATACACCACTTTCGAATAGTTGTATTTATCACCATGCACCCGGCGAGCCGATTCAATAAAGTCTTCGCGCGAGTTCAATTGAGCTTCACCTGTGCGGATATCAGCACACTTCTTGCAACCTTTTCCAGATAGGTGGTTGTTGGGTTGTTGCCAGAAAGCGCCGTGATCAGGGCAGACGATTTCAACCTTGGCTTCGTTGTCGGCACCATAATTCACATTCCTGTAATCGTACTTGTTGCCATGTATGCTGCGGGCCTTTTCAATGAACCTAGCTGTCCCGAGGCGCTTTGAAGCAGAGCTCTTGGCGCGCCCGCAAGTTGGGCACTCGTTACCGGCTGCGTGCTTCTCCGGGGATTGCGTGAATGGGCCGTGCTCGGGGCAAACGATTTCGACCCCGACTTTGTTGCCTGAATATTTGACGCGGCTGTAATCGTACTTGTTACCGTGGGTTGCTTTAAAGCGGGTGATCACATCTGCTTGGGTGAGTTTTTTCATTGCAATTCTCCTGTTGATATTTTCAATAGTGCCATGTCAAGCACCGCTTGTCAATAAATATTTTTGATGAAGACATTGACAACACCGATACTCCAATATAAGTTTCATTTATAGCGCCATTTAAACGACGCTGACCTTTGCCCGACTAATAGGCCGGATAGCAAGATCGAATCCGAAGTTCTGTTTTTCAATTACGCCTACACGGCAAAGGAGATTTGACTATGGCCACTCAAACAATGACCACGCAAGCAGCGAGAATTGGCAAGTGGAAGGGAGAAATCCTTGCAAGAGCCATCCCCAGTGAAGTGCTTCAACTGGCTGGCGTGCAGAAGTCCATCCCGAAGAATGTGTCGGATACTGTTGTATATCGTCGTTGGGTTCCTTACAACGCCACGGTTGCCAACCCGAACATCTTCATCCCGAACGTTACGCCGCCGACTACGGTTGAAACCGAAGCCTCGAACCGCGTCACTACGATGCTGACTGCCAATACACTGGCCGAGGGTGTGACCCCGACGCCGGATAGCATGGTTGCCCAAGACATCACGGTTGTCCTTATCCAGTACGGCTGCCTGTACAGCTTCACCGACAAGGTTGCTGACCTGTACGAAGACAACATTTCGGATGCCCTGAAAACTCAGGTCGCCGACCGCATGGCCTTGATCCGTGAGCTGGAGTTGTACTCCAAGCTGCGCGCTTCGACCAACCGCTACTATGGCGGTGTTGGCACCACGATCGCAACGGTCGATGGCAAGCTGACGGCAAAGATGTTGCGTAAGATCGCACGCTCCTTGATGTTGAACCACACCAAGAAGATCACGCAGATTTTGTCGGCCAGCCCCAACATCGGCACCAAGCCGATCGAAGCCGCATATCTGGTTTTCGGTTCCAGTGACATGGATGCTGACCTTCGTGACCAGACGGCTTTCCCGGGTTACACCCCGGTCGCAGCCTATGGTTCGCGCAAGCCGATTCACGAGATGGAATTGGGTTCTTTCGAGAACTTCCGCTTCATTGCCTCGCCTGAACTGGTCCCGTTCCAGAACGCTGGCGCTGCGGTTGGTGCAACGGCGCTGCTCTCCACGGGCGGCACCAATGTCGATGTGTATCCGCTGATCGTCACCGGTCAAGATGCCTACGGCACCGTCGCTCTGCGCGGCTCGAAGTCCTTTGACCTGTCGGTTATCCCGGTAGGTAACAAGGACAGCGCCGATCCGCTCGGCCAGCGCGGCTACATCGGTAGCAAGTTCTACGCTACCAGCACCGTGTTGAACCAGCAGTGGATGGTTCTGGCACTGGTTGGCATGGGCAACCTCGTCTAACCTGCCGGTAGTCTGATTAAGGGGGTGGGATAAAACCCACCCCCTTTTCACAGGAGCATGTCATGTCAGCAGAAACAGCAGTCATCTATCCCATCCTTGAAGCGCTTGATGTGGCCATGTTCAAGACCACACCTGACGGCAAGGAAGTCCTTGGTTTTGTCGGTCTCAACAGTGCGTTGCAACCGACTATTGTGGTTAGTGCGAACCCGCCGGTTAATAATGACGGTCGTCCTGATGGTACGATCTACGTGCAGGTGACCTAAA
>Ga0247798_1000031_pt1 | contig 15335 bp, 10 predicted proteins | sample UWRJS197509C6_FD_179929 | JGI IMG/M metagenome (GOLD analysis project Ga0247798, IMG submission 179929) | Soil microbial communities from Arlington Agricultural Research Station in Wisconsin, United States - UWRJ-S197-509C-6 | ecosystem: Environmental > Terrestrial > Soil > Agricultural land... | reverse complement strand
CGGTGGCATTGCGGTCGTCACCAACGACATCTACACCAAAGAGGACGCCGAGTTCCTGGTGAGGAACAACGCGCTGTCAGCGGACCGCATCATGGGCGTGGAAACCGGTGGCTGCCCCCACACCGCGATCCGAGAAGACGCCTCGATCAACCTCGATGCCGTGGAACGCATCACCAAGTTGCACGACCCCGAAGTGGTGTTCATCGAGAGCGGCGGCGACAATCTCAGCGCCACCTTCAGCCCCGAGCTCTCGGACCTGACCATCTACGTGATCGACGTGGCCGGTGGAGACAAGGTGCCGCGCAAGGGTGGTCCGGGCATCACCAAGAGTGACCTCTTGGTCATCAACAAAACGGATTTGGCGCCCCATGTGGGGGCATCGCTCGAAGTGATGGATCGTGATGCCCGCAAGATGCGCGGGGAACGCCCTTTCGTCTTCACCTGCCTGCGCCAAGAGGCCTCCGTGAAGGAGGTGCTCGACTTCATCGTGCAGCGCGGAATGCTGGTCGGCGAGCTCGGCGCGACCCCGGCGAGCTAGCGCTTGCGGCGGTTGCGCGCTCTCGCTGAATACTCCTGCTCGGTGCTCCCGGGCACGCCTTGCCGGGCGCGGCGCTAGCCGCAGACGCGTGCTGTTTGCGCCCTCGGGTCCCGCTCGCTGCCCCGGCTCGCTGCGTACGCCGGCTTCCGTGCGGCGTCGCCTGGAGTCGCGTTTCTCTCGAGTCCGACAGGCAAGCGGACGACAAAAACGCCAACGCCCAACCGAACGGACTCCGTGTTCGGTCAGGCGTTGGAGAGATGTCGGGGCGAGCGGTTACTTCGCCATCATGTACTGGAAGCCCAGCTGGATGGAATCGTCGCCTGCGCTTGCTCCGCCGGTTGGACCAGCTTGGGCGTGCCGATAGTTGAGGTGATATTTGTGGTTGAAGCCGTCCACCACGTACGCCACGCCCAAGTCGATCACCGCAGTCGTGTTGCCGCCGTAGTCGCCGTACTGGAATTTGGCGTTTGGCTGGATCTGGCCAATCCCGACCTTCCCGGGTGTGAGCCAGGAGAGAGCACCGAGGAACCCTTCACCGACTCCTCCTCCCCCCACGCCGAGAGCACCGAAGCCGCTGCCGCCGGAACCCACGCCACCGCCAAGGTCCGACGTGCCTTGGTTCGACGCGTAGGCGGCCCCGGTGTTGTCGAAGTTGTAGTACCCGGCCTCGGCAGTGAGTGTGCCGCCTTTGCCGAAGTTCTTCTCGAACATGCCGTCGATGTTGAAACCGACCAAGTCGTCGTCGGCGACCGCCTCGTCGCCGCTCTGGCCTTGGACCGACGCGCCGATCGTCAGGATGTCCTGCCCGCCGAAGTAAGTGCCCGAGTTGTAATAGAACGCTTCGGGCTTCCACAGGTGCAGGTCGGCGCGAGCGCCGAAGCGGGACTGGCCGATCTGGCGACCAGGTTGCAAGTCCACCATCGACAGCTTGTATTTGAACTTGCCGCCAGCGACGAGACCCCACAAGGTGAAGCCGCGATCACGAGCGCCGACGTCGAATGGGTACCCGCCCGCGACGGTGGCGAAATTCCAGTTGTTGCCGAAGAACGGACCGTTCATGTTGTTGCGATCGCCGGCCGGGATGTGCTGGCCAACCCAGAGCTGAAGCTCGTCCATGAACTTGAGCTGCGCGATGGCGTCGAGGACGTTGAAAGCCGGGAGGAACGATGCCGTCGTCCCGTTCGCCGCATCGAGACCGCTACCGATCTCGAACTGCACCCAGTAGCCGATCATCGGCGTGAGGCTGCCGCCCATGAACGGACGCACGTTGATCTGGTCGACCAAACCGTCGCTCAGGGTGAGCGTCCCCGGGTCGAAGTTCAGGTCGAGGCCGGTGCGCATGCCGGCACCGATCGTGAACGAGGGCTCGAAGGGCTTTTCCGCGGGAGGAGCTTCCTCCGCCGGTGCTTCCTCGACGACCGGTTCCGCAGCAGGGGCGGGCTCAGCCGGCGGGGCTTCTGCGGGCGGCGGCTCGGCCGGTGCTTCGGCGGCGGGTGCCGGTGCCGGTTCGGCCGCAGGGGCCTCAGGTGGCGGATCCTGTGCGAGGGCGACACCTGGGACGAGCACGGCACCGAGGACGGCAAGGCTCGTCGCCAGCGACCTCGTGGACGGCCTCGCGGACGACCTCGCGGACGAAGCAGCGGGGGAGGTTTGACGGTTCTTCATTATGAGTTCAGTCCTTTCGAGATGAGCAAGGCAAACGATGAAAGCGTGTCGGTCACTCGGCAGCCGCCGGTGCCACTTCATGTGAACCCCCGTGCTCCGCCTCGGACTCCGTCTTCACCCCTCCTACCGCAGCCGCCCCCAACTTGGCGATACCAAAGAGCAACGCTGCCACGCAGACATACGCGGCCGCTACCAACGGTGACACAGCGAAACCAATCGCCTCACCATGCATGAAGCCGAGGAACGTGAGCGCTGCACCGACCAATGAGAACACCGAAGCCTTCACGAAGTTGCGATCGATCACGAGGGCCGTGATGGCTCCGAGCATCAAACCAGCCAAAATCGAGCCTCCGCCGAGCACAGTGAGGCCTTCGTACAAGATGCCCACCTGCTTCAACTTGTCGACGCCCAGCGTTGCAACGCTGGTCCCCGCAGCACCGAGGGCGTTGTCGATTTGCACCTTTCCCCAGGCAGCAATGTGCGGGACGATTGCCAGCACGATGGCCGGAGCATGCTTGTGTGGCGTCTCTTGGAACGCCTGAGCGCCGATCAGCATGCCGATGTAGAGCAGGATGGGCGAGATAGCGACGACCGGGATCAGCGCGACGAGCACCGGTAAGATACCGGTGAAGGCCAGCACCGCGACCATGACGCCCGTGGCGAGCGAGTAGCCAATGCGTCCTCCCATCGCCTTCCAGCCCGGGTGGCCGATGTAGACCGCGAGGATGAAGGGATTGCCCAGCGTGCAACCAATCAAGCTGATGATGCCGTCTGCCGTCAGCACGCGGGTCGTGGGGAAGCTATCACCGGCTACCGCCGCGCTCTCCACGTTGTCCATGGCCTCGACCAAGTCGTAGATGCCGAACGGAATGGCGGTCACCAGGATCACGCCGAGGAACTCGAAGCCGGAGAACGTGTGGTCGAGTGCCGGAATGGGAAAACTAAAGCCGAATCCAGCTACCGATTCACCGAGCGCCTTCACGGTCATGCCGCCGAAGTTGCCGCCGAGGAACGTCGACCCCCAAGCGATCGCAGTGCCGACGCCGATGGCCACCAAGCCGGCCGGCATGCCCTTGTAGTAGCGAACGCCGCCGAACCAGCTGGCCATGATGATGGCAAAGCAGGTGAAGCCGATGACGGGCGTCATGAACATCTCGAGCGCCGGGCGAACGGAGATGAACGCCACCGACACACCAGCCAAGGTCCCGAGTAGCGCCGCGCGCGGGGTCACCTTGCGGATCAGGGGAGCAATGAAGCCACCAATCGAGAGCAGACAGCCCTGGATGAACACCCAGGCCAAGCCAGCCTCCCACGCCTTCATTGGGTCGCCGGTCGAAATCTTGATCGGCATCATGATCACGAAGACCACGACGAACATGTGCGGCACGCTGACACCGGAGGGCAACGCACAGACGTCGGTGCGGCCCGTCTCCTTCGCGAGCTTGTATGCGAGCCACGCATAGTAGCTCGTACTCAGGAGCAGCATGATGCCTGCAGCCGGAAGAATCCTGCCGAACACCACCGAATCCGGCATCTCCAGCACGAAGCGCAGCAGGCCGGTCAGCACCAGCAGGTTGACGAGGATGTTGGTCCCGAAGCCGAAAAAGGCGTTCCAGTCGCCTGGTACCCAGAGTTTTGGTTTGAACGCGTCAGTCATGATGGACCTCTGTTGTTCCTTTTGCTGCCTACATGGACGAGAGTGCGGAAAGCACCCTGCCGGAGTCGCTCACCCAGCCAAAGATTCCCCCCTGCGCGCTGACCATGCGGAGCCCCACCTCACGAAACTCCGGAAAGTACGATGCCGTGCAGTCCGAAGGCACGAGGCAGCGGTAGCCGCGGTCGTTGGCCTCTCGCACGGTGGTGTGAACGCACACTTCAGTGGTGACGCCGCACACGATCAGGGTGTCGATACCCCGCCCAATCAGGATCGTGTGCAGGTCGGTCGCGAAGAACGCGCCCTTACCCGGCTTGTCGATCACGGGTTCGCCGGCGATCGGATAGAGCTCCGGAATGATGTCGTGGCCCGGTTCGCCGCGGATCAAAATGCGCCCCATGGGGCCTGCATCACCGATGCGAGCCTTGGGCTGGCCGCGTTCGAGCTTTGCCTTGGGCGCATCACTGAGGTCGGGCCGGTGCCCTTCGCGGGTGTGGATGACGAAGACGCCGTGCTCGCGCAGACCGGCGATGAGCTTGCGGCAGGGCTCGATCGCAGCCCTGAGGTGCGAAACGTCGTTGCCGAGCGCTTCGCCGAACCCGCCCGGCTCCAGAAAGTCGCGTTGCATGTCGATGATGACCGCAGCGCAGCGACTGAAGTCCACCGGCAGGGGGCCCGGTGAAGCGTCTACTTGAACGAGATTAGCCACCGAGAACCTCCACCGATTGATTCCAAACCGCGAGCACCAAACAGCCACGATCGCTCGCCACGCCATGCGTGGTTCCGGGCGGGCTCATCACGCATGTGCCCCGCTCGTACACACCGCTAGCATCACTCTGCGAACCCGAGAGGACGAAGATGTGCTCGTAGCCAGCGTGGCGATGCGCCGGCACCGTGGCGCCCGCCGCGTAGCGAATGAATCCAGCCGAAGGTTGTCGCGGGTCGATGGGCGCACCGTTCGGCGCGATGCCGTAGATCGGCAGGATATCGACCCCGGGCCACAAGGGTGCAAACTCGCCCATGCCGCGTGGTTGGAACTCGTCGAAGAGACCGCGAAGGACGACGCGTTGATTCACGAGTTCAAACCTTTCCCTCGAAAGCATGGCCCTCGGCAGCACGGCCCAGCTTCGATAGGCCGGCCAAGAAGGCCGTGGAATCGCTGACGGCTCCGAAGACTCCGCCTTGCATCTTCACCATCTCGAGTGCCGCCGCATGGTTGCGCGGATCAGTGGCAGCACAGCAATCGGAGAGGATCACACATTCGAATCCACGATCGTTGGCCTCACGCATGGTCGTGTGCACGCAAACGTCCGTCGTGATCCCGGTGAGCACGATGTTCCGGATGCCCTTCTGGTGCAGCAGCATCTCGAGATCCGTCGCGTAAAAGGAGCCCTTGCCCGGCTTGTCGATGATCGACTCGCCCGCAAGCGGCGCCAGTTCGTCGATGATGTTCCAGCCTTTTTCCCCGCGAACCAGCACGCGTCCAGCCGGACCATCGTCGCCGATGCCAGCTCCGATTTGCCGCGAGCGCCAGCGCTTGTTGGCTGGAAGGTCAGCCAGATCGGGCCTGTGACCTTCGCGCGTGTGATAAATGGGAAACCCGAGTTCCCGCATCGCGCCGAGCACACGCTGGATGGGTTCGATGCATGCTCGCGTGAGCGAGATGTCGTAGCCCATCAGGTCGACGTACCCACCCTTGCCGCAGAAATCGATCTGCATGTCGATCACGATGAGGACCGTGTTGTCGGTCCGCAGATCCCCGTCGAAGGGCCAGCTGTAGGGCGTGCTTTCTATCGTGAGCGCCATGGAACCAACTCGAAAATCATTGCGCCCGGCCGCCGGTGAGCGTTGAGCGAGCTTGGGAGAAAAACCCTCACCGGCGGCTCGGCGCACACTCCTTATGCTGGGTTCCTACCTTGTCTGACTAGCGCCAATTTTCGCGCACTGTGCTGCTGAATGCCGCACACTCAACAGCGGTCACGCGCACGCTCGCGGCGAAATGCATGCGCTACGCAACGGAAACAGAGGTTCTCACAACCGTCCCATGGACGGCCGCTTCGAGTTCCTCTGCAAACGAGGCAGCAGCGACTGGCAAGACGCGCCCCTTGCGCGCGGCGAGGTACAAGCTCGCCTCGGCGCAGCGCGGATCGGACAGCGGTAGCGCGACGAGGCCATGAGCAGGTTCGCGCGCGTCCAAGCGAAAGCTGAAACACACCGCTTCACCCAGGCGAGCGAACGCTCGGAGCATCTCGATCGAATCGGACTCGAGCGCCGGATTCAGCGGCAGCCCAGCGTCCTCCATCGACAGATCCAAGAGGGCCCGCGCCGCGAGACTGTGATCCGGCACGGCGAACGGAAACGGCATGCAGTCCAGCAAGGATACCGTCTCGAGCGTGGCCAGTGGGTGACTCGGGACCACCAGCGCGCACAAGCGATGGCGCGCCAATGCCAGCACCGTGACCGCGGAATGCTGGGGGATTTCGTGGGTGAGGATCAGGTCGGCGCCGTCGCAAATCAGCGCATCTTGCAGCGCTTCCGGCCCATCCACGATGACCTGAAATGCGACACCTGGATGAGTCTTTTGGTAGGTAGCGATGGCGTCTGGCAAGAGGCTCGGTGTCACCGATTCGGCGACGGCAACTCGCACGACACCGCGCAGCTTGCCACGCAGGAGCTCGATGTCTGCTTCGACTTGGCGCAAGTCTTTGAGTGAGCGCCTCACGTAGGCCAGCAGCACCTCGCCTGCAGCGGTCAGCCGCACGCCTCGGGGCAAACGCTCGAAGAGCGCCATTCCCACTTCCTGTTCCAGATCGAGGATGCGCCGGTTGAGCGCGGAGGAGGCCATGTGGAGCGCGTCGGCGGCTTTCCGAATCGAGCCGTGCTTGGCCACCGTATCGAAGTACAGATGGTTGTCGGAAGGCTTGAGCCGGGCCTCGCGCGGACGCGACGACGGCGGGCCAAGCATGACCAGATCCGAGCTATTCCCATGCTCTCGAGGTGTGTTTCCCATCCGTGCCTGCCTCGCTCCTCGCCCAACTCCCGCGGGCGTCCTCGTTTGGACCTGGCGACCCTAGCCCGGTGGCCGGCACGACTTGTGTCTCGATTGTTTCATGCTGGATCGCCGGGCCGGGTGGTCGATCCGCCCGCCCGAGCGGCTACGAAAGCCCGAAATCCGCCGAAGTGGGTGATGTCGATGGAATCCCTTCGACCCCAGGGCTCACAAATGAATCCCCGAACCCAGCGGCCATCGTCGAGCTCGATGCTGCCGAGTCCAAGGGGCGCGGGAACCAGTTCCAGGAAGGACCCCACCTGCTCCCGGGGCAGGTCCCAAAGTTCGACCTCGATCGCCCCCTTCGACCCACCTTCCTCGGTCACGCGAAACAGGCCGGGCCGCTCGGGTCCACTGCCTTGGAGGAGTCGGAGTTCGTAGACGGGGGCCGTGCGCCGGGTCGCCCGCAACGTGGCACCGCGCGCCGTGAGCTGGAAAGAGAGCGCCATCCCCGACAGATGGGCACCGACCACCGCCAACGTCAGGCTTCCCGCCAGCGTCTCGAATGCCGGAACCGGCGCAGGCTGCGGGAGGAAAGCTCGCCCAGTGGCGCCGCGAGGAAGCGCGAACTCTGCCTCGAGCTGGCGCGCGAAGTCGACGAGCCAGGCCTCATGGTGAGCGCGCCCGAGCAAGGTCAGCCCCGCGGGGAATTGATCGTCACGGAAGGGACCGGGAATCGCCAAGGCGCACAGATCGGCCAGGTTCGTGAAGTTGGTGTACGTGCCGAGGCGAGCATTGGTGAGGATGGGCTCCGCGGCCACCTCGGTCAGGCGATAGGCCGTCGGCGTGGTGGGCACCACGAGCACGTCTGCTTGATCGAAGGTTCGATCGATCTCGCGAGCGAGCTCCGCGCGACGGTACTCGGCCAAAAATGCCTGCTCCGCGCTGCGCTGCCGCCCTTCCAGCAGGATGCCGCGGACCACCGGATCCATCGTTGCCGAGGGTCCGTCCAAGAGCTCCCCGGCGACGAGCGAACGCTCGGCAACCCAGCTGGCCGAATACAAGAGGGTCGCGAGCTCACGAAACGGCCGGAAGGCTGCAGGACGCAGCTCGAGGCCGAGGCCCTCGATCACCGAGCACGCGCGGCCAAAGGCCGCCTCGGCGAGACCATCGCCAAAAAATTCGGGTTCGTCCGGCACGGCGATGCGGGGTCGGGCGAGCGGGCGCAGGTAGTCGGGCCGACGGCGCGAGAAGGGATCGAGATCGTCGTAGTGGTCGAGCAGTGCCGCGATCTCGGCTGCGTCGTCCACCGTGAGGGCGAAGATCGACGGACAGTCCAGAGTCCGACAGGCGGGCACCAGGCCCCGCGTGCTGAAACGGCCGCGCGTCGGTTTGTAGCCAACGACGTTGTGCAGCGCCGCCGGAACACGTCCGGAGCCCGCCGTGTCGGTACCGAGCGCGAACGGCACCAGCCCGCGAGCGACGACGGACGCCGACCCAGAGCTGGATCCGCCTCCGACGCGGGTGGAATCGAACGAGCTCGGAACCACACCGTAGGGCGAGCGTGTGCCGACGAGTCCGGTCGCAAACTGATCCAAGTTGGTCTTTCCCACCAGGATCGCCCCGGCGGCCAGCAGTCGGGCCACGATGGGCGCGTCGTCCTCCGCTAGGCGTGAGAAGGCAGGGCAGGCGGCGGTGGTGGCCCAGCCGGCCGCGTCGATGTTGTCCTTGACGGCGAAGGGCACCCCATCGAGCGGCAGGCGCTGAACCTGGGCGCGCTGGCGACGCTCGGGCAGGGCGGCCAGTTGCGCTTCGAGCGCCGCCGGCTCCACGAGGCTGATCCAGGCTGGATCCGAGCGGTCGAACCCGCTCACCCAGGCGATGAGGTCCGCGGGACCGAGCTCGCCGGACTCATAGGCTCGTTTCCAGTCTGAGAGGCAGAAGCCAAACGGCGCTCGAGTCGACACGGGCGAGTCCTACCCTACTGCCCTTTCGTACCCCGAACGTTTCCGAGCACCCCGTCCGCATGCCCGAGGTGACCTTTTCGAGAATCGCTTGACCGGCCCGTGGGCTCGAATTAGTGACCGACCGGTCAGTGACTGACGAGTCATTATTATGCCCCGCCCCAGTGACCCCTTCGCCCGCACCCGACTGCTTGCCGCCGCCGAGGCAGTCTTCCTAGAAAAAGGCCTCGATCGGGCCAAGGTGGAGGACATCACCCACCGCGCGACCCTGTCGAAGGGCGCCTTCTACCTCCACTTCAAGAGCAAGGAGGCGGCGTTCCGGGAGGTCCTGTCGAGCGCCTTGGCCGCGATCGGCGAGAGTCTGGATCGCATGTCGGAGTCGCGTGGCCTGTGGTCGACGATGACGTCCGAGGAGCTGATCGCCTTTTGGTACAGCCACGACCTCACGCTGTTCGAATACCTCTGGGAGCGGCGAGCGCTGATGCGTCTCGTGCTGCAAGGCGGTGGCTCGCCGGACTACGCGCACCTGACGGAACTGTTCGTCGCGCGCGCTGAGTCTGTCGTCGCCTTGTTCGTCGAGCACGGCATCTTGAGCGGGCACTTCCACGAGCTGTTCGACACCGGCAACGTCGCGACGTTCATGGCCGGCGGCTGGGACCGCGTGGCTCGGCGCATCATCCTCGAGGATGCGGAGCCCGATCTCCCGCGCTGGATCGCGCAGGCGCAGCACTTCTGTCTGCGATCTCTGAGCACACCGGAGTTCCTGAACGCGGCCAGCTCCTTCTATTCCAAGGTGTGCGGCCCCACAGCCCAGGCCGACGCCGTTCGTCGCATCGCGCCCGACCAAGCCCCCTACTCGCATCTCACCCAAGCCAGCTCATGAACCAGCCCATCGTAGATCCCAGCTCGAGTCAGGTCGGCGCCCCCGAAAAGACCAAGATGCCGCTGTCCGGCATCGTCGTGCTGCTCGCAGCAGGACTCGGCCTAGCCGGGTGGATGGCCGTCCGCGTGCAGGAGGCCGACAAGGCGAAAGCCGTCGTTGCCGTGCAGCGCGCCGCGGACAATAGAAAGCAGCTGATTGCACTGCAGGCAGTGCGCCAGGTCGAGGTCGTACGCGGCAGCGCGGACAGCTGGGTACCGGTCGTCGATATCGACGGGACGCTGGTCGCCGGTCAGACGGCAGAGCTCGGTTTCAAGGCGGGCGGTCGTCTGCAAAGCGTGAGCGTGAAGATCGGTGACGAGGTCAAACTCGGCCAGCTCTTGGCGACGCTCGACAGCAGCGAAGCCGCGGCACAATTGGCGGCAGCCCGCGCGCAGGTCCGTGCGTCGGAGGCCGCCCTGGCGCTGGCCGACGACTCGGAGAAGCGCACGGCCCCGTTGGTCGAGAGCGGCGCCATCGCCGAGGCCACCGGCGTGCAGACCATCCAGCAGAAGGCCCTGTCGCAAGCCCAGCTGGAAGCCGCCAACGCGCAGCTGCTCCTGGCGCAGGTCGCCCTCGCCAACCATCGGCTCACGGCTCCTTTCGCCGGAACGGTGACCCGCGCGCCGGACGGCCTGGGCACCGTGGTCGGTCCGGGCTCACCGCTGTTTCAGATCTCGTCCCTGGGCTCGCTCAAGCTGCAGGGGACGGTGAGCGTCGAAGACGCAGCGCTGGTGCGCCAAGGTGGACCCATCAGCCTCAACTTCGAGGGCGGTCAAGCCGAAGGCACCATCACCATCGTGCTCGGGACCGTCGACCAGGGCACACGCCGCGTCCGGCTCGAAGCAGCCGTCCCCAACCCGGGCGGCCAGCTGCGTGCAGGGACCTTCGTGCGCGCCCAGGCGAAGGCCAAGGACGGCATCCCCATCCTGAAGCTCCCACACGACGTGCTGCGTCCCGGCACGCAGAACGAAGTCTTGGTGGTGACAGGCGGCGTACTCTCGTCCCGCCGTATCGCGTTTTCCTTCGCCTCAAGTGGAGAGCTCCTGGTCCGCCACGGCATCGGCCCCGATGACCAGGTGGTGCGTGACCCGAAGCCGGAGGACACCGGTGGCCTGCGTGTCGAGGTTGGGTCGGCGAACGGCGCCGCAGTGACCCCCGAGGCCAAACCGTGACGCTCTCCTCGGTCGCCATCAAGAGACCCGTCTTCACCGTGATGATCATGGTGGGGCTGTTGGTCCTCGGCCTGGTCGGCTTCCGCCGACTGGGCTCGGATCTGTTCCCGGACGTGTCGTTCCCCGCCGTGGTGGTGACTGTCCCCTATCCCGGAGCCAGCCCAGAGGAGGTCGAAACCCTCATCTCCAAGCCGCTCGAGGATGCCGTGGTCAGTATCAACGGCATCGATCGGGTGCGGTCCTTCTCGCGCGAGGGATCCTCCGTAGTGTTCGTCCTGTTCGACCTGGGCATCGACGTCAGTGAGGCGGCGACCGAGGTGCGAGAACGCGTCTCGCAGGTGCGCTACAAGCTGCCCGAGGAGTCGAAAGAGCCGATCATCAGTCGCTTCGACGTGTCGGCGTCGCCGATTCTGACGTACACGCTGCGTGGGTCCGACTCGCTTTCCGAGCTGCGCGACTACGCAGAGGACGTGATCGCACCTGCGCTCGAGCAGGTGGAAGGCGTTGCGGCCGTCGAAGTCACGGGCGGGGCCGCACGCGAGATCCGCGTCATGCTCGATCGTCCCAAGCTCGACGCGCTCGGCCTCACGCTATCGGGGCTCGTCGCCCGACTCAGGTCCGAGAACCTGAACGTGCCAGCCGGGCATTTCGACGAAGGCACCCGTGAGGTTTCGGTGCGAACGGTCGGCGAGTTCCAATCGGCCGAGCAGATCCGCGCCGTCATCGTGGCAACGGCCAAGGATGGCTCGGTCGTGCGTCTAGCCGACGTCGCTTCGGTCGACGATGGCTTCGCCGACCTGCGTACCCGAGTGCGGGTCAACGGCAAAGACGGCGTGGTCTTCTCGATCCGCAAGCAGTCTGGGAAAAATACCGTCGAAGTCTCGGATGCCGTGAAGGCCAAGCTGAGCGTGATCGGCGGCACGTTCCCGCAAGGCTGGGCGGCGGCCCCCATCATCGACCTGTCGCGCTTCATCCAGAACAGCGTGAGTCAGGTCGAGGAGCACATCGTGCTCGGCGGCCTGATGGCCATCCTGATCATCCTGGTGTTCATGATGGACCTGCGGTCCACCTTGATTAGCGCAGTCGCCCTGCCGACCAGCGTCATTGGCACCTTCTTTGCCATGTACCTGCTCGACTTCACGCTGAACATGATGTCGCTCCTGGCGCTGTCACTGTCCATCGGCTTGCTCGTCGATGACGCGGTGGTGGTGCGGGAGAACATCTTCAAGCACATCGAGCGGGGCAAGCCGCCCATGCAGGCAGCGCTCGACGGCACACAGGAAGTGGCTCTCAGCGTGTTCGCCACCACGCTGACCATCGTCGCGGTGTTCATGCCAGTCGCCTTCGTCGGCGGCATGGTCGGCCAGTTTTTCCGGCAGTTCGGCATCACCATCTCGATCGCGGTCCTGATCTCGCTGTTCGTGGCGTTCACGCTGGACCCGATGCTCTCGTCGCGCTTCTCCAAGGTGCACTCGCCGGGCGACAAGGACCACTTCCACTTCCTGAAGGCACCGTTCGAGTGGGTCTTTCGCCAGATGGAGCAGACCTATGCCGCCATGCTCGAGTGGGCTCTGCAGCACAAGCTGCTGGTCGCCGCGCTGTCCATCGGCAGCCTCTTTCTGATGGGCTGGGCCAGCTCGCTGATGGGCTCGGAGTTCGTCAACTCGGAGGATCGCGGCCAGTTCGTGGTCGAAGCGGAGCTGCCCGCTGGCACAGGTCTCGAAGAGACGAGCCGCCTCTCCGACCAAGCAGAACGCAAGATCCTGGAGCACCCGCAGGTGACGACCGTCTACTCCACCATCGGCGTGGACGGCGAACCGAACAAGGTAACCTGGCGCGTCGTGACGACGCCCAAGCCGGACCGCAACGTCAACATCCAAGACATCAAGGCCGCAGGACGAGCAGCGGCCCTCTTGATTCCTGGCGCACGTGTGACGGCGGCCGATCCGCCGTTCGTCGAAGGCGCGGCCACCGAAGCGCCGATCATGGTCAACGTGCGCGGCGATACGTATCCGGAGATCGAAGCGGCAACCCGCAAGATCGAGGACATCCTGAAGCGCACGCCCGGAGTCGCCGACATTCAGGTGCGCTACTCGCCTGGACGCCCGGAACTGCAGGTCGAGATCGACCGCCAACAGGCCGCCGACCGCGGGCTCAGCCTGGCCGAAGTCGCCATGTCGCTGCGCACGGCCATGGACGGCGCCGAGGCCGGCAACCTCCGCGACAAGGACAACGAAATTCCCATCGTCGTGCGCCTGCGCGAGGACTACCGAGGTGATGCCAGCGCGCTGAGCAACTTGACCCTGCAATCACGCAGCGGACCCGTGAAACTCGGCGACATCGCCCGCTTCCACCGTCTCGAGGGACCGCAGGTGATCGAGCGGGAAAACCGCCAGCGCCAAATCACGATCTGGGCGACTCCCATCGGCAGGCCTCTAGGCGACGTGGCCGCGGAGTTCGAGCCGGCCATCGAAAAGGCCGAGCTCGGCCCCGTCAGCGTAGTCTACGACGGACAGTTGCGACTGATGCACGAGACGAACACCAACATGGTGCTCGCGCTCTTGCTCGGCGTGGTGTTCATCTACCTGGTGCTCGCTTCCCAGTTCGAGAGCTTCATTCACCCGCTGACCATCATGCTTACGCTGCCGCTCGCATTGGTGGGTGGCGTTCTCGGTCTGTTCTTGACCAAGAACACCATGGCCATGGGCGCCATGATCGGCATCGTGCTCTTGATGGGCTTGGTCACGAAAAACGCGATTTTGCTCATTGACCGCGCCATCGTACGAGTGCGCGATCACGGCGAGCCGCCGGCGCAAGCCATTCGCGAGGCCGGACCAGAACGGCTGCGGCCCATCCTGATGACCAGCGCGGCCATGGTACTCGGCATGCTGCCGACGGCTGTCAGCAACGTCGAAGGCAGCGAATTTCGCGCCCCCATGGCCATCGCCGTCATCGGCGGCGTGGTCAGTTCGACCTTGCTCTCCTTGATCGTCGTGCCCGTGTTCTACCTGGCGATCGAGAACCTCAAGGCTCGCCTGGCGCGCAAACTCTTCAGGCGAAACACGCCGAAAACGAACGCGAGCGACGTTTCGGCACTCGCCTCAGCGGAGTGAAGCCCGACTTGCGTCCACTGCTCCCGCTCGTTACCAAGCGAGCGTGGCAGCCAGCGAAGATCCAGGAGCCGAGCCGCCTGTCCGCCTGAGCGTGCACCCGCTCACCCAGCTGGTGATCGGGCCCATCTCACGCTTTTTCAAGATCGAGTCGGCCAGCAGCCTGCTCCTGATGGGCGCGGCGGTGATCGCCCTGACTTGGGCAAACTCCGCCGTTTCGCACAGCTACCACGCAGTTTGGGCAACGACGCTGCCGCTGTCGATCCCCACCCTGCCGCACCTCACGTTGCACGTGCTCGTCAACGACGCGCTGATGGCGTTCTTCTTCCTGGTGGTGGGGCTCGAAATTCGTCGCGAGATCCACGGCGGTGAGCTCGCGGATTTCAAGCGAGCAGCGTTGCCCCTGTTCGCGGCTCTCGGCGGCATGATTGCACCCGCCTTGCTGTTCTTGGCGTTCAACCCGACGCCGCCTGCTCGCAATGGCTGGGGGACGCCCATGGCCACCGACATCGCGTTCGCCGTCGGAGTCTTGTCTTTGCTTGGCCGGCGCGTGCCCTCGGGTTTGCGCATCTTGCTCTTGGCACTGGCCGTCATCGACGACATCGGCGGCATCCTGGTGATTGCAATCTTCTACTCGAATGGCATCGGGCTCGCCGGGCTCGCTGTTGCTGCCGGCGCCATCCTGCTCGTGCTCGGGATGCAGCGCATGTCGCTCACGTCCCCTTGGCTCTACCTGGTGCCCGGTGTGATCCTGTGGCTGGGTCTGCACGAAGCCGGGATTCACCCAGCCCTGGCCGGCGTTACGCTCGGCCTGCTCACCCCGGCCGCGAACCCCCGTGGTGACGCGCCCCCGACCGAAACCGTGGTCGCCGCACTGCACCCTTACATCGCCTTCTTCGTCATGCCGCTGTTCGCCCTTGCCAACGCCGGCGTCACCCTCGGGGCGCTCGATTTCGACGCGCCGGGTGCGCTCGGCGTGCTGTTCGGCGTGGGCAGCGGACTGCTCTTCGGCAAACCGGTCGGCATCTTGCTTGCGTGCTTCCTGGCCGTTCGGGCTGGTCTCTGCGCCTTGCCTCGCGGCGTCACGTTCGGCGGCGTCGGCGTGGTGGGTGTCGTCGCCGGCATCGGATTTACGGTGGCCATCTTCGTGGCAAACCTCGCGTTCTCGGACGCTGAACTGCTGGGGATGGCAAAACTCGGCGTCCTCGTGGGCTCGCTGCTCTCGGGGGTGCTGGGCTTCCTTTTGGGGCGCTGGCTCCCCGAGCCGTCTGCCGCCGTTGCGGCCGTCACGCTCGAGCAGGCCGAGTCCTCTGCGGAGGTC
>Ga0247798_1000029_pt1 | contig 16113 bp, 13 predicted proteins | sample UWRJS197509C6_FD_179929 | JGI IMG/M metagenome (GOLD analysis project Ga0247798, IMG submission 179929) | Soil microbial communities from Arlington Agricultural Research Station in Wisconsin, United States - UWRJ-S197-509C-6 | ecosystem: Environmental > Terrestrial > Soil > Agricultural land... | reverse complement strand
GCCTGACCTCGAACTGGCTTGGCTGCGCCGCCACCACCGCGGAAAGGACCGCCACGATTGCCAAAAAAACCAGCCCCACCCACTTCCACATGGCCTGCGATCCTGAGCGCGCAGCGGGCAGCGGTCAAACCCACTGAGCCCGAACTAGCCCAGTGTCGCGGGGATGCGTCCGAATCCGCCCGATTGGTAGTCGGCGAAAGCCTGGCGGATCTCGTCCGACGTGTTCATGACGAAGGGGCCATACCGCGCGACCGGTTCACGCAGCGGCTGCCCCGCCAGGAGCAGGATCTCGGCGCCCAAGTGGCCCGCCGTGAGCTGGATCGTGTCCCCATCTGCAGAAAAAAGCGCAAGATCGCCCTCGGTGCCGTCGCGTGCCGCGCGGCTGCCCTCACCGAAGCGCGCGGAGCCCTCGAAGAGGTAACCCATGGCCGTCAGTTCCGGCGAAACCGGCTGCGTCAGCGTGCCCCAGGGCTGCAGCGAGACGTGCAGGTAGACGAGGGGGATCTCGGTTTGCAGGCTGGCCCGGGCCCCGAGCGCTTCGCCTGCGATCACCCGGACCTTGGCCAGGCCATCGCTCGAGGTGACGACAGGGCTTTTGTCCGCGGAGATCTCCTGGTAGCGCGGCGGCATCATCTTCTTGGCTGCGGGCAGGTTCACCCACAGCTGAAAGCCGTGCATCCGGCCCCCGCGCGCCTGAAACTCGCGCGTCGGCAGCTCCGAATGGACCACGCCGGCGCCTGCGGTCATCCACTGCACGTCGCCCGGGCCCATCTTGCCGACGTGGCCGTGGGAGTCCTTGTGCTGCGCCCCGCCGGCAAGCAGATAGGTCACCGTCTCGAAGCCGCGGTGCGGATGATCCGGCGCGCCGATCGCTTCCCCGGGCTCCCAGTCGACCGGACCCATCTCGTCCAAAAGCAGAAAGGGATCGACGAGCGCCAGGGTGCCCGTCGGGAATGGCCGCCGCACGGGGAACCCGCCGCCTTCGAGGGTGCGGGTGGCCGGGACGACCTCTGAAACGCTTCTCTGTGTCATGCGAGGCAAGTTGAGGCCGCGGACCGGGGGTCGCTAGGCGAGGCCCCTGCAACAGCCTTCCTCGCTGGCAGCAAGAATCCTGGGTCCACGCGTCCTGGGTCGACGCTTCCGGAGTCCACGCTTCCGGAGTCCACGCTTCCGGAGTCCACGCTTCCGGAGTCCACGAGACGCACGCCGGTCAGGTGCTGGTGCCCATGGAGCGCCGCCACGTAGAGCCCCAGTCCGAGCAGCAGCACCACGGCGTCTCGCCACAGTGGGATGGCCTGGGAGCTCGGCCGTGCCCCCCGGCGATTGGCCGAAACCATGTCGGCGAGCGCGAAGACCAAGAACGACCCGAAGAGCAGGAGCGACGCCTGATCACCGTTGGCGAGCAGATGGCCGAGCGCCCAGAAGGTCGTGCCCCACAGCATCGGGTGAGCGGTGAGCCGCTTGAGATTGGTCGGCAGGTACATGCCGGCGAAGCACACGGCAGCAGCCCCCATGAGGATGAAGACCGCGCTGCGCCCGAAGGCCGGCGGCACCAGCACGTGCACGAAGGGAGCCTGAGCCTTGCCGATCACCAGCAGTACGAAGCCGCCCAGGCTGACGAGCGCGAACAGGCCGCGGTAGGTCTTCTCGCCGAGCGTTTGGGCAAGTCGTGCGCGCAGCTGGGGCCGCATCGGCACGAGGTGCACGCCGAAGAACAGGGCAAGCCCCGCGGCGAGCATCACCATGGGCTCCGTCCGCGCCGAAAAAAGGTTCCCCGCATCGCCTTCATCCCCCAAGGCCTCATCGCACGCGCAGCCTAGCAGCCGAGCGCGCGCAAAGGCACCGGCTCGTCTGCATGGTGCTATGCTCGGCTGTCTCCGTGTCCCCCTCCCCTGCACTCCAGCGCCTCGATGAGCATTTGCGGGGCCTCGACTCGGTGCTCGTCTGTTTCTCCGGCGGCATCGACTCGGCCTTGGTGCTCGCTGCCGCAACACGCGCCTTGGGCGAGCGCGCCGTCGCGCTGACCGCCGTGAGTCCCAGCTTGCCCACGCGCGAACTCGACGAGGCCAAACGGGTGGCCGCTCACATCGGCGCGCGGCACGAGATCGAAGCTTCCCGCGAGCTCGACCGCCCGGGCTACGCTGCCAACGGGCCGGACCGCTGTTTCCACTGCAAGACCGAGCTCTACGCGATCGCCGAGCAGAAGCGCGTGGCCCTCGGCCTTGCCCACGTGGTCAACGGCACCAATCGCGACGACCTCGGCGACCATCGGCCGGGCCTACGGGCGGCCAGCGACGCCAGCGTCCAGTCGCCGCTCGTGGACCTGGGCTTCAATAAAAGCGACGTGCGCGCACTGGCCCAGGAGCTCGGACTTTCGATTTGGGACAAGCCCGCAGCGGCGTGCCTGTCGAGTCGCATTCCGTACGGCACCAGGGTCACCCCCGAAAAGCTCCAGCGCATCGAGCGACTGGAACGCGTGCTGCAGGATCAGGGTTTCCGCCAGGTGCGCGTGCGGGATCACGGCGACGTGGCGCGCATCGAGGTGGAGGCGGCCGAGCTGCCCCGCTTGGTGCAGCCCGACGTGGCCGAGCTCGTGAGCCAAGCGGGCCGCGCTGCCGGCTTTGCCTACGTCACGCTCGATCTGCTCGGCTACCGCACCGGCTCGCACAACGAGGTCTTGCCGCGACGCGCGCTGCCCGTCATCGCCTGACGGACCGCGCGTTCAGACTCGCCGGTCGTCGCCGAGTCTGCTTGGCCTCACGGCGCCGCTTCGAGCTTGTAGATGCCGCCCATCAGCGACACGAAGTAGAGCTCGCCGTCCGGACCATTGTTGATGGCCACGACCTGCGTCACGTTGTTCAGGTCCTGCGACAAGCTGACGGGCGTCGACACTGTACCCGCGGCGCGATCGTAGACCGTCGACCAGATGTCGTTGAGGGCGTAGTCGGCAAAGAAGTACGTCCCGCGCAGGGCCGGGATCGCCGTGCCTCGGTAGACGGCGCCACCTGTCACCGAAGTGGATTCTTGGTCCTGCGGGTAGTCGTGCACGGGCGGGGTGATGCCCGTTTGGTCGCAAGTCGTGGCCGGCGGCCTGCATCCCAGGCCTTCCGTGATGTTCCAGCCGTAGTTCTTGCCGCCTTCGCCGACCTTCTCTACGTCGATCTCTTCAAAAGAGTTCTGCCCGACGTCGCCGATGTAAAGGTCGCCGATGCAGCCATCGAAGGTGAAGCGGAAAGGATTGCGCAAACCGTAGTCCCAAATTTCGGGTGCGGCCGCCGGCACGGTGTCCTTCAGGTTGCCAGTCGGCGAGGTGTAGGCATCGGAGCCGCTCAGCACCGGGTTGATGCGCAGGATCTTCGCGAGCAAGACGCTCGTGTTCTGGCCGTTACCGTCCGGGTCGTTCGAATCTCCGCCATCCCCCAAGCCGATGTAGAGCATGCTGTCAGGGCCGAAATTGATCGCGCCGCCTTTGTGGTTTTTGAAAGCTGCACTCGAGTTCACGCGCTGCTCCACCTTCAGGACCAGGCGGGCACTTGCGTCGTCGGCGACGTTCGGGTCCGTGGACACCTTGTACTCTTCGATGATCGAATCGCCGTTGTCGTTGGGGTCGTTGGCGTCACTGTAGTGAACGTAGAAGAGGCCATTGTTTGCGTAGTCGGGGTGGAAGGCCATGCCGAGAGCGCCGCGCTCGTCACCATTGGCGGCTCCTGCGACGACCTTGTCGGTGAGGTCGAGGAACAGCGTCGGCAGAGCCGCACCGTCGACGATGACCTTGATCGCTCCTTCGCGCTCGAGGACGAAGAAGCGGTTCGCTGCGGAGTTCGGTTCGAAGGCCACCAACATGGGCTGGCTGAGTCCCGTAACGACAGGCGACGCCTGGAGCGCGGGAGCGGTGCCCTCGGCCGGCGCGCAATTGTAGCCGGAAGTGCCGGGGACCACGCCGCCTCCGCTCGTTCCACCAGTGCCTGTGCCGCCGCCCGTGCCCGTCGTTCCACCGGTGCCCGTGCCGCCGCCCGTGCCCGTCGCTCCGCCGGTACTCGTCGCTCCGCCGGTGCCCGTGCCGCCGCCCGTGCCCGTCGTTCCACCGGTGCCTGCTGCGGCCCCTCCGCTGCTGGTCGTGCCGCCAACCCCTGGAGCCCCGCCGGTTCCGTTCCCAGTTCCTCCGTTATTGCTGCATCCCATCGCCGCAGCGATGATAGCGATTGGTGAGAGGAGGAGGACGTGGAAGTAAGCTCTCTTTACGCGCAGCATGAAGGCTATTTAGCGCGAGCGCCGATTTGGACAAGACCGCCCGCGTCCGCGCGTGCGCGTGAATCATCGCTGCTTCGCCTCGCGCACGCCTTCTTCGCGCGCCGCCGTCACCAGCGAGGAATGGACCAACTTTCTCGACACAACCCAGCAGAAAGTCAGCCAACGTGCGCGGAATTTTCGCCCATTGCCACATGCAGCGACCCGGCGTCACGCATGGCCGATGGCAGCTGTGCACGCGCAGAGTCCCCGCCCTGGCGACTTCTGGTTGCGCCGGAGCGCCACGCTGAGTGAGCATTGCGCGCGTGCTTTTCACGGCATCCTGCTAAACTCTGCGGCGCATGACTTTGCGTCTCCTCAGCAGTCGGACAGCCGAAAGAACGTCCCTGGGGCTCGTTGGCCTGGCCGTGGCTCTTTTCGCGGCGTGCGAACCCAGTGGGCCCAGCACCGGCAGCGGAGGAGCGGCAGCGGGCGGCGCCGTCACCACGGGCGGCGCTCCAGGCAGCGGAGGAATTGCCTCCGGGGGCGGCGGAGGAGCCAGTGGCGGCGATCCCGGATCGGGGGGAGCCAGCGGCGGCGAGGCGGCAACCGGTGGCACTTCCGCCCAGGATTGCAGCCAGCCGAGCGACGCGGGGCCGCTCACGACGCGCTTGCCCTGCCTGCTCTCCGACACCGGGCTCTACGAGTCGGACATGGTGACGCTCGGCGACGGCGTGCACCCCTACGAGCCGATGTTCCATCTCTGGACGGACGGTGCCGACAAGAAGCGTTGGATCTCGCTACCGCCTGGCGAACAGATCGACAGCACGGACATGGACTTTTGGGTGTTCCCTACCGGCACGCGGCTCTGGAAGGAGTTTTCCCGCGATGGCATCCGCATCGAGACGCGCCTGATCGAGAAGCAATCGACGGGCGCTTGGCAGACGGTCGCTTACCAGTGGCGGGGCGACCAGACGGAGGCCGACGCGGTACCGAACGGGGTGGAGAATGCCTCCGGGACCCAGCACGATATTCCAAGCACCGAGGACTGCCTCAAGTGTCACAGCCAACAGCCGGACAAGGCGCTCGGCTTCTCCGCCATCCAGCTGTCCCATGCACCCGCGAATGCCAGCGATCCGCTGGAGTGGACGCTAGGCAGTTTACGCGACGGGGACTTGCTATCGGCCCCTCCCGCGGAGGATTTCGTCGTTCCTGGCACCCCGGAAGAGCGGGAGTTCTTCGGCTATCTGCATGCCAACTGCGGCCACTGCCACAATCCCAAGGGGACGGCGAACACGCAGACCGGCCTCGACATGTGGCTGAAGGTCGCCGACCTCGACGGTCCCGTGACCGAGTTTTCCGTCTACAAGGCGCTCTACAACGTCGACATCGTCGCCCTGGATGGCGAGCACCCCGACGCGCCGAAGCGCGTGACGCCGGGCTCGGTCGACGACAGCGCGATCTATCAGCGCTTCCTCGACAAGGATCAGGCGTGGAAGATGCCGCCCCTCGGCTCGAACGAAGTCGACCCGACCGGGCAGGCGGCCATGGAAGCCTGGATCGATGCACTGCCCCCGCCGTGACGGGGCCCATCCATTCGCTGCCGGTGCCGCCGCCACGAGCATGGCCCATCGATGCCAGCCCGCCGCCGCCACGAGCGGGCCTGCTGGCGACCGCCTCGGACTGAAGTGAAACCGAGCGGGCCCCAAACGCGAAAGGGGCGCACCTTGCGGCGCGCCCCTCCCCTAGCCAGGGTTTTGGAACTTACTCGTCGCCGCCGGTGCGCTCGCGTGCTTCGGCGCGCTCGCGTCGACGACGCTCACGGGCCTCGGCGCGCTCGGCTTCGCTCAAGCGAGGACCCGCTGCATCGCCGGCTGCAGCTGCAGCCGGACGGTCTTCGCGGGGACGATCCTCGCGCGGGCGGTCCTCACGGGGCGCGTCGCCGACGCCAGCCGGACGATCCTCGCGGGGGCGGTCGTCACGGGGACGATCACCACCACGGGGGCGGTCGTCACGGGGACGGTCGCCACCACGTGGGCGGTCCCCACCACGGGGAGGTCCGCCGTCACGGCGTGGTCCGCGATCGCGGTCCCGCCGGGGCCCGCGGTCACCACCACGGTCGCCGCCGCGGTCACCACCACGGTCACTGCGCTCAGGACGTGGCGGAGCGCCACCCTCGGGCTCGGGCAGGAGCACGCGGCGACTGAGCCGCGTCTTGCCGTCACGCTCGACGCTGATCACCTTGACCTCGATGACGTCGCCTTCGGCCATCACGTCGCTCGGGTGCTCGATGCGCACGTGGTCGATCTCCGAGACATGCAAGAGCGCCTCGTTGTTCGGCAGGATCTCGACGAACGCTCCGAAGTCGACGATGCGCTTGACGGTGCCCTTGTAGACCTTGCCCACTTCGGGCTCGGCCGTGAGGCCCTCGATGATCTCGATCGCCTTCTTGACGGCTTCCGGATCCGTACCGGCGATGTTGATCGTGCCGTCGTCCTGAATGTCGACCGCGCAACCGGTCTGCTCGGCGATGCCCTTGATCGTCTTGCCGCCGGGGCCGATGACGATGCGGATCTGGTCAGGCTTGACCTTGATACTGGTGATGCGCGGCGCGTACTTGCTGATCTCCTCGCGCGGGACGGACAGCGTTGCCAGCATGCGGTCCAGGATGTGCAGACGTCCCTCGCGAGCCTGCTCGAGCGCCTGCTCCATCACGCTGCGTGCGAGGCCTGCAATCTTGATGTCCATCTGGATGGCGGTGATGCCCTTCTCGGTGCCGCACACCTTGAAGTCCATGTCGCCGAGGTGATCTTCGTCGCCGAGGATGTCGCTCAGGATAGCGAAGCGCTCGTTGCCTTCGCTGATCAGGCCCATGGCGATGCCGGCCACCGGACGCTTGATCGGCACGCCCGTGTCCATCATGGCCAGGGTGCCGCCACAAACCGACGCCATCGAGCTCGAGCCGTTCGACTCCAAGATCTCGCTGACGACGCGCACGGTGTACGGGAACTTGTCGTGGCTCGGCATCATGCGCTGCAGCGCACGCTCGGCCAGTGCTCCGTGGCCGATCTCGCGGCGTCCAGGCCCCCGCATCGGCTTGGTCTCTCCCGTCGAAAACGGCGGGAAATTGTAGTGGAGCATGAACGTCTTGTACGACTCGCCGGTCAGCGCATCGATCTTCTGCTCGTCACTCGAGGTGCCGAGAGTCGCCGTCACGATGGCCTGCGTCTCTCCGCGCTGGAAGAGTGCGGAACCGTGCGTGCGGTGGAGCAAGCCGACTTCGCAGGAAATGGCGCGGATGTCGCGGCCCGTGCGGCCGTCGATGCGCTTACCGGTGTCGAGCACCATGGTGCGCACGACTTCGGCCTTACGATGCTCGAGCTCACCCTTGATCAGCTTTTCCTGCAGCGCGAACTCGTCGGCGCCGAGCTCCGACAGCAGGGTCGCCAACGTCTCGCTCTTCACCTTGCCGTAGGCGTCGTAGCGAGCGTGCTTTTCCTTGATGACGCAGGCCGTACGCAGGCCGTTGTCGGCTAGCTCGGCCACGCGACGTGCGAGGCCTTCGCCAATCGTCGGCACCGAGAAGGCGCGCTTGGGCTTGCCCACCGCAGCCCGGATCTTCTCGATCAGGCCGATGATGGTGCGGCAAGTGTTGTGGGCGAACTCCAGGGCGTCGATGATCTCGAGCTCGGTAGCCTCGTCCGCTCCGCCTTCGACCATCATGATCGCGTCCTGGCTGCAGGCCACGACCAGGTCGATGTCAGCGCGCTCGCTCTGCTCGAAGGTCGGCATGGCGATCAGCTGGCCATCGACGCGCGAAACGCGCACGCCGGCGATCGGCCCGGCCCACGGAATGTCCGAGATGTGAACAGCCGCGCTGGCACCCGTCAGGGCGAGCACATCGGTGGGGTTGACGCGATCGGCGCTGAGCACCGTGGCGATGACCTGCGTGTCCTTCTTGAAGCCCTTGGGAAAGAGCGGACGCATCGGCCGATCGATGACGCGGCAGGTCAGGATCTCGTAGTCGCGCTGGCGCGCCTCGCGCTTGAAGAAGCCACCGGGGATCTTGCCGGCGGCGTACGTCTTCTCGACGTACTCACAGGTCAGTGGAAAGAAATCGAGGCCGGGGCGCTCCTCGGAGGAGACCGCGGTCACCAGAACCTGGCTGCCGCCGAAGGTCACCAGCACCGCGCCGTGGGCTTGTTTGGCAAGGCGGCCCGTTTCCAGCGTGAGCTGGCGGTCGCCGATCATGACGGATTCACGTACGAACATGGCTTACTGCGCTCCTTGGCGCGGACGTGCTGCTACGTGCAGCCAAACGCCGGCGGCGCCAAGGGCTTCAGCCTCGGTTCCTGCGAACGGATCTCCCCCGATGGTCGGGGTAGGTCGATGCGCACGAAACGAAGTTGAAGGGCAGCGCCATCTCTGCCGGTAGCTTTAGAGCACGCCGTGAGGAGGCGGGGCCCCATGCCCCGTGGTCACGACGCGCCCTGGGGCACTCACTTGCGGATGCCGTGAGCGGTCAGAACTGCTTTGTAGCGATCGACGTCGCGCTTCTTCAGGTAGTCGAGCATGCGGCGACGCTGTCCCACCATCTTGAGCAGGCCGCGGCGGCTGTGGTGATCCTTCTTGTGCGTCTCGAAGTGAGACGTCAAGTGGGCGATTCGCTGCGTGAGCAAGCCAATTTGGACCTCCGGCGAGCCAGTGTCGGTGGCATGGAGGCGGGTCGTTTCGATGAGCGTCTGCTTGGCGCCAGGTGCGAGAGGCATTCTTCTCTTTCCTCGGGGATTCGTTTTGGAGGGGCGAGTATATGTACCGAAACCCGCCGGTCAACTTCAGACAGGCGCAAAGGTTCAGCTCCGGGCAGGCCGACCGGCTTGCGAGCGGCTTGCGGCCGCCCTTCCAGCTCGCCTGGAAGGCGCCGGGGCCCAGGGAGCCGCTGCGCACCGAACGACTTCGCTCCCATCGGTCCGCAATCCCGCGAAACTTCCGACTAGGACGGATCGAGGATGTCGATCAGGCGGGGCGCGAAGCGCTCGGCCAGCCCCTGCTCGAGCTCGCTCGAGGTGGTGGCTTCGAAGGCGTTGGCTGCCGCGTCCTCGGCCTCCTCCAGGGTGACCCTGGAAATGGCGGCTTTGACCTCCGGAATGGCCGACGCCTCCATACTCAAGTTTCTGAGGCCCATGCCGAGCAGCAGGATGACCGCGAGAGGATCGCTGGCCATCGCGCCGCACACGGACACCGAGCGCTTGCGGAACTGCCCTGCCTGGATCACGCCTTTGATCAGCCGCACCACGGCCGGATCGAAATGACTGGCCAAGCGGGCAAGCTCGCGGCTCGTTCGATCGACGGCCAAGCTGTACTGGACGAGATCGTTGGTGCCGATGCTCAAGAACTCGACCTCGCGCGCAAACTCTTGCGCCATGATCGCCGCGGAGGGCACCTCCACCATGCAGCCGAGCGGAATGTGATCGGAGTGGGCGTGCCCAGCTCGATCGACCTCCAGCACCGATTCACTGAGCAAGGCGCGCACGGCGCGCATCTCGCTCAGGGATGCCACCATCGGGACCATGATGCGCACCGGCCCGTGCGCGGAGGCACGGACCATGGCGCGGAGCTGTGTCTTCAGGAGTTCTGGCTGTTCTAGCCCGAGTCTCACCGCGCGCAGGCCCAAGGCCGGGTTCATGTCACGCGGCATCTTGATGGCCGAAACGAACTTGTCGCCACCGATATCGAACGTGCGGAGCGTCACCGGGCGCGGCGCCATCGTTTCGACGACGGTGCGATACGTCTGGTACTGCTCCTCCTCGGTCGGCGGCAACTTGCGATCGATGTAGAGGAACTCGGTGCGATACAGGCCCACCCCGCGCGCTCCGTGGCTCAAGGCGATGTCGGCTTCACGCGCGAGCTCGATGTTCGCCTCCAGATTCACCGGCACACCGCAGCGTGTCAGCGCCGGCTCGTCTCGCAGTTCGCGCCGCCCGCGAGCCACCTGGTAGTAGCGCTGAGCTCGCGGTTCGAGCTGGTCGAGCAGCTCGGCGGTCGGATTGATGATCACCTTGCCGTGGACACCGTCGACGACGATGCGATCACCGTCCCCCACGTAGCTGAGCACGCCAGCGGCACCGACCACCGCCGGGATTTCCATGGCTCGCGCCAAGATCGCCGTGTGGCTGGTGCGTGTGCCTACCTCCGTGACCAAGCCCAGTACATGCGCTTTGTTCAGCGTGGCCGTCTCGGCTGGGGATAGATCCCGCGCCACGATGACGACTGGCTCGGAATGCTCCGGAATGAACAGGCCCTCTTCCTGGCCACCGAGCGCACGCAGCAAACGATCGCGGATGAACTCGAAGTCATGGCTCCGCTCGGCCAGGTAGGGGTCCTCCGATTCGCGGAGCTGGCTGCACATGACCTCGACCGACGCCTCCAGCGCCCACTCGGCGCATTGGTGCTCGAGGCCAATCAAATCCCGAACGTCGTCCCGCAGCGTCGGGTCCCCGAGCATCATGATGTAGGCGTCGAGAATCGACGTCTCGGCGCTCACGGCATCGCCACGCCGGAGCTTCTCGGTCACCGCGCGCAAATCCTCGACAGCCTGCGAAACGGCCTGATCGAAGCGGCCCACCTCGTGCTCGATGTCCGTCGAAAGCACCCGGCGGTGAGCCACACCAGTGCGCAACGTCGCCACGACCATCGCTCGGCCGATGGCGAATCCACCCGACCCAGCGATACCGTCCAGCTCGACCGTGCGGTGCTGCCGTGCGCCTCCCCCTGTCATCCCCCTGTCAGTCCTCCTCCCCGAACCGTTCTCGAATCAGCGTTCCGATCGCCGAGACCGCGTCCTCTGCGCCACCACCGCTGGCCTTCACCTCGACGAACGTGCCCTTCGACCCGCAAAGCAGAAGGACCCCCATCACACTCTTGCCGTTGGCAACCTGATCACCCTGGCGCAGGGTGACGTCGCACGGAAACTTGGATGCCAGTTGCACGAGGCGACTCGCCGCCCGCGCGTGCAAGCCAAGACGATTGACGATTTCGAAACGACCCTCAGCGTGGACGCCCTCGGACTCTAGACTCTTCATCGAACGATGCTCGGTGGAATTTCGGACGGACGTGTACCTAGGGAGCCGAGACTACCAGGATTCGCCCCTTCGGCGCGATGCACGTCCCGGTGCCTCGTTTCCAAGCGTGTTCCCACCTCTCGCGCGAGCTCGGATGCCAGCGTTTCCACCAGTGCGACGGAGCGATGCCGTCCGCCGGTGCAGCCAATCGCGATGGTGAGGTAACTCTTGCCTTCCCGGCGAAACAGCGGAAGGCAGAAGCGAATCAGCGCCTCACTGAGGTCCAGAAAGGAGCGCGACTCAGGGCGCTCGACCACGTGTTTCCGGACCGCTTCGTCGTGGCCGGACAGGGGGCGCAGTTCGTCGATGAAGTACGGGTTGGGCAGAAAGCGCACGTCGAGGACCACGTCCGCATCGTGCGGCGGGCCATACTTGAAGCCGAAGGACAGGATACGGACGCGCAGGGTGCCATTGGCGACTTCTGGCTGCGCAAAATGCTCGAAGCAGGTCCGCCGCAGCTCGTGCACCGACATCTCGGTCGTGTCCAAGACCAGGCTGGCGCGATCGCGGAGCGGCGTCAGGATCTCGCGCTCCAGGCACACAGCCTCCCCCACGGAGGTGACCGTCGCATGCGAGCCCTTGGTGAGTGGGTGCGGGCGCCGGGTCGCGCTGAAGCGACGAATGATGAGCTCGTCGGTCGAGTCGAGGAAGAGAATGCGCAGTCGGACGTTCGGGCGGGCCGAGAGCTCGTCCAGTGCCTGGGGCGTCCCCAAGAGGTAGCTGCCGCCCCGCGCGTCGAGACCGAAGGCAACCCGACCCTCCCCGCCTTGCTCGAGCGCATCCAGCGTTTGGCCGAGCACTGGGATTGGCAGGTTGTCGACGCAGAAGTACCCGAGATCCTCGAGCGCGGCGACCGCAGTGGACTTGCCGGCGCCGCTGAGCCCCGTGACGATCACGAGTTCCAGGGGACCGCGCGCGTTCATTTTCTGTCCTGATCGTCGCCCGCGCCTGGCCGCATCGCCGACAGCAGACTCGTGAAGCGAACGGACTCGACGGAGTGAACCGGTGGCGGAGCCGAGCTCTCGTCGACCAAGCGCGCTGCCGGATGCGGGCGTGCTTGGGATTCCGCCTGGTGATCGATGCGATCGATGAATTCCTTGGCTGGATGATGACCAGCGCGACGCAAGAGCTCCGCTCGTGCCGCGATCTCGATGATCGAGCTCATGTTGCGGCCCGGCTGCACGGGCAAGCGCACCTTGCGCACCATCACGTTCAAGATCTCCTCGTGATGGTCCTCGACGCCGATGCGATCGTATTCCGCCTCGGGATCCCAGAGCTCCAGTTCCACGACCAGGTCGACCCGCTTACGATCGCGCACGGCCGTCACGCCGTAGAGGTCCTTGATGTTGAGAATGCCGAGGCCGCGGACCTCCATGTAGTGACGGAGGGCGGCGGCGGATTCACCGAAAATCATGCCCGGCGGGCGGTAGTCGCATTCCACGACGTCGTCCGCCACCAGGCGATGGCCACGCATGACGAGCTCCAAGGCGCATTCGCTCTTGCCGATGCCACTCTTGCCGACCAAGAGCACTCCGACCTCGAAGATGTCGACGAGCACGCCGTGAATACGGGCGCGCGGTGCCAGGTGTTCATCGAGCACGGTGTGGAGCGCGGCGATGCAAATGGACGAGCGCTCACCGACGACGACGAGCGGCGTACCGCGGCGCTCTGCTTCTGCCACGAAGGCGGGCGGCGGTAGCGCTCCGCGCGTGACGACGACCAGGCTGGGATTCTGGCTGAACAGATAACCGGCTGCGGCGACTTGGTCCTCCGGACCCAGGCCCTCGACGAAGCTGAGCTCCGTCTCGCCGAGCACCTGCACTCGCGTCGGCACCAAGCCATGCACGTGCCCGACCAGTGCCAGTCCCGATTTCTGAATGCGCGGATGGGTGATGGGACGTTCGAGACCCCGCGCGCCCGCTACGAGACGGCACTCCAGCGCTAGCGCGCGGTCCGCCAAAAGCTGGCGGACACTGACGGCAAGAAGGGCAGCAGAAATGGGCGGGGTCGTCGACCTCATGGAACCACCGAGGAGCCTTCGTGCTCCTCGATGAGAGTGTAAGCCTGCTCGGGCCCCGCAGCTTCCAGCAATCGACGTCGCGTCTCAGGAGAACGCAGCAGGCGCGACACCTTGGCCAGGATCTTCAAGTGCTCACTCGCCGCGCGCTTGGGCCCCACCACGCCGAAGATGATGGTGGCGGGTTGCCCGTCGATGGACTCGAACTCGACGCCCCGCGGGGCCAGGATGAGCGCGGCCTTCTGGGCGGAAAATTCCTCGATCGACGTATGGGGGATGGCTACGCCATCGCCGATCCCGGTGCTCTGGAGCTTCTCCCGCTCGGCCAGCTGGTGCTCGATCAGCGTCGGGTCGGCATTCGAGCCGACGCTGAGCAGCCGAGCGAGTTCCGCCAGGACCTTCGACTTTTCTCCAACGACCGCACCCGTCGGGTCGACGAAGATTCGGTCGGCGGTCAAGATTTCGGTCAGTCGCATGTTCCCGCCCAACGTGTCGGGCCCACGAGGCTGAGGCGCACCGCCGCACCTCGCTCGCTTCGATCCGAAACCATCGGAACGCGGCGAAGCGGGGTCAGCGGGAGCCCCCGGTTACTCGAGGGTCAATCGGGCGCCTTCTATCGGTCTCCGCTTGCCTCCGCAACCGGTTCCTCTTCCTTGTGTCGCAGATCGACCTCCTTGTGCCGGCGTGAACTGGAGACGCCATGGGCTTTGCCAATCTGCCGCTCGAGCTTGGCGACCACCGTGTCGATCGAGGCGTACATGTCCTCGGACACGTCCTTGGCCTCGTACCATTCGCCGCCGCTGTGCACCTGGATTTCCACGGCGCTCTGCAGTTTTTCGTGGGAAAGGGTCACCTTCGCCTCCATCGGTTGGTGGAGAAACTTCTGCAACCGCTGGACCCGCGCTGTCGCATGCTCCTTGAGAGGCTGGGTCGCTTCGATGTGGCGGAAGGTGATGCTGACGGTCATGATGGCTCCTTTGTTGATGAGAGATCTCGCACTTTGCGCGCGCCCAGGTGCGGCCGGCCTGCGATCAAGCGGGACGGACATGCCGAGGTGCGCCGGGGTGGCGAGATGTCGAACCAGGAATCGGACCGAGGCCTTCCCGAGCGAAGGCTGTCCGAGCAAACCTGCCCGTACCAACCACGCCTGAGCGAGCCCTAGAGGCCTCCCCACCGACGCTCCCCGGGCCCCATCGGGCTCGGTGAGGGCCTTCTTGCTGCAGGGTAAAACCTGCGGCAAGAGCGGCCGTGCGCCGTAGGAAGCCTCTGCTTCGACTCCCAGTGTCAACCCGACCAATATAGGCCTGCCTCGTCACCCCGCAGTGATAAATCGCCGAAAGGCCCATTCTTTCATCCCACACGCCGGCCACCGGTCCGGGTCCGTCGTCCCGGCCGCTGGGCTGCAGCGCGTCGAGCCCCCACGGACTTGGAGGCTCTGCTGGCGGCGTCCGGATCACCCGGCCTGGTCTCTTCGGCCTCTTGGCCGGATCAGGGGCGTCAGAACATCTGCTTGCGGCGCGAGGAGGCCAAAATGCCTAACATCTCTCGGTACTTGGCCACCGTGCGGCGGGCGATCTTGATGCCCTGTTCCCGCACCAGGCGTTCGACGATGTTCTGATCGCTCAGGGGCCGCAACTTCGGCTCTTCTTCGATCATCTTCTTGATGGCCTGTTTCACGCTCTCCGAGGCGATGTCGTCTTCCGCGACGCGGCGAATGCTCGAGTTGAAAAAGTACTTGAGCTCGAACAGCCCCTGAGGTGTGTGCATGTACTTGCTGGTCGTCACCCGCGAAATGGTCGACTCGTGCATGCCGAGGGCATCGGCGACATCGCGCAAGATCATCGGCTTCAGGTAGGCCACGCCGAGTTCGAAGAACTCCCGCTGTCTCTCGACGATGCACTCGCTCACGCGGATGATGGTCTTGCGACGCTGCTCGATGGCGCGGATCAGCCACTGGGCATTGCGCAGCTTCTCGCCGATGAACTCCTTGGCTTGCGGATCGGCCAGGAGCTTGCGCGTGAGTTCTTCGTTGATGTGCAGCCGCTGCACACCGCGGTCGTTGTCCAGGACGCGAAATCCATCGCCATCCTTGGTCACGTAGATGTCCGGCGTGATCGCCATGCTGCGTTCATCGTGATCGATGTAGTTGCGCGCAGGCGTGCTCTCGAACGTTTGGATCTCGCGCACCAGCTCGTAGAGTTCCTCGAGCGGCAGCTTCATGGCCTTGGCGATGCCCTGGTAGTTGCGCTTCTCGAGGTCGCCGATGTGATTGCGAATGATCTCGAAAATCGTGTCGCCCGGCTTGTACCCGGCGACGCTCGCCTGAATCTCCAGGCACTCACGCAAGTTTCGCGACGCGACGCCTGGCGGATCGAAGCGCTGGATCAGCTCGAGCACGTAGGGGATTTCGTCCGCGTCGAGCCCGGCCTCCTCGGCGAGATCGGCGACCGTCAGGTCCGGCGTTCGCGTCCCGTCCGGCCGTTCGACGCCGTCCAGATCCAGGTAGCCGCGGTCGTCCAGGTTGCCGATGACGAGCTCGGCGAAGCGCCGCTCGACCTCCGAGAAGTCGCTCATCTGCAGCTGCCACATGAGGTGGTCGCTCAAGCTGCGGGGTCGAGTGAGGCTCTGCTCGATCGGCGGCAGGTCCTCGAACCCGCCCGAACCCTGCCCGGGGCCCCCGCCCGCGTTCTGAAGCGTTCGGTTTTCCAGGAACTTTTCCCAGTCGACCTCGCGGGTGGCCTTCTCGGT
>Ga0247798_1000028_pt1 | contig 16229 bp, 10 predicted proteins | sample UWRJS197509C6_FD_179929 | JGI IMG/M metagenome (GOLD analysis project Ga0247798, IMG submission 179929) | Soil microbial communities from Arlington Agricultural Research Station in Wisconsin, United States - UWRJ-S197-509C-6 | ecosystem: Environmental > Terrestrial > Soil > Agricultural land... | reverse complement strand
CGGTGTGCAATCGGCGCTTGAATGTCCATGGCAACGTGCGTGTCGTAGCCCACCTGCACCAAGGCGCCGTTGGAGTAGACGTCGAGCGGGGCTTCACCCAGCTTTTGCACGCGGTCCTCGAGCACCAGGTTGCCTTCGAGCGCGATGTTGACCGGATCCAGAGCAGCCGGGCCCAGATCAATCTTTGCGTCGTGCTTGAGCCGGAGCGACTTGAAGCGGTACGTCCCGGCGCCGTTGAAGACGAGCTTCGTGCCGTAGCCAACGACGACGTTTCCGTGGTTGCCGGGGAAGATGTCCGTAGTGGTCCAGTCGGCAGTATTCGCGTCCATACCGCCGCTCGCATCGATCGTGTGAGTGGTCAAAGCTTGGGGTGGAACCGTCGCGCCTTCCGCGATCGGCATCGCGCCCGCGCGGTTGCCCGTGACGACCCCGCCTACTGTCACTCCGCTCGTGATTTGAGCCTGCCCTGCGAGGCTACCGCTGCCGGGAGACAGACCCGCCCCGAAGACTTTTGCCCCATGGTTCAAGACAAAAGAGCCGGCGTAGAAGTCAGCGTGGGCTTCGCCGCGATCGACGATCTTGAGATCCTCGCTTGCGAACACGCAGCTGGTCGCGGGGCAGGTGACCAACTGGAGCTCACCGGGCCCCATCGTGAGGTTCACCGTGCCTCCGCACAACGAGATCTCGGCTGGAATGACGCCAGGGCCTGGTAGAGTCTGTATCTGTACTCCCTTGTTCGCGTCGGGGTCGTCGTAGATGACGACGATCTGGTCCCCTCGGGTAATGATTTCACCTGATGTGCTGCCGAAACCTGGTTCGGCAAACGCGTCGGAGTGGCTGCCGAGATCCGAATCGAGCTCGCCCTCCACCCCATCGTCTGGGCCATCCTCGATGCGATCTTCGTCGAAGTCGTGGACGCAGCGGATCGGGAGGAGGATGGAATTTTCATCGACTTGCCCGTCGCAGTCGTCGTCGATGAAGTTGCACGGGATCTCGTCGATGGGATCGGGACCGTCTTCACACGCTCCCCAGGCTTCACCAGCTTTACCATTGCAGATCATGGTTTCGGTGTTTTGACAGCGTCCCACTTCCGTGCCGCAGTTGCGCGTCGCCGGGAAGAAGTTCTCGTCGAAGTCGCCATCGCAATCGTTGTCGAGCCCGTCGCAAACATCCGATGCGCCGGCATCGTCGTAGACGCAAGTCTCGACGCCGCCCGAGCAGGATGTCGTCCCGTAGTGCGTTCCGTCCCCGCAGTTGTGTTCGCCCGGCCCCGGGGGTGGGAGGATTCCCGCCTCGGGCGGGAGGATGCAGAAGCCGGGTTGAAAGTCCTCATCGACGGCGGTGTCTCCGTCATCGCTCACGCCGTCGCAGACCCCGTCGATGGTGACAGGGATGGTGGGGTGCGGATCGAGGCTGATGTTGTGCACTTCTGCGGTGGCGTTGATGTTCCCGTACAGCTCGGCGCCCACGATGCAGTAGTTGGCTTTGACGAGATGATGCCATTCGTAGCCATTCATTCTCAGCGGGGCGCTGGCGCTCTCAGCCCAGAAGGCATCCATGATGGCAGGCCATGCCGCGAAGTGAGCGCTCAAATCAACCGGTCCCTGCTCAGCCGGGGGCGTGCCCACACCGGGCTCCGCGTTGAACATCAAGAATTGCCGCGTGCGGGACGAATCGTTCTCGGGGTTGATGAGGTTGGCGCGGGCGTAGCCCTGGACGTACAGCGTGTACTCTCCCTGGGGGGTGGTGTACGTGCCGTTGGGAAATGCGGTGGATACAGCCTTTATGTCGCCTGACTGGGCGGGGCGCCCGATGTAGTACTCGACGAGAGGATCCTCCCACCAGCCATAGAGGCCTAGATGGGTTCGTTGGGGGTCCGGATTGATGTCATCCCAGTCGAAGATCCCACTGTAGCAATAGCGTTCGCCCTTGCCGGTCACCATGTTGGTGTTGTCGGGATAGGGGTATGGGGGCATGCAAGCCGGGCCCATTGGGTCTGCGTTGCAAGGATCGAAGTATTGGACCACGGCCTTGAAGCCGCCGGGAAGCAGGTCCAGCTGGCCACTGCCCACGTCATAGTGCTTTTCCCAGAGGGACACGAAGAGGCCATCCTGAGGGTCGATGATTTCATAGTGTTGGCGTGCGCCACCACCAATCAAGACGTTCTGGCCCTTGGCGGCGATCGAATCGCTGGTTGATTGGGTGTTGCAGCCTCCTAGGCTGAGCACCGGTGTCGCGCCGACGGCCAGCGTCAGCATCTGACTTAATAGTCTTCTTCTCATTTTCCTATTCTCCATCCTCCGCAAAGGTCTTGGGTCTCTCATCGTTTGGGACCTGTTGCCCCTCCCGCTCGGACGCGTTGTTCATCCTTGCAGCTCGGTTCATCACCCAGCCCGCACGGGTTCCTCCCTCGCGTCCCCTAGCGGCATTATCCGCAATCGAAACGCAACATGCTCTTCTTGGCTTCATCGTGTCAACCATGGCCGATTCCGAGTTCGCACATTTGTACGCGCTTAGGCCCTGACGAGGATTCGGCAGGAACTTGCTTCGCGCGGCGCTGTTCGTGCCGAAGCTCGACTTGCGCCAGAGGACGCCGCTCTGCGCGGCGCGTCATGCGCGTTTGGCCGATGGGTCGGACTAGCTCGTCGGCAGCGTCGCCTTCACGTCGACTTGCTCGATCTGGGATCTACTGGCCGTTGCGGCTCTCGGGCAGATGCTCCGGCGTCGACGCCAGCAGAGTTGAGCGCCCGTTCTTCTTTGGTTCGGGCCAAAGTTCGAGGGTCGATCGAGGCACTTACGAGAATGCACGCACGCGCCGGCGGACGGCCGCCGCGATGGGAAGCTCGTCGTCGCGGTGTACACGGTGCTCAGTGTCGGCGTCGCGGTGGAGCGTCAGCAGGAGGAGGCAGTCTGTTTGGTGCAGGAGGCACGGTGCAGGAGGTACTGTGCTGAAGGCGCGAAAAATAGTTTGCATGCAAACTACTTTTGGGGGCCTGGGAGGGGGCGGGCCGCCCGAGAATGTGCACACGTTGTATGTACGTTTGAGCGCCCTCCGGAAAGAGCTCAGCCGCGGGCCGGCACGCAGCAGGACCGAGGCGCGCCCCATCGGCGCCCACGGCGGCAGCCCGGTCCCCGAGCCGTGAAAGTAGTTTGTATGCAAACTACTTTTTGCAGCCTCCGGAAGGAGAAAACCCCGACCGCCTTTCGGCAATCGGGGCCTCTTTTTGACGGCCGCCCCCCTCGGGGGGACTCGCCATCAGGCCGCCTTCGCGGCGTGGAGTCAGTTCAGCGCTTCTGATTGAACGCGGCCGTTCCCGCGTACTCCTGCTTGTCTTCGAGCTGCTCAGCAATCCGAAGGAGCTGGTTGTACTTCGCAATGCGGTCGGTGCGCGAAAGGCTGCCGGTCTTGATCTGCCCGCAGTTCGTGCCGACGGCGAGGTCGGCGATGAAGGTGTCGGCCGTCTCGCCCGAGCGGTGCGAGCTGATGGCGGTGTAGCCGGCCTTGTGCGCCATGCGGATGGCGTCGAGCGTCTCGGTGACGGAGCCGATTTGGTTCAGCTTGATCAGGATCGAGTTGGCGGTGCCCGAGTCGATACCGCGCTTGAGGCGCTCGATGTTGGTCACGAAGAGGTCGTCGCCGACCAGCTGGACCTTGTTGCCGAGCTTCTCGGTGAGCAGCTTCCAGCCCTCCCAGTCGTCCTCGTCCAGGCCGTCCTCGATGGAGACGATGGGGTACTTCGAAACCCATTCGGCCCACACGTCGATGAGCTCCTTGTTCGACAGCTGCTTGCCGTCGAAGGTGTACTTACCGTCCTTGTGGTACTCGCTGATGGCAGCGTCGAGGGCGATAGAAACCTGCGTGCCGGGCTTGTAGCCAGCGGCCTCGATGGCCTGGAGGATCTTGCCGAGCGCGTCCTCGTTCTTGGCCAGCTTGGGGGCGAAGCCACCTTCGTCGCCGACGGCAGTCGTGTAGCCGTCCTTGGCCAGGATCTTCTTCAAGTTGTGGAAGATCTCGGCGCCGGCGCGGAGTGCCTCGGAGAAGCGGTCGAAGCCATGCGGAACGAGCATGAACTCCTGGATCTCCATGCCGCTGTCGGCGTGCTTGCCGCCGTTGATGACGTTCATCAGCGGGGTGGGGAGTACGCGCGCCTGAATGCCACCGAGGTACCTCCACAAGGGGAGCCCAACGACCTCCGCTGCAGCGCGGGCAACGGCCATCGACACACCGAGGATGGCGTTCGCGCCCATCTTGCTCTTGTTCGGCGTCCCGTCGATCGAGAGCAGTCGTGCGTCGACCTGGGGCTGGTCGAGCGCATCGAGACCGAGCACTGCGGGCCCGAGCTTCTCGTTGACGTTCTCGACGGCCTTGAGCACGCCCTTACCGAGGTAGCGCTTCTTGTCGTCGTCGCGCAGCTCGACCGCTTCGAACGCGCCCGTGGACGCGCCGCTCGGGACGGCTGCTCGGCCGATGCCGCTTTCGGTGATGACTTCGACTTCGACGGTGGGGTTACCGCGCGAATCGAGAATTTCGATGGCCTTGACTCCGATGATCTCCGACATGCGCGGGGGGCTAACATGAAAGGCGCGGGGGGGTAAGAGGCCCCACCGAGCCCCGCTCGGGGCCGCCGAGATCCGCAGCGTGCGGGTTTCTGGCTCGGGGTTCCGAGCTGCCGCCGCATCGCCGAAGCGGCCCGCCTCGGCCCCCCGTTTGTCACCAGGAGGTTTCCGGCTCTGAGGTCGCTCGTGCCAGCGGTCGGGCCGCGGCTGCACCCGAGTCAGGTTCCAGAGCGCTACCGACCGCGGCGTGTTCGGCGCGTGCGGACTGTCAGGCGCAGGACGCGGCGACCTGTGGATCCCTCGACCGGGGCCTTTGCGCCCTGTGACGCGCAGGCGCGCGTGCTCGTGCGCGAATCGTGAGTCCGTGACTCGCTGAGTGATCGGCGCGATCGTGATGGAGAAGAGGGGGGAGATTTTGTGCCCCGGTCGCCCGAACTTTGTGGCCTCAGTGTGCGCTGCGAGGTGCGGTTCTTCCCAGGCGTTGCTTTTTCGAAGCTGAGTGGATGTTAGCGTTCGAATAAAGCGAAGCGGCTCCACTTTGTGGATCGAGACGGACACGATGCCGACATACTCCCCGTCGGGTCGCTGCCTGAGAGGCGACGTGGGGAAGACGATGGCCGCCGAGAACGCCCAAAGAAACACGCTGACGAGCGTCCTAGTCGCGGGCCTCGTGCTCGCCGCGTGCACCGCCGAGTTGCGAGCCGGCAGGAATCAGGCCCCCGCTCAGGCTCCGCTGGATGACCCTGCGGCGGCCCCTACCGAAGGGAGCGGCGCGGAGGACGTCCTCGAGGGTGAGCAGGGCGGGCGTTTTGGTCTGGCCGCTCGCATGAGCAAGTTCGAATACCGAAATAGCATCCAAGACGTTCTGGGCGTGACGCTCCTGTCCGAAGAACTGGACGCGAGGCAGGGTGGAATTCCCGATGACACGGGTGACGGCGTGTTCAAGCACCTCGCCGACAATCAGACGAGTGTCGAGCAACACGCACTCTCCTACTTCCAAGTGGGCGAAGCGGTCGCGGCGCGAACGGATCTTGCTCTTCTGCACGAGGAATTGGACGTGTGCCAAGACGTTGGCGATGCTTGCGGCCGAGACTTCGTGCAGACCGTTGGTCGGCGCCTCTATCGGCGCCCCCTCGATGAGCGCGAGCAGAGCGCGATGCTGGCTGTCTACCAGGCTGGCGTGACCGAAGGGCTCGATCACACAGCCGCCGCGCGATGGACGCTGACGGCACTGCTTCAGGCGCCACAGTTTCTCTTTCGTATGGAAAGCGAGCTCTTGGGAACGCCCCTCTCGGCGCGTGACTTGAACGGCTACGAGCTCGCGGCCCGCCTTGCTGCGTTTCTGTGGATCAGTGTGCCCGACGAGGAGCTCCTGCTAGCAGCTGCCGACGATAGCCTCGTTCAGACAGAAGTCCTGGTGACGCAGATGACGCGCATGCTTTCCGATGCGAAAGCCCGACGCCTCACCGAGGTCTTCGCCATCGATTTCAGCCGCGCCCGCTTCGCCTCCTACGAGGGGGCAACCGATGCGGACCGCCAGGCACTCAACGAATCCATCGTCGCCACCTTTCAGGACCACTTCTGGACCCAGGGCGGCGGCATCTCCGATCTTTTCACCACCACGCGCTTCATGGTCAATCCTACGGTGGCGGCGCTCCTCGGCATCGAGACGGAGGGTGAGGGCCTCGAAGCAGTCGACGTGTCGAGTCTTCCTCACCGCATGGGGCTCATGTCCCATCCAGCGATGATCGCTGGCATGGGTGACCTCGCCGTGGGGTCCTTCGTCAACCGCGGCAAGTACCTGATGGAGCGCTTGCTTTGTGAGCACCCTGTCGCGTTTCCCGCTGCCATCACCACCGAGATCGAGAACTTCAACGCGGCGACGGTCGGACTGAGCGAGAGGGAACGCGCCGAGCTGCGCATGGGGCGCTCGGAATGCTGGAGTTGCCACGCGCAGTTCGAGCCCCTGGCGTTCGGATTCGCGCGATTCGATGGCGCAGGCCGCTACGTCGGCGAGGTCGACGCCGCCGGTAAGCCCCTCCCGCTCGATGGCTGGGTCCCTACCCGTGAAGCGGAACGGCCCGAGTACGACGACGTGGCCAGCTACATGCAGATCCTCGCAACGAACCAGGTCATCCAAACCTGCATGACCGAACACTTCCTCGATTTTGCCACCTCCCGCGTCGGGGATGCCGTCGGAAAGGCGGAAGCCAAGCAGGTGGGAGCCGACTACCAGCTAACGGCGGGCTCCCTCTCGGACATGGTGAGCGCCGTCGTCACGAGCCAACTCTTTCGAACCATCCTGACCTCGGAAGGTGCACAGCCATGAGAAGAATCCTCTCCCGACGCACCCTGCTCCGCGGCGCCGGAGGCGTCGCCATCAGTCTGCCTTTCTTCGAGGAGATGCTGCCTCGCGTCGCCCGCGCTCAGGAGGAAGCGCCGCCGATTCGGCTCATCACCATGTTTTTCGGCCTGGGAGTGGAGCGGAGCGAGGCCATCAAGGAGTTCAACGGCCCGCTCGAGCCCTACGCTCCACTGGCTGACAAGATGGCCATCTTCACCAACTTGGAGGTGAACCAATCGCACGACTTCGGCTCCGGCGAGCCGCACTTCAAGGTGGGTGACGTCGTCTTCGTCGGCGACCCCCAGAAGCGCGAGTACGAGGCATCGGGTCCGTCACTCGAGCAACTCGTCAAGCGTGAACTCCACCCCGATGGCGTGCCGACGCTGATCGGCTCCAAATCGATGGGCATGTGGTTCCGAACCGGTTCCGTCTCTCAGTACACGCGCCACTGGAACCACGACGGCAGCCCGGGTGAGCGACCGGAGCGGCGCCCGACGCGCATCTTCGAGCAGCTGTTCGGCGGTGTCATGACGACCGATCCAGGGTCGGGCGAGCCCGACCAGCAGGCGATCCTGGACAACCACATGAGGCGCAGCGTCCTGGACGCGGTCGTCGGCGAGTACAAGCATTTCACGGGCGCGGCCTCGCCGCTCGGCGCCGCATCCAAGGCGAAGCTCGAGGTGCATCTCGACAACATCCGTAACGTCGAGCAGCGCCTAGCTCCCATCGAAGTTGCGGTGGACGACGCGATTGCCCAGGAATGCGGCATCCCCGATGCATCGACGATCGTCGATCCGGGCACGGACATTCCCTATGAGCTCGAGCAGGGCGGGGCTGGCGGCAGCGCGCCCATCATTCCGCACGAGGACTTCTTGGCCGCCTTCGAGCTGCAGGGTGAGCTCATGGCCTTGGCCCTGCGCTGCGACGTGCTCCGCTTCGGCAGCATGCTCTTCGTTGGCTCCGGCGGTCACGTGGGCCTACGCGGCACGTACAGTGCCCTGGGTGACAGCGTGGACTTCACGGCCGACCTTCAGGGAACCAGCCCCCACGACGCCTACTTCCACAACAACCGCTGGGACAAGTGCCGTCTCCACGCCCACTACTGCCAGACGGCGCTCGCCAGCGCACTCCTGTCGATGGATGACCCGACCTATCTCGAGTCCAACGGCAAGACGGTGCTCGACAACACGCTGGTCGTGGTGGGTACTGACTACGGGGGCGGGGGGACCACGACCGGGCACATTCCTTCCGGCATTTTCCACGCGATTGCCGGAGGCAATGGGCACTTTCGTCCCGGCTTCAACGACAGCGTCTACAACGTGATCGATCTCTACGACACGATCCTCAAGCCCTACGGGATTTCGTCGGGCATGGGCCAGGGCCGGCACGCCACGTATCGCTACACGCCCAAAGAGATCACCGGCTTGCTCGTCTAGCTTCTCCGCGCGGGGAAGGACCCTGCGCGTGCGCCGACGCAAGCGGTCAGCTGGCCTTTGACCAGGCCGACCGCTTGCCTGTGGGCGCTCAGAAGTTGTAGCGCGTGCCGATTTGGGTGCCGAAGGCCACGCGCTGGCTGAGCGAGCCCGTGGGATCGTCGGCCGCGTTGAGCTTGTGCTTGGTCAGGAACAAGTACGGCTCGAGGTAGAACTGCAGACCCTCGAGCGGCGAGAGCACGTACGTTGCGCGCAGGTTGACGTTGGACTCCATGCCGCCGATGCCGACGCGCGCCGCCGCGGTGCCGACCGTGGCGGGCGGAACGGGGGCGACGGCCGGGGTGTAGCCAACGGCGAGGTCAGCGGGGTTGAGCACCCCGGCCAAGCCTGCGGTGAAGAGCAGCGAGCTCATCTTCGCGAACTTCCAGTTGCCCGAAACGAAACCGCCCGCGTCGAGCACCGCGCCGCCCGTGCCGAGCGTCAAGAGGCCCAGCGCGTTGGTGTTCTGACCGACGTACGCTTCGGCGATCAGCGTGAACTTCTCCGAGAGCAGGAACGTCCCGAACAGGTTGGCCGCAAACGCACCGTTGTACGAGCGTGCGGGAGGAGCCGTCGTTTCCTCGGCGCCGACGATGCCGGACACGCCGAACCAGTTCTTGCCTTTGCGCACGCCCACGTTCAGCGCGAAGGTCGGGATGATGCCGAGCTCGATGCTGTTGATGGCGGCGGTGGTGTTCTGCGAGCGGATGCCGATGGCTCCGGTGACCTCGAGGCCCTGACCGGTGCCGTAGGTGTACGCGACCTGGGGGCGAAGGAACGCCGAGTTACCGGCCTGGTAGGAGTTACCCACCACGTTCATCGTCTGCGCGTTCAGCGGCGAGAAGATGTCCCAGTTCTGGCCGAGCATGAAGGTGTGGCCGGCCCCAGGCTTGTACGTGATGTACGCCAGGCGCAGGCGGACGCCAGCGCCCTGGATCGGAGTCGAGTGGGAGAAGCCGTCGTCGATGAAGTCGATTTCCAGGCGCCCCGAGACCGGGCCGCCGTCGTTGATCTTCAGGCCGACGCGCGACTGCTGCAGCTGGAAGGAGAGCGCCGCTTCGCCGTACATCGGGTCCGCGATGGGATGAGCAGCGGCGGTGGGCGCCACCATGATGGCCTTGCCGAAGGTCTCGACGGTCTGGCCGACGATGATTTCCGGCTTGATGAAGCCGTAGGCGACAAACAGGGGTGGCTTCGGCGGCTCGGGCTTCACCTCGGGGGGTGGCTCGGGCGCAGGTGCGGGCTCGGCCGCCGGTTCGGCGGGCGCCTCGGCGGCCGCGTCGGGCGGGGCGTCTGGGCCCGTCGCCTCGGCATCTGCCTTGGCGTCGAGTTGCACCGCCTGGGCGAGGGCCGGGGTGGTGATCAACGAAGCGCCGATGGTGGCGCAGGAGAGGATGACGATCCGGCTGATGCCCGGTGTGATTCGTAAAAGCACAGGATGAGTCCCTTCAACGGCGGCGGTGTCGCTTCGGGGGTGCCATTCAACTCCCCTTAGCCGCTCTTGCTCGCCTTTTCCGCCGAAAGCGCGTCTCACACAAGGCTAATCGCCGGGAGGGATGCCGTTTCGGGGCGCGAGCCACGGCGACGCCGCGTACGCACTCGGTCGCTGTCTCATTTGTGGTGCCCAAGCAGCAGCGAGAGTGGGCAGGAGGAAGGGCTTTCCAAGGTCGTATTGCGGCTGCGAACGTCATTAAGCAGCGCGCCTGTTTCCAAATTACCTACTACGCGCTCCGCCAGAAGTGAGAGACGAACAGCAGCACCTCGCGCTGAGCGCGCGCTCTGTTTCGAGAGTTGCATCGCTCCTTTTTGGAACCGTGGGCCGCCTTCTGCTGGCGGCAGGTTTGTGAGCGGACTGGGACAACCGACTCTTGTGCTCAGCGCGGGCTTGACCGAAAAGGGGCATCTCAACCTGTTCCAAAAGGCACCCAAATGGTCACTGAAGTCTCGCAACCCATGTCCGCCGAGGAGAAGCGCGTCGTCTTCGCGTCCTCACTCGGGACGATTTTCGAGTGGTACGATTTCTATCTCTTCGGAGTGCTGACGGCGATCATCGGCGCGCAGTTCTTCGCTCCGCTCGACGAGGCCACGCGCAATATCTTCACGCTGCTGGCGTTCGCCGCGGGCTTCGCCGTCCGGCCGTTCGGCGCGATCGTTTTCGGTCGCCTCGGCGACCTAGTGGGTCGCAAGTACACCTTTTTGGCCACCATTCTCATCATGGGTGCGTCGACCTTCGTCCTGGCCTTTTTGCCCGGATACGAGTCGTGGGGCCTGCTTTCGCCCTCGCTCTTGATTGCGCTGCGTTTGCTGCAGGGCTTGGCCCTCGGTGGTGAGTACGGCGGCGCTGCAACCTACGTTGCCGAGCACGCGCCCAACGGCCGTCGCGGCTTTTACACCAGCTGGATTCAGACGACTGCGACCGTCGGCTTGATGCTCGCCCTGATGGTCATTCTGCTCACGCGCTACGTCTCCGGCGGCGGAGACTTCACGCCTGAAGGCGAAAAGGCGTTCGGCGCCGAGTGGGGCGGCTGGCGCATTCCGTTTGCCTTCTCCGGTGTGCTGCTCGGCGTGTCGGTGTGGATTCGACTCAAGCTCAACGAGTCGCCTGCGTTCTTGAAGATCAAGGCCGAGGGCAAGACTTCCAAGGCGCCTCTGACCGAGTCGTTCGGCCAGTGGAAGAACCTGCGCATCGTGATCTTGGCCCTGTTCGGTCTCACGGCTGGTCAAGCCGTGGTCTGGTACACCGGGCAGTTCTACGCGCTCTACTTCCTGCAGACGTTCCTCAAGGTGGCCCCGCCCACCGCCAACATCGTGATCGCGGTCTCGCTCGTGCTCGGGACCCCGTTCTTCGTGATCTTCGGCTCCTTGTCCGACCGCATCGGCCGAAAGCCGATCATCATGGCGGGCTGCCTGATCGCTGCCCTGACGTATTTCCCCTTGTTCGGCGCGCTGACCTCGTTCGGCAACCCGGAGCTCAAGGCCGCCATCGAGAAGGCGCCCGTCACCGTGGTGGCGCATCCTGACGATTGCAACCTCGTCTTGAACCTGACCGGGACCGCCAAGTTCACGACGCCCTGCGACGTCAGCCGGACTTTCTTGGCCAACCAAGGCGTCAACTACGAGAAGGTGGACGGACCCGCGGGCGCCGTTGCTACGGTCAAGGTCGGCACTGCGGCCGTGGCTTCCTACGACGGTGCGGTGGCCACGGCCAAGACCGACAAGGCGCGCTTCGAGAAGGAAGTGCGGGCTGCGCTCAATGCGGCCGGCTACCCCGCCAAGGCCAAAGCAATCGAGGCGTTTTCCGGTCAGTGGTTTGGGCTCGTGCTCATCCTGACGATCTTGGTCATCTACGTGACCATGGTCTACGGGCCCATCGCGGCCATGCTGGTCGAGATGTTCCCGACGCGCATTCGCTACACTTCGATGAGCTTGCCGTATCACATCGGCAACGGCTGGTTCGGCGGCTTCCTCCCGGCCATCGCCTTCTCCATCGTGGCAGCCAAGGGCGATATCTACAGCGGTCTTTGGTACCCGGTGATCATCGCGCTCCTGACCTTTGCCATCGGCATGGCCTTCGTGAAGGAAACGAAGGACAGCCAGGTCTATCACGAGGACTGATCGAGCGTTGGGGAGGGGCCGGGCTGCTGACGTCGGCGCCGGCTTTCCTCTTCTCGGTCCCCCGCGTGCCAGCGGGAGAGTTCGGCCGGTGCCCGTTGGGGGTGCCGGCCGTTTCTCTTTCAGCGCTTCGCCAACTCTTTCAGCGCTTCCCGAGCTTCGCCACCGGGGCTCGCCGAAAGCAAGCCTCGAGGTGATCGTTGACCATGCCGACGGCTTGCATGTGCGCGTACACGATGGTCGAGCCGACGAAGGAGAACCCGCGCCGCTTGAGATCCTTCGACAAAGCGTCGGAGACGTCCGTGCGCGGTGGGATGTGTTTCAAGCTGGCGGGACGATTTTGCAGGGGTTTGCCGCCGACGAACTGCCATTGGTAGGCGGAAAACGAGCCAAACTCCTTTTGCACCGCCAGGAACGCTTTGGCATTGCTGACGGCTGACGCCACCTTCAGCCGATTGCGTACGATGCCCGGGTCGAGCAAGAGCGCTTCGATCTTCCGTTCGTCGAAGCGTGCCACCCGCTTGGCATCGAAGTCGGCGAAGGCGCGCCGATACGCCTCGCGCTTGCGTAAGATGGTGATCCAGGAGAGCCCCGCCTGCGCCCCCTCGAGCACCAAGAACTCGAACAGGCGCCGATCGTCGTGCACGGGCACGCCCCATTCGCTGTCGTGGTACGCGACGTACAGCGGATCTTCTCCGGCCCAGCCGCAGCGCACCACGGCTTTGTTTCGTGCTCGAGCGGGCATCGCTGGATCTTGCTCTACGTCGGACCGGGCCGGAAGGAGCCCCCGCTGGGTGCCGGCTGGGTCGCCGGTGCGGTCTCGATGTAGCTGGAGGGGTCGGTGGTGACCTCTGCGTCCGGCGCAGAATCGCGCCCGGCCTCCCGTGCGTCTTGCGCCGCCTGCGCCAAGACTTCGGCTTTCTCGTAGGCGACCACGATGCGCTGCACGAGTGGATGGCGCACGATGTCGACGTCGGTGAAGTGATGGAAAGCGATGCCCTGGACGCCGCGTAGGATCTGGCGTGCGCCCTCCAGCCCGGAGCGTGCGCCGCGAGGCAGGTCCGTCTGTGTGACGTCACCCGTGACGACGACTTTGGAGCCGTAGCCCATGCGCGTCAGAAACATCTTCATCTGGTCCCCCGTGGCGTTCTGCGCTTCGTCTAGGATGACGAAGGCGTCCGAGAGCGTGCGGCCGCGCATGAATGCCAGCGGCGCCACCTCGATCAGCCCGCGGGATTTCAGCTGTTGGATCTTCTCGTAGTCGAGCATGTCGGCGAGCGCGTCATGCAGGGGCCTGAGGTACGGGTTCACTTTCTCCGCGAGGTCGCCCGGCAAGAAGCCGAGGCGCTCACCGGCTTCGACCGCGGGCCGGGTCAAGACGATGCGCTTGACCTGATGCCGGAGGAGCGCCGCAGCCGCCATCGCCATGGCCAGGTACGTCTTGCCAGTGCCTGCCGGTCCGATGCCGAAGGTCAGGTCGTTTTGCCGGATGCATTGGATGTAGCGACCTTGGCCTTCCGTCTTGGGCGCGATCGGACGGCGACTGGCTCCGATCAGCACGACCTGGTCGATCAGATCGGCCAGCGACCCGTCCGGGTTGTTGCGCAGGCCGCGCAGTGAGTGGGCGACGTCGGCGACGCCGAGCGGGCTGCCTTGCTCGGCAAAACGTGCGGCTTCCGCCAGGAAACGATAGGCCACGTCCACATCGCTTGCTCCACCGGCGATCAGAATGTCGTTCCCACGCAAGCTGACCTGCGTTCCGCTCTGCGCCGAGAGCTCGCGCAGCACGGCGGAGTGGGGCCCAGACACCGAAAGTGCCAGATCCGAACTTTCCAGATTGATGGTGCGCTGGGCAGTCTCTTCGGTCACGGAGCGAGCCTACAGCGGGTCGAACGCGTCGTCGCCCCTTTGCTAGAATTGCCCGCTGAGCTGAAGGGCGCTTCCCGTGAAGCGCAGCTTCATGCCGAGCTGCGGCGTACGGACCAGCGCTACCTCCGTGCGCACCCAATGTGGCTGCTTCTGGAAGAGTCCCACCGTGGTCAGCACGACGCCTCCCATTTGGACCAGGCTGAGGGTTTCGAGCAGCACGAAATACAGGGTGACCCCGATGAACGTGCCCGGATCCGAGATGCCGCCCTGCGCGCTATAGTGGTCGACCGTGGCGCCCATCTGCATGAGCGGACCGACGAAGGGCACTTGCATGGTCCAGGCGTTGCCTCCCATCGCCGTGGAGGCGAGCGCTGGTGGAGCGTAGGCCAGGGTGAAGAAGGCGACGCCGAGCGCGACGTTCGTCCAGTGCGGCGTGGTGATCTCGGTGTACCCGGGTGGCGGGGATTGGTGTCGCACGACGGGGATCGTGCGCGGAGGCGGCGCGGCGGGCTGGGCTGCGGGGACGCTCGAGGCTGCGGCTGCGTCGGTGAGCTCGGTGGCGGCGGTGCTCACATCGGCGGGGTCCTTCGCGGCCGCCGGCTGACAGGCGAGCGGCGTGAGGGCGATGGCGACGGCGAAGCGAGGGAGCGATGTCATGCGGGCCGCCACCATAGCCGGCAGCCAGCAGGCGCCGGGAGACTGCCGGATATTTTGGCCCACTCCGCCCGTTGGCTCTAGAGCGGTCGATATGAGGCTGTCGCGCTGGCTCGGCGCGGGAGCGGTCTTGGGTCTGTGTTTTTCCCTGTGGCCGTTCCTGTCCGGGGGGAATCCCCTCCCGCCCGCCTTGTCCAAGGTGCTGCCGCGCTCCATGCCGCGGCAAAAGGTCGACCTCTCCGGTCTCGATCTTTTGCGGCTCGATGTTCGGCCGAGCAAGGTCACCGCGCCCCTGCCGGGCGGTCGCCAGGCGGAGCTGACCCTCGACCCGGTCGTGCAGCGCGCTGCCGAAAAGGTGATGCGGAAGTACCGCGTCCCCGAGGCGGGCGTCGTGGCCATGTCTCCCAAGACTGGGGAGATCATCGCCTACGCGAGCCACGTCGAAGGCGGTAACAAGTTCGACGTGAACCTGCGTGCCGAAGCCCCGGCCGCCAGTGTGTTCAAGGTGGTCACTGGCTCGGCGCTCGTGGAGACGGCCGGCCTCACCAGCGAGACGGAGCAATGTTATCGTGGTGGTCGCAGTCGCATCATGGCGGCGGAGCTGCGCGACGATCCGGAGCGTGACAAGTGGTGCGCGACGCTGGGTATCGCCATGGGGCGCAGCCTCAACGTGGTGTTCGGCCGGCTGGCGCAGAAGCACCTTACGCCCGAAGATCTGACGAAAATGGGCGGGGCTTTCGGCTTTGGCAGCCCGGTGCCGTTCGAGGTGAAGAACGACCCCCCGATGATCGACGTGCCAGCCGATCCCGTGGAGTTTGCCCGCACGGCCGCTGGGTTCTGGAATACGACGCTGTCGCCCCTGGCTGCGGCCTCTTTGGCACAAACCATTGCCAGTGGCGGTCGCACGCTGCGCCCGTTCATCGTCCGCAGTGTGACGGTGGGTGAGGAAGTGGTCTATCGCGCGCCCGAAGAGGCGATCGTGGTTCGGCGCGCAGTCGAGCAGCACACTGCGGAGGAAGTCACCCGCATGATGCTCCACACCGTCGCCAGCGGCTCAGCGTACTCGACGTTCCACGATCAGCGGGGGCGCCCGTTCCTGCCTGGCATCGAGGTGGCCGCGAAGACCGGCACCCTGACCCGGGAAAAAGAGAATCGTCACTACACCTGGATGATCGCTTTCGCTCCGGCGAAGGATCCACAGATCGCGGTCGCCGCCTTGGTGGTCAACTCGCCGGAGTGGCGCATCAAGGGACCTCACCTCGCGCTCGAGGTGCTGCGTACCTACTTCGCCGAGCACCCGCCGCTCAGCGTGGCGCCCCTGGGAGCCGGGCTTGCGCCCCCGGGGTCGGAGGCAAAGGACGCTCCGCGTCTCGAGCAGCGCGGCATGGCGAGCCTGGAGGAGTGAGGTGCTCCTGGCAGCATATTCCAGGGAAGCGCGATCTCTGCGTGCGTTGCCGGGAGAAGGCTGCACTCGCACCCTGGGCCCGCGGCCCGGATCCCGCCTTGGCCAGGGCGCCCCGGCCCTGACGGCAGAGGGGGGTGGATCGCCTGGCCCTGCTTGCTACACTGACCTTGTGCAGGTGGTCCTGAGAAAGCTCGGACGCGGTTCTCGCGCAGTATCCGGCCGCCTAGTGCGCGCTCCACGCAAAGGCTCGGTCATCGTCATCGAGTTTTCGGACGGGATGCACGAGTACGTCACCACCGCTGTGAAGCGTGTCCTG
>Ga0247798_1000027_pt1 | contig 16556 bp, 12 predicted proteins | sample UWRJS197509C6_FD_179929 | JGI IMG/M metagenome (GOLD analysis project Ga0247798, IMG submission 179929) | Soil microbial communities from Arlington Agricultural Research Station in Wisconsin, United States - UWRJ-S197-509C-6 | ecosystem: Environmental > Terrestrial > Soil > Agricultural land... | reverse complement strand
GAACCATCGGGCGAACAGCTCATCATCGGAGGCGGCGACTGGCGGCGCGGCTTCGAGGAAGCACGCGCTCGAGCCGAGCTCATCGCGCTCTGGAGCGATCTCTCCGGTCTCGAACCGGGGCGCCTCGTGTCGCTCCGTTTCGACGAGGGACTGTCGGGCGGGCTCTACCCGGTCTCGGAGCCGGGAGCGCCGTCGATCGGCATCTTGGAAGGCTGAGCACCTGGGCTCGGTACGTCGGCATCGGCGCCGCTCACTCCGGTGATGCCGCTCTGGATGGCTTGGTAGACGAAGATCAGCGTGCCGTAGCCAAGGCCTGCCACGACGCCGGCGTCGACGATGCCGCGCCACGGGTGCGGCAAGTGGCGGACGGCCACGATGGCCAAGACGACCAAACCAGAGACGAGCCACGCGGACAGGCGTGCGCGCCGCTTGGCGTGGAAGTAGCCCATCGCAAACAGCGGCGCCAAAAGCAGCGTCCAAGGGGCGGGCGCCGGCGAACGTGCGAGGTAGAGCGCGCGGGACACCACGCGCGGCACGAAGCGCAGCTGAAAGCCGCGATAGCCCTCGAGGTAGAAGTTCAGGATAACGAACAGCCAGAGCGTGATGCGCTCACCGAGCGATAGGGGTCCGAAGACTGCTTGGCCCGCCACGGGCACGAGCTTCACCAAGCCCTGTCCGAGCAGGATCAGCACGCCGAGGATCGCCCAGGCGTACACCAGAGTGCGGACCTTCGGTGCTGCCTTCGTCTGGTCGCCCATGGCGGGGGCACTATCGCAGGAAGCGGCTCGAGGTCGAGGACTTCCCGGGCCGCCGGCTGCTCCCCGCGGAAGTTTACGGTGGAGCGGGCGGTGTGAGGCGGCCCTCGCACTCGAGCGCGCCGAGGAAGCTGACGATTTGATCGATCTCGGCCTCGCTGAGACCTCGGTCTGCCATCAGGGGCGTCTTGTTCTTGTTGTCCTGACCACCCTTGGCCATGAACGTCACGGCTTCGCGCAGCGTTTTGACGCTGCCGTCGTGGAAGTAGGGCGCGCTCTTGGAGACGTGGCGCAAGGTCGGCGGCTTGAACGCTGCCCAGTCCTGCTCCTTCTCGGTCACCTTCATGCGACCAATGTCCACGTCCTTGTCCGCGACGTCCTTGGTTCCGATGCCGACGTTGAAGAACGATCCTTGTCCCAGGTACGCAGTCGAAAAATAGGGCGGCGCGTGGCAAGCGGTGCACAGCGCCTTGCCCATGAAGAGCCCCAGGCCCGCCTTCTGCTCTGCCGATAGTGCCGACTTGTCGCCCTTGGCGTAGCGGTCGTACGCGGTGTCCTTGCAGACGAGCGTGCGCTCGTAGGCGGCCAGAGCCTTGGTGATCAGCTCCGGACTGACGGCTTCGCCCGGGAAGGCCGCGGCGAAGAGCGCCTTGTACTCGGCAAAGCCGGCCACTTCCTTGGCCTTCTTTTCGACGTTCTCTTTGCCGACGCCCAGGTTGCCGCCGGTCCATGCGGCGAGTGCCTGGGCTTCGAGAGTGTCCGAGCGACCATCCCAGTAGAGCTTGGGCAGGTAGCCCACGTTCCAAATGGTGGGGCTGTGACGGGGCAGCGTCTTGCCATGGGCGCCAATGGCCAGTGGGGTCTCGCCCCCGTTGCCATGCTCGTTCTGATGGCACGAGTAGCAAGAGAGCTTACCGTCGCCGCTCAGTCTGATGTCGAAGAACAGTCGGTGTCCCAGATCGATCTTGGCGGCAGACCCGGGATTTCCTTCCGCTACCGGCGGCTCCGGCAAGGTCGGCAGCTTCATATCGTCCACCGAGAGCGCCTTCGGTTCGGGCGGAGCGACTGCGGCAGCGCTGGCCACCGGCTCGGGCCGTGACGAGTCACTCGGCGCGCGCTTGCAGCCAAGCGAAAGGAGCAGCGTGAGGCACAGCACGAAGGGTCGCCGGATCATGGGGAGCAGGGTGGTGCCGCTCGGCAGTGAACTCAACGCCTGAGCGGTCGCAGGGCCATTTCCAGCGTTCTCAGGCGAAAGATGGCCGTTTCGACTCGCGGGCCGAGGTGCGCGATGCGCGCGGCCAGAAGCGAGCGGACGCGGCCTAGCGCAGGACGACGCCAGAGCAGCAGCTGCTCATCGGGCGGCAGAGCTTCCACGATGTGGCCGAGCGCCTGCAGGGGCAGGGCCTCGAGCAGCGCCTGGTCCTCAGCGTGTTCATCCTGGCCGAGCTGCACGGCGAGGAGTCGAGCCAAGCGGGGAGAACGCTCGAGCAGCGTGCTGACAGCTGCCGGCTCCAGGCAGCGCGCGCCGCGCAGCTCCACGGCCTCGAGCACGGCTTCGAGCGGGCAATGCAGCGCGGCTGCGGCTGGCAAGGGCGCACCACTCTGAAGAAAAGCCACGTAGTGATGAGGCAAGAGTGAGGAAAATGGTAGCGCGGCGTTTCTCGCGAAGAGTTCTGGCAAGAGGTCGACGGGCACGCGCAGCCACAGCTTGCGCAACAGGTCTTGGTCGGACAGGCTGCCGAGCTGCTCTCGAGACAGGTGCTGCCAAGCGGCTTCGAGCACGCCATCGCCGCCCGCTTGCGCTGCATAGAGCAGCGCAAGCTCGAGCTCCCGGCCGCGACTGCTCGCCCACGGCGCGGCTGAAGTGCCCGTCACGGCTTGTCCCTGGAGGTTCTCTGCGAGCTCCAGGATGCGTGGCGGCGGCAGCGCGCTGTCAGCGTGGACGTCGCGCGCGAGCGAGAGCCACTGCAGGGCGAGATCATCGTCCTTGGCGACGGCAACGGCCGCGCAGTCGAGGGCGACCTGCGCGCGCAAAGCAGGATTTTCCGTGCGCAATGGGTCGAGCCGGCTTTCGCCCAGCGGATGCTGTCGGCAGAGTGCGGCCAGTGCGGCCCGGTGCGCTCCTGTGCCAGCGAGCCCGAGCGTCGGCAGCACGCGATCGTCGATTGCAATCAGTGCGTCGGTCGCCGCCACGAGCAGATCCCCCACGAGGTCGTCGGGGATCCGTTCGCCCATCAGCTCGACATCGGCGAGCTGGCGCAGACAGGCATCGAGCGCCGCCAGGTGGCTCGCCTCCATGGGGTCCAGCTGGTCGAGCAAGGTCTCCACTGCGCTGAAGTGTCCGCGCGAAAAGCGCGCAAACAGGGCCGCTTCGAGCGCAGCTCGTTTGTCCGCGTCCAAGAGCGCCGCTCCCCATTCGGAAGGAGACATCTCCAGAGCCGTGGCATGGGCGCGCGCCGACAGCAGACTGACCAGCCAGCGCGGGTGGAGCGACATCTCGGCGTCGACGCGCGGCTCCTCGCTAGCCGGCGCGATGAGCAGGCCACCGAGGGACAGGGAGCGCGCCAAGCGATAGCCGCTCGGAGGGAGTCGACGCAGGGTGCGCTGGACTTGGCTCACGCGACCTTTCTCATCGTCGGAAAGGCGCATGGCCCGCACCAGCCACTCTTCGTCCGGCGCTTCGCGTGACACCGCGAGCAAGTCCGCCCACGCTTCGAGCGCTCGCGGAGCTGCCAGATCGAGACCCGGCTCCACCAGGCAGCGTGCTGCGGCCTGACCCAGCGCGGTGAATGCTTGCGTCGACGTCCCCGGTCCCCAGCTGGTGTCGAGCAGTGCGTCGGCCAGGCGCCTTTCGACGAAAGCGCTGGCTACGTCGTCGAGTGATTTTCCCCGCAGCCCTTGCGGCGTGAACTCGTCGAGCGCTCCCAAGAGGCCGAGGACCTCACCGAAGCCGACGACTGCGCGGTGTGGCAGCGCGACTTGGCGAAGCCACGTCTCCGCGCGCCCGGGCACGAAGTGTCCCGTGCCGTCGAAGCGCGCAGCGAGCCACTCGACCAGTCCGTGCAGGTAGGACTCGATGGGTGGTGAGTGGAAGGGCTCGAAACCAGCGGGCGCCTCGGGGGCCGCGCCTGCCAGGCACACGGGCGAAGGTCGGTGCAGGAGCTCTGCCTGCACGGTCGGCGGCAGCGTGACGCCCCGAGAGATTTCGACGAACAGGGCGCCACTCGTCGGGAGCGTGTTCCAATCCAGCGCGCTCCGAACGGACACCACCTGCGCCAGGCTCCGCGCGCTCAGCCACGCGCCGACCAGGCTTTTGCCAGCGCCTGCCGGCGCGACCCAGTAGGCCCGTTGCCAGTTGCCCGGGCTGTAGGCCCGCTCGGGAATGCCGGGGGGCAGATCCTCGCGCGCCAGATCGAGCTCCCGCGCGAAGCGCGCATCGGCGAGTCGCAGCCGGCGGCCGTGGAGCAAAGTCGGCCCCTCGCCGAGGGCGACCCGCAGATCGCCGAGCGGACGCCCCAGCACGCGGCAGACCACCCGCTGCACATCGACGCGGTCCCGGAGCCAATCCAGGTCGATTTCTCGGTCCAGCTTACTGAACAAAGTCGACAGGCTACGCGGCTTGAGGTCGATCTCTGCCGGCCAATCCGAGTGCTCCAGGCACGTCTCTGCGAGCCGCCCGAAGCTCGGCACGGCTGGCTCCGAGAGCCGCATGAGATCGCGCAACCAACCCACCTGCAGCATGTTTGCATCCTGCGTGCAGGATGCAAAATATTGCGCCAGAACCGAATCATTTCGAGCGGTTCGCCGGGCTAGAATCTTACGTATCTAGCCCCTGACGACGCGTCCTGCTGCCGGACACACTACCTCGGAAGCAGGGCGAGCGGGGATTTTTCCCACGTTTTCTGCGTGCTTCGCATCTCGCCGATCGTTGCTCATTCTCTGCATCGCGGGCGCCGCAGGGGCAGGAGCGTGCGGCCGGCGCTCCTCGTTGGCGGGGCCCGCCGGGGTAGTCGCGCTCGAGTCGGTGCTGCGAGCCGGTTCCCGCGGGCCATTCTGCAGGGATAGTGGGTGGTTGGGCTGCGTCGGGCGGGCTATGAAGCGCGCTCGAATTGGGTGTGGCCTCCCGCCCTTCCGCTCCTCATGGAAAAATTGCCTGAACTCTTGGTTTGGTACGTGGTGTTTCTGTTCAGCACCACGTTCCACGAGTTTGCCCATGCCGTCGTGGCCTATTGGGGGGGGGATTCGACCGCCTACGAAGGCGGACAGGTCAGCCTCGACCCGATCCCCCACATCCGGCGCTCGCCGTTCGGCTTGGTGCTCATTCCGCTGCTGAGCTTCTTCACCACCGGTTGGATGATCGGCTGGGCTTCCGCGCCCTTCGATCCCCGTTGGGCGCGCCGCTACCCGACGAAGTACGCGCTGATGTCGCTCGCGGGACCCTTGGCGAACCTGACGCTCGCGCTCGTTGCGTTCATCGCCATCCGAGTCCTGGTTGGCTCAGACGTACTCGAGCTAGGGTCCTCGATGAGCATCGAATCGATCGTCGAGGCCAAGGGGCCCGAAGGCTATCGGAGCCCGCTCGGCGCCCTCGCGCTGGGACTCAGCGTCATGCTGTCGCTCAACGTGCTCCTCGGCGTCTTCAACTTGCTGCCGGCAGTTCCGCTCGATGGAGCCAGCGTGCTCGAGGGGCTGTTCCCGCGCACCATGGGCACGTTCTTCGACAAGGTGCGGAGCACCGGGATCTACTACTTCCTCGGCATCATCCTGGCCTGGCGGCTGTTTCCGTACGTCGGCTTGCCGGCGCTCGCGGTCACCATCCAGCTGCTGCATTTCTGAGGGAGTGCTGGGCTACGGTGAGTCCGCGCTCTCTTCGTGGGGCGCGGGCGAGCCCGGTAGATCGCGAGGCGCCGACCTCCTTGCCTCGCGCTTTCGCAGCGTCAGGCCGATCGCGATAGCGCACACGGCAACAGCAACGACGGCGAGCCCAGCCTTGGCCTCGGCCGGCATCTCGTGTGGATAGAGCGCCCGAAGCGCTGCGACATCCTGCTCGGTCGGTGTCACAAGCAGCGCCGCCGGCTGATCCACCGGGTGCGGGAACATGAGCGCCCCGGGATCCTTCGAATGGGGTAGTCCCAGAAAGTGCCCTAGCTCGTGGGTGACGACCGCTCGCAGCGAGAGCGTTCCGGGGACTCTACCGTCCGTGCTCCAGGTGAAGTGCGCACCATTCAGCTCGATGTCTGCCTCGCCGAGCGTTCCGGCGTGAGCGCCATCCAGCGCCGCGTGTTGGTGCGTGATGGCCGCTCGACCGGGCTCGTAGCAGGCTTCAGCGGGCCTGGCGGGGCACCAAGACCCGGTATCGAAACGGAGCGTGCTCAGGCCATCGAGCTCCGCCTGGTGGCGCTCGCGAAGCAGGTGAATGTCGATGGAGGGCAGGCTGCACTCAGGACACGCTGTTCGCCAGGCGTCGACAGCTTCTGACACGACGCCCTGCAAGTCTTCGACGCTGAGTCCCGCGCCGCGCGCGGGTGGCGAGATGTGCAGCTCGATCGAGGGCTCGCGCCAGCGCAACGCTTCCGAAGGTTTGGGCAGACGCGCCACACGAGCTCCGAACGACGGCCCTGGCTAGAGGCGCTCGACGTCCACGGCGTAGCGGGCGCTGCAGTAAGCAGGACAAGTCGAGTCGGCAGTGGCTCTACCGTAGGTTACTCGAAGGGTGTCGAAACTGTCGGCCTCCCCATCCGCGCGAATTTCATCCTGCTCCAAATCGAGCCCCAAGACGCCGCCGCAGGCGCCGAGCGTCGTATGAGCGGTGGAGGTAAATGCGGCCCCACCCGACGCTTGCTCTGCGGCTTCGCGCCAGTACATCGGGTCGAGTGGTTCCATCGTGAAAGGACCAATTGCCGAATTGCAGGCGGATGAGGGCCCGAACTCCTCGACGCTGAGCACCAGCTCCGCGCCGTCGACGAATCCAAGGGCGGGGTCGCAGGCCGGCTCGACGAGCGGCTGCCGAACTGTCACCAGCAGCTGATCCCCCACCTCGAGGTCAGAGCAATGCTCAGGCGCACCGAAGATCGCGCAGGACGACAGCGCCGCTGCGAAGACCAGCAGGGAAGACGCGCGGAGGATCCGGGAGATGATAGCCGCCTATTCCGCGGGAGCCGCTGGGACGCTGGAGAGCGCGGCGACGGACGCTGGCGCGGCTTCTGTGGCGGGGTCGTCGTGCGTGTGGTCTTCCGGAGCCTCGAGCCCGTAGCGGGCGAGCAGGCGGTCGCGGGCGGCGACGTCGAGCCAATTCTTGAAGCGGGCGCGATCGGTCGGTACGCGCAGGTCGCTCACCAGGCCGACCCACGAGAGGACGCGCAGCACGTAGTAGCTGATGTCGAGCTCCCACCAGAAGAAGCCCTGGTTGGCCGTCGACGAGTAATAGTGGTGATTGTTGTGCCAGCCTTCGCCGAGCGTCACCAGCGCGAGCAGGAAGGAATTCTTGCTGGTTTCACCCGTCTTGTAGCGGGCACGGCCCCAGCGATGGGTGAGAGAATTGATGGAGAACGTCCCGTGGTAGAGCAGCACGGTCGATAGGAAAAAGCCGGTAAACAGCATGCTCCAGCCGCCGATGAGCCACACCACCAAGCCCAGTATGACGGGCGGGAGCAGGTGATGCTTGTTGAGGAAGACGAGCTCCGGGTACTTGGCGAAGTCTTTGATCGTCTCGTAGTGCGTCTCGTTGTACTTGTCGCATAAGATCCACAAGACGTGGCTCCACCAGAAGCCGCGGCTCGACTGATGCGGGTCGCGATCGGTGTCCGAGAAGCGATGGTGCCAGCGGTGATGGCTCGCCCACCACAGCGCTCCCTTTTGCGCGCAGGTGCCGCCACCGAAGGCGAGCAGGAACGTCACGAAGCGACCGGCCTTGTAGCCCCGGTGGGCGAAGTAGCGGTGATAGACGCCGGTGATGAAGAACATGCGCGAGCCATAGAGACCAACGCACACGGCCCAGTCGACCCAGGTGGGGTGAAACCAAAGGGCCCCCAAGGGCAAGAGGTGCATGATGAAGAACGGGACGGAGAGCTGCCAGTTGAGGCGCTCAGAGGGGTCACCCTTCACGAGGGGCGGAGCGACCAGGACGTTCGAACTCATGGTTCGGGATTTAGCGTTTCCTCGCCGCCTCGTACGTCATGAGGTCGTCATTTCGGGGACTTTCACCCGCAAATAGCACCTCGAAGGCAAAAAAAGGTGCGAAGGCGGCGCCGCTCTCGACACCTTCTTCGCACCTTTTCTGCTCGCACCGCACCGCACCGTGCAAGTCGCACGAGTGGCAGGGCTTGCCGGGGCCTACTTGTCGGAGAGTGCGGCCACGCCCGGCAGGTTCTTGCCTTCGAGCAGCTCGAGCGAGGCGCCGCCGCCCGTGGAGCAGTGGCTGACCTTGTCGACGATCTTGTTCTTCTTGGCTGCCGTCGCCGTGTCGCCGCCACCGATGATGGTCGTGGCGCCGGCTTTCGTCGCCTCCACGATGGCCTGAGCGACTGCTTTGGTGCCCTCAGCGAAGACCTCGAACTCGAACACGCCGACCGGCCCGTTCCAGATGATGGTCTTGGACTTGAGGATGGCGGCGGTGAACAGCTCGCGGGACTTGGGGCCACAGTCGAAGCCCTCGAGTCCGTCGGGGATGCCCGTCTCGTCCGTTGCCGTGCCGAGGGTCGCGTCGGCGGAGAACTTGTCGCCGGTCACGTAGTCGACGGGGAACACCAGCTCGACGCCCTTGTCCTTGGCCTTCTGCACCAGGCCGGCGACGATCTTGGCGCCTTCCGGATCGAACAGGCTGCCGCCGATCTGCATGCCGTAAACCACCTTCTTGAAGGTGTACGCCATGCCGCCGCCGATGATCATGATGTTCACCTTGTCGAGCAGGTTCTCGATCAGCTGAATCTTGTCGGCCACCTTGGCGCCGCCCATGATGGCCAAGAAAGGCCGCTCGGGGTTGGACAGCGCCTTGTTGAAGTAGTCGAGCTCGGTCTGCATCAAGAAGCCCGAGGCGCGCTGCTCGTGGTTGACGCCGACCATGGACGAGTGAGCACGGTGCGCCGTGCCGAAGGCGTCGTTGACGTACACGTCGCCGAGCTTGGTGAGCGACGCGCGGAAGGCAGCGATGGCTTCCTTCGTGGCGCCCTTACCTTCCTCTTCCTTGTAGTAACGCAGGTTCTCGAGCAGGACGACGGTGCCGGGCGCGAGCTTGGCGCAAGCGGCCTCCACTTCGGCCCCGACACAGTCGTTCAAGAAGGTGACCTTCTGGCCCAGCTGCTTCTCGAGTTCCACGGCGACGGGCGCCATCGAGTCTTCGGGCTTGCGCTCACCATCGGGCCTGCCGAGGTGGCTCATGAGCACGACGCTCGCGCCTTGCTCCAAGGCGTACTTGATGGTCGGCAAGGCGGCGACGATGCGCGCGGGGTTGGTGATCTTGCCGTCGGCCAGCGGAACGTTGAAGTCCACGCGCATCAAAACGCGCTTACCCGCAAGGTCGAGGTCCCGAATGCTCAGTTTGTTCAGCGACATGGGCGTGGGCATAACGCTCCGAGTGAGCGCCTGTAAAGGCGCGGGTGCCGCCCTCCGTCCCGTGCCTCGAAAGCGCCGCGCGCTCGTCCCGGAAACGTTGCCCGGCCGAGGTCCGGCCGCCCTCAGGGGGGCACGGGAGCGTAGAACAACCCACCGTGGCAGATCGAGCAGTCGCTCGCGCCAGGCCCGTAGGTCGGCCCCGACTCGGTGCTCCCCGTGCAGTTCGAGGTGGTCGAACTGCAGTAGTAGATCCAGTCGGCGGAAGCGCCGCTGGCGGCCGTGCGCAACATGACTGCGGTGCCGAGCTGCGTGCCCGCGGTGTCGTACAGTTCCTTGACGGCCATCGAGTCGACCGTGTTGCCAGGCTCGTCGCCGAAGTCGTTGTTGCCACCTTCGATGCTGGCGACGGCCGTCGGGTTCAAGTAGACGCGCACGTTGCCGTGCGGGCTGGTGCTTCCGCCCGAGGGGCGAGGGGTCGCGTCGAACACCCAGGGTGCGCTCTTGTACGTGCCGGCGGCGAGGAACGCCTCGATGCCCGCTTGGCTGGTGTCGGAGGGAACGGTGCTGTCGCCGCTCGCGCCGCCACTGCCGGTCGTTCCGCCGCTGCCGTCGGACACCGCCGGATCCGAACAAGCGGTGGTCGCGAGGCCGCCGGCCAGCGAAGCGAGGAGCAACGTGGCGGGCAGCAAGCGAGCGGGCGGCAACCGAGCGGGCAGCAGAGTGGCGGGGAGGATCTTGGCCGTCATGACGAGCCAATCCAAGCACGCTCCGTCGACACGGAACAAGTGCTAAGAGTGCACTGGTGGCCTGGTTTTCTTCGCGACAGGGCGCGACCGACGTGCAAGGCGTCCCTCCGGCACCGAGCTGGCTCGACCAACTGCGGGGACACGCGGCGACCCTCGGACCGTTCTTTTCCAGAACCCTCAGCCCCGGGCTGCGCCCCCCGACCGAAGCCTGGAGCACCACGCTCGAGGACCCCGACGTCGGCCCGGTGCGCTTGTCCGGTCGCGCCTTGCGCCGCCCTTCCTCGAGCGCGCTGCTCGTCGTCCACGGCCTCGGCGGCAGTGCAGAGAGCGGCTACATGGCGGGCGCCCTGCGCGAGGCAGAGCGTACGGGCACGCGCTGCCTGCTCCTCTCCACGCGCGGCTCGGATCGCTCTGGCCAAGATTTCGCGCACGCCGGGCTCGGCGCCGATCTGGATGCCGCGCTCAGCAGCGACTTCTTTGCCGACGTGAGTGCAGTCGACCTCTTCGGCTACTCGCTCGGCGGACACTTGGTTCTGAGCTACGCGGCCAAGCAGCCGCATCCCAAGGTGCGCCGGGTGGCGGCGATTGGCGCGCCTCTCCTGCTCGAACCGACCGCAGATACGCTCGATGCCGCCTGGCTCAACCTGTACCGCAGTCACGTGATGCGCAGCCTGCACGAGATCTACACGGTGGCCTATCAGCGCAATCCCCGCGGCATCGTGCCCGAGCAGGCGCGGCGGATCCGTCACTTCAGGGAGTGGGACGAGCGGGTCATCGCGCCGCGCTTCGGCTTTGCCGGCGCCGCGGACTACTACCGGAAGGTGAGCGCCGGACCGCTCTTGGGGGAGCTCAAGGTCGACGCGCTTTACGTCGGGGCCCCGCGGGACCCGATGGTGCCGCCTTCGTGCGTGCTGCCGGCGTTGCCTGCGAAACGATGCGACGTCGTTTGGGATCGGTCGGCGGGGCATCTGGGCTACGCGGCGACGTTCGACTTGGGGCTCGCGGCGCCTCTTGGTCTGGAGCCGCAGGTGATCGCTTGGCTCGCTGGGGCCGCTCGCCGGGACGCACCACGATGAGGTGTTCGCGTCGCGGCGCGCGCTCGAACACTTCCTCGGCGCCATAGAGGAACAGCGGTCTCTCCTGCGAGGCGATCACTTTCACTTCGAGGCCGCTCGGCTCGGCGATGCGGGCGAAGGCCTGGTCGGCGCGAAACGCCTGCCGGTCCACGACCGAGTCGGCCACGATGATGACCCCGCGGCCGTCGTTGGCCAGAAGACGGCGCATTTCGCGCAAGGACGCGCCCATCTCTTCTGCCCACAGATCGCTGGCTTCGTCGAAGCGCAGCCGGCGATAGCCACGGCGTGAGCCAATCTCCTGCTGCTGCATGCGACTGGGCTTGAGGCCCAGCCAGCGCATGCGATGAATGTGATGATCCAGGTAGTCGTAGACGCCGGGATAAGGGGGCGAGGTGACGATCAGATCGATGGATCCCGTCTCGAGGCCTTCGACGTCGCGCGCATCCACGCAGGCGACGGTGGCCCGCGGCGCGCGGTCGCCGATGCGCCGTCGATACTCGGCGAAACGTTCGCTGAGTTCTCGCGCCTTCTCGATGAACAGGCCAATGGTGAAGCCGCTCGGCAGGCGCCGGGGCGCCTTCTGGCGCGTCGTATCGCCCTCCGAAAACGCCACCTTGGTCAGAATCGACGAAACGACCAGGCGCAGGATCCGCGACTGCTCCGTCTTCGGCAATAGGTTGATGCCGTGCGCGATGCTGTCGAGCTCGAGCAGCACGTGAATCGGATAGCGCTCGCGTTCGTCTTCGCCGTAGCGCACATGGGGTTCGGCCTTGCGCAGGCGGCGCTCCTCGGCCACTTCCGCGATGCGCTCCGCCGAAGACAGCAGCTGCTCGACCTCGCGCTCCGTCGGACCGCGGCTCTTCAGCCAGGCTAGCTCCACGGCGAGTGGGTTCAGGTCCGAGCCGAGTGCCACGCGACCGAGCGCGCGCGCTTCGGCGAGGACGGTGCCGCTGCCGCAGAACGGATCGAACACCCGCGAGCCCGGCTTGGACAGACCCTCGACCAAGCGACGGGCCGTCAGCGGGTGGAGTCGTGCCGGATAGCTGTGGAAGCCATGCATGTCCTGCATGACGCTCATCTCGTCGGCCGAGACATCCAGGGCGCTCTTGATGACGCGTTGTTCGTCCTCCGTTCCACCTTGGAACGTGACGCGGCCGCCGACGTGGCTCAGCGCTCGGCGCTCGCGCCGGCCGGGCTCACGCTCTCGCGGCTCGCCCTTGGCCGCTGCGGGGCGGCCGGGGCGTCGGTCTCGATCCGCGCCTGACCGATCGTCCCGGGCCTTGCCCATGTTCGGCCTGGGCCCAACCGGCCGATCTTGCCGATTGCCGGCGTCGTGGGGACCGCGCCGGTTGGGGCGCGAAGTGGAGGTCTTGGGCGGCATGGGGGCTCGGGACGGCGCGGGATAGCACCCGCAGGCCGACATTTCAGCTTTTCGGCTGGATCCGCGGAAATGGCCAGGCCTACCGAGCACGCGCGCGCCGCCGCGGGCCGACGGGGGCTCGGAACTCAGGGCTTGTCGGGCGGGACGCAGTCCAAGGGATGCTCGACCGTAGTGCCCTCGACTCCGGTGACGACGCAGAAGCCCTGCTCGACGAGCGCGGGGATCTGTTCCTCGAAAACGGCATCGTCCAGCGGGCTGTCCGTGACGGTCAGAGTGAGGGGAGGGTGCTCCCAAGCGAGGAGCGGCTCGAGCGTGGTCACTTGCGTGTGCGAAGCGGTGACGGTCAAGAGGGAGTCGCTCCCGACCAAGGGGGCGAGGTCGCTGACTGGTACGCGTACCACGGACAGGAGCTCGAGACTCGGCAGGGCGGCGAGCGGGTCCAAGCTGGACAGGGGGCTTGCCAGGATGCCGACCGCGCGGAGCTTCCGCAGCCGACTGACGGCCGTGAAGTCGTCCGCGCCCACTTCGGTCAGCTGCAGGCTCGTCAGCTGGGGGACGCCCTCGAGCGGTCCGAGGTCGACGAGCAGGGGACTTTCCGTCAGCGTGAGGCCCGTCAAGCTGCTCAGACAAGAGAGCCCCTCGAGCTCGGCCACTCCGCTGGCAAACAGCGAGGTGATGTCGCCGAATCGCGCTGGGTCGAGCGGCGCGCTTTCGTCCAAGCCGAGCTGGTCCTTGATGGCGCTCTGCAGTCCAGCGTCTTGGATCTCGGCTGCGTCGCACCCGGTGTCATCGCCCGAGCCGCCGGTTCCGGCGCCTCCCGAGGGCGCATCCGCACCGCCCGAACCCGCACCGCCCGAACCGACCCCGCCCGAACCGACCCCGCCCCCGCTCCCGCCTGCGACCGCGACCTGGCCGCACCCCCAGAGCAGGCACAAGCACGGAGCGAACAGGCTTCGCACGAGGGAGCACGGCACGGCGCTCATCCTAGCACGCTCATTTGACGATGATCGGTGCCGGCGCGCCTTCGATGTTGAAGGTCATCCCGCCCACGGGCACATCGTCCAGGTAGTGACTCACCACCACCGTTCCGGAGCTTCCTTCGGGGAGTTCGTAGAGGGCGAGCGCGTCGTTCTGGGACACCGCTGGCATGTTCCACGTGTGCGAGGTGCCGATGCCGGCCATCACCTCGATGACCCACCAATTTTGGTAGGGGAAGCACACCATGCCCGTCGTCGGGTCGGACGTGGAGCATGGACCCAGCCAGGAAGCGGTGATGTCGGGCGTCGCCTGGATCAGCAGCTGAAAGCGCGCGCCATCGGGGATGTCCGATGCGTCGAGGACCAGATGCGAGGGGAGAGCATCGCTCTTGGGATTCTTGATGGCAAAGTAGAGGTTACTCGTCTGCACGTTGCGTTGGACGATGCGCGCGTCGGCAGCCGGGCTGAACGTTGCCGGGTCTTCCGTGCCGGTGACCGGATCGCTCACGGTGCCGACCTTGGCCAGCAGGCAGCGATGCCCTTGCGTGAGATCGTCCAGGTCCGCCGTGGTGATCGTCCACGAGACGGGTCCAAGGTAGGCGTGGCCACCGCCGGCGATGGTGACCGACGGCGTGAGGCCGCCCACGGGTGCCGAGTCGGAGAATCCGGTCGACGGATTGGCGGACCACACCTGAGCGTGAATGCCGGACGCTGATTGGCAGCCGGTGTTGTGGGCGCGAACGTAGACATCGTACGTCTCGCCGGCGACGAGACCCGTCGTCACTGCCGTGGCCGGATCCGACGGCAAGGGATCGCCCGCCGGCAGAACGAGGATGTCGGGGCTGTGCCAGAACACCTCGCCCTTCGGCGTCGAGGGCGTCTGACCGAGGTCGCTCGGGTGATCCTTGGCGATCACGGGGCCCCACACCGCCGAGCCGTTGTCCAACCCACCGCGGTTCACGGTGACGGTGCTCGTGTTGAAGCCGATGTTGCCGGCCTGATCCCACGCTTCGATCGTGACCGCATACACGCCCTCCGGGCTGCTGTCGGTGTCCCAGTAGCCATTGACGCCGGGCGTCGACGCCTCAGTCACGCCGTTGGTCAGGTAGTGCACGTACTGGAACGCGACGTTCGGGGGAAAGTGGTCGTTACTGCTCTCCGACTCCTTGAACAGGCCCTGAGAAAAGTCCCAGCCAATGAAGAAGGGCGCGGTGTCTCGCATGTAAGCAAAGAACGCCACGTCGTTGTTGGACGGCGGACGGGCGCCGTATTCGAAGCCGCCCCCCGAAAGCGGATGATGGGGCGCTGCCGCAAACGGCGTGCGCCAGGCTCCACATTGGTAGGTCGAGCAGCCGAGCGGGCTTTGGTACCACTGCCCGCTCACCTGGTGAGTCGAGGCCAGGTGCTTGGCCACGTAGCGTGCGCCATAGACGCCGATGGTCTCGTTCCAGTCGGGCGCCCGATTGAAGGTGTTGGGAACGGGGCGGGAGGTGAAGAAGGTGTCCGTCATGTGCGCCAGCACGTCGAGGCGACCCCTGGCGTGGAGGCCGCAACCGCGCGGGGTGGATTCACCGGGCAAGTTGCCTGTCTCCGTGTCCGTGACGTGACTGGCCGCGTTGGCGGTTGCGTCGAGCTCGACGCGCACGGTGCCGACGAAGGGCCGCTCGTCGTCGACCAGGGCGAGCGTGGAGCCGTCCCGCCCTGATGCAACTTTGGGCAGGAAGAATAGTGGGTTCAGATCGTCGTAGTTCCGGGCGCGATCGAACACGCTGATGTGCAGATGGGCCCAGTTGTTCGTCGTGCCGGAGAGAAAATACTCCTCGATCTGGCCAATCTGCTGCCCTTGGCTGACGGGGATCGGTGCATCCGGCGGGCCACTGTTGGTCGAGTCGTCGAAGAGCGAGCTGAAGGCAGCGTTCGCGATCTTGTCACGCAGCTCCCGAATCAGCGGACCGTCGGGCACCTGCCGGAACTCGAAGTGGCCGAGGTAGTACATGAGGTCGCCGTTCTCGATGAACAGGCGGCACTTGTTCAGATTGGTGCCCTCACAATGGCTGCCGTTTTGCAGATAGACGATGTTCCCGGAAAAGGGGATCTCGACGATGTCGTTCGCGTCGCCGCGGATGTCGATACCCGGATGCGGGTCGATGCCCACCCCGTAGTTTTCGTAGCCCATGTGCGAGCCCCACACGTTGGGCCTGGGGGTCGACGTCGTCAGGGCACCACTCGGCTCCGTCTGAAAGCCGCCGCCCGTTTTCGGGACTGGCTGATACAGCGGCCAGTGCCAGCTGGGTGCGGCGGGCGGAGGCGTTTGCCCCTGCACGCTGCTCGATACGCCGATGGCCGCGCTGGTCAGCAGCGTCAGCACGGAAAGCAGAATTGCTGGTCGGTTTGCCATCTCAGAGCCCCTTCCTGGTGGTGTAAGACGAGAGACCGGACTTTCTCACGACGATGAAGTCGGACGAGCCGGGTCGGAAGCGAACGTGCGGTCGATATGCGCCCGGGTCGGTCGGCCCGGGGCCTTCGAGCCACGCCCCGGTGCCCGAATCGCCGATCACTTGCACCAGGGTCTGACCGCTGGCAGCCGCTCCGCCGACAACGAGCTCGCCTGCGTCGTTGAGATCGGACGAGGCGTAGTATTGCATCGGCAGGTCGATGACGCGCTTCTGCACTCCGGCCTGGAAGAGGACGATGCGATTTTTGGTCGCTGCCATCGAGAATTCCCCGGACGGCGACACGTCGAGCTCGTACGGCGCGCTACTGAGCAGGGCCGGTGCCGTGACGCTGCCGCTCGCCACGTTGACGTGCACGACTTTGGCGTCGCCGTCTGCGTAGGCCCCGATCAGCGTGGTCCCGCTCTCCGAGAGTGCGAGCTTGAGGAGCGGTCGGGGGATGCGCCAGCGCACGCTCCCGCCGAACTCCACGCAGACGAGCTCCGTCTTGGTGGAGTAGACGAGCTCACTCGGTCCGCTCACGAGCTCCTGCATGTCGGGCGTGGCGATGGCAGGTGGGGTCGAACCGGAGGCAACGCGGCGAAAGCCCGTCCATTGCGTGTCCTGGTGGTCGCCGGT